>Ga0163144_10004792_pt1 | contig 30318 bp, 29 predicted proteins | sample OliLak19BULKMAT1_FD_123175 | JGI IMG/M metagenome (GOLD analysis project Ga0163144, IMG submission 123175) | Freshwater microbial mat bacterial communities from Lake Vanda, McMurdo Dry Valleys, Antarctica - Oligotrophic Lake LV.19.BULKMAT1 | ecosystem: Environmental > Aquatic > Freshwater >...
AGTACCCGTCGATCCCTGGATTCGGGCGCAATGGTTCAACTAATTAACTCGACGCTCACTACTTTATGTCTGATGACATCCGATTTGGGCTGTCTCGCGTAGGATTTCCCAATGCAGATTACCGGAATCCGGAGGAATTGATGAACATAGCCCTGACCCCCGAACAGTTGGCCCTGCGCGATGAGATTCGCGCCTACATGGCCACACTGATGACACCAGCGCTGCTCGCAGAGCTGAGCGGCGAACAGCGCGAGGGCGGCGGGCCGCTGCACCGCAAGGCACTGCGGCAGATGGGTGCTGACGGCTGGGTGGTACGCAGCTGGCCGAAAGAGTACGGCGGCCAGAACGCCGGACCGATAGAGCAGTACATCTTCAGTGACGAGGTGATACGCGCAGGCTTTCCCTATCCCTTCCTCACCACGGACGGCGTGGGCCCGGTGCTGGCGGAGGTCGCCAGCGATGAAATACGAAAAGCGGTGGTCGATCCTATCCTGCGCGGTGATTGCATCGTGGCCATTGGATACTCAGAGCCTGCGGCGGGAACAGATCTCGCTTCGCTGACCACGCGCGCCGAACGCAAGGGCGACAAGTGGTTGATCAATGGCCAGAAGATCTGGACCAGTTACGGTCATGTTGCCGATTATGTCTGGCTGGCCGCCCGCACCGATCCACACGCGGCGAAAAAACACCACGGCATCTCCATGTTCCTGGTCCCCACCACCGCACCGGGATTCAGTTTCACCCCGATCAATACGCTCGGTGTGCGCACCAATGCGACCTACTACGAGAATATCGAGCTGGACGATAAATGGCAGGTCGGCCCGCTCAACCAGGGTTGGCGCATGATCACCGGCCAGCTGAACCGCGAGCGACTCAGCCTGGTCAATCACGGGCCGTGCGAATTGCTGTATGAACGGGTGGCAACCTGGGCGGCGCAAACGGACGCGGGCAGTGGTTCCGGCAAGATCATCGACCTGCCCTGGGTGCGCACCAACCTTGCGCGGGTCAAGTCCGGCCTGGAAGTATTGCGCCTGGTCTGTTTCAAGCAGGCCTGGAGTATGAGCCACTCAAGCCTGGGCATGGACCAGGCCTCGGCGGCGAAAATCTACGGCTCGGAATTTTTTGTCGAGGCCTGGCGGCTGTTGCTGGAGATTGTCGGTCAGGCAGGCGCGCTGTGCAGCGGTTCAGAAGGTGCTGTGCTGCACGGCGTTCTGGAGCACCGCTATCGCTCCGGCTCGGTGCTGACATTTGGCGGCGGCACCAACGAGGTACAGCGCGACATCGTCGCCGCGGCCGGCCTGCTGATGCCACGTTATCGTTAAGGGGGAGAACTCATGGATTTTGCACTATCGGAAGAACAGCAGGACGTACAGAAACTGGCCGCGCAGATCCTGGCGCAGGAGGTGACAGTTGATCGACTCAAGACAATCGAGGCCGGCGAGGAACGTTTTGACGCGACTCTCTGGCAGCAGCTGGCTGATGCCGGGCTGCTCGGCGTGGCGCTCGACGAAGCCTATGGCGGCATGGGATTTGATTTCGAGACACTGTGCCTGTTGATCGAGGAAGTAGGCAAAACCGTGGCACCCGTGCCGGTAGTGCCGGTACTGGCGAGCGCGGCACTCACACTGCAGCAGTTCGGCAGTGCAGCACAGCGCGAGCGTTGGCTGCCGGGCGTAGCTAGCGGCAAGCTGTTGCTCAGTGCCGCGCTGACCGAACCTGGCCGCGATAACCCGGCGCAACCTGCAACGCGCCTGCAGAGCGCGGGTGACGCATGGCTGCTGTACGGTCGCAAGCACATGGTGGTGTCGGCAGACCGGGCCGACGCGGTGTTGCTGACGGCGGACCTCGACGGCGCATTGGTGCTGCTGGCTATCAGTCCGACCGCGCGCGGTGTTAAGCTCATACCACAGCATGTCACCACCGGCGAACCACAGTTCAGCCTGGTGTTTGACGGGGCATCGGTCACCCATGAAGACATTATCGCTTGCGCTGCCACGGCTCGCTGCGCCGTGCAATCGCTGGTACAGCACACGCTGGTAGGCAACAGCGTGATGACCCTGGGAGTCACGGAAACCATGCTGAAAATGACCGCTGCCTACACCTCCGAACGACAGCAGTTTGGTCGGCCGATAGCCACCTTCCAGGCGGTTTCGCACCGCGCTGCCGATGCCTACATCGACGTTGCGAACCTGCGCCTGGTCTGCCAGCAGGCGGCGTCGCGGCTGAGCGCCCGGGTCGATGCCACTGAGGCGGTGCTCATTGCCAAGATCTGGGCCAGCGATGTCGCCCACCGGGTCAGCCAGTCGTCACAGCACCTGCATGGCGGTATCGGGGTTGATCGCGATTATCCCCTGTTCCGCTACTGCCTGTGGGCCAAGCAACTGGAGTTGACCCTGGGCGGCGGCAACAGCTACCTCACTGCGCTGGGCGATACCATAGCCGAGGATTTCAAGCATCTGGTGAAGACCGGGGTCGTAGCCAGCAGCGACGCCGCCCAACAATGAGTCACCCGATACCGCCAGCGGAACAGATTGCGGCGCTGGTCGGGCATCGTTTCCCCGGCGGCCAATACTGCATCGAACACTGGGAAAATGTATTGCTGACCGGCTGTACCGGCACCGAACTGTTACCGGACGGCATGGTTCACCCGGTAGCCCTTTTTCATGTACCAATCCTCGGCAGCGGCACCAGCATCGCGGAAATGTTCGCACTGGGCCAGGCAGAGTCTGATCTGTCCATACTCATCGAAAGTTATGACTGGGAAATGTTTGCCCCGCTACAAGAGCAAATCTGTTACGACATCAGCGCTGCCATTACCGCCGCGGACAGGCGCAGTAATGACGCCGGAAACCTGTATGACCGCATCCAGTTCTGCTTTGAAATGCACAGCCAGGGCGAGCTGTGCGCCCGCAGCACCATCACCTGGCACTATACGAGGAACACCTTATGAGCGTGCAAGTGGGCGATGCCATCCCGCCCTGGACCATGGCCAGCGTCAGCGCGGAACGCATGCGCACCATGGCCGCCCTGTTACGCGACCCCAATCCGCTGCACTGGGATCGCGATGCGGTTGCCGCCCTGCCGTTGGGCCTTGGTCGGCGCACCATCAACCAGGGTCCGCTGGGACTGGCCTATATCATTAACATGCTCCACAGTTGGTCCGGAGCGGGCAGTGTCAGGCGCATTAAAATGCAGTTCCCCCAGGTGGTGCTGGACGACGACTGTGTGATTGCCAAAGGTATTGTGCGGCACATCGATGATAGCTCCGGCACATTATTAGCTGAGTGCGATGTCTGGCTGGAACATGCCAAGCGGGGCAAGTTGCTGCTGGGTAGCGCAACGGTAGCGCTGTAGGGTGAGCACATGGCCGAGGGGCCAACTCTAAATCCGCATTGTCATAGACCGGTCAACAGTGACACCACTGAACGCTAGATTGGCATAGAATTCTGTGCCCCGGTCCCGGAATGGACAGTAAAGATCTGCAAGCGAACCCATTCAAGGGTGATGGGATTGCTGAAATACCGCCCGACGCGATGCAGTGTTGAATTGATATTGAAATGCAGCGGCAATCTTGCTATAGATAGCTGCGCTATGAATCTATTCTCCTTCACGTTGAATCGCCGCCTGCGCCTCGCGCTGCTGCTGCTGCTGCTGGCAGCGCAGGGCATCGTCAATGCACATGATCTTGATGACAGCCATGCCTTTAAGGCCGATGCCTGTGCCACTTGCATCATCGGACATGGTCTGGGCGTCGCTGTCAGCGTGTGTCACGATGTACCGCAAATTCGGCTCTATCAGGTGTGGACACCGATCCATGCTATCACCACTACTGCGGTTTCCCGCACCCAATGCCACCACGCACGGGCCCCTCCCGGCTCTCTTCGCACCTAAAACCCAAACTGATCCAATCCTGTTGGTTTTGTCACCGATCCGGTGATGCGTGAGCTATGAGAGAGACAACCCATGCGTATTTCAAATCGATACGGCGCCGCGCTGGCGCTGCTTATTTACCTGTTCCCAAGCGTCAGCCTTGCCCAGGCATCATCTGACAAAGGCGCTGAAGCCACCCATCAACACGCAGCGCTCGAAGAGGTGCTGGTCACGGCAAACCCGCTGGGCCGGGCATCCGGTGACCTCTCCCAGTCCGCCACCGTGCTGCAGGGCGATGCGCTGCGCCAGCAGTTGGCCAATTCAATTGGTGAGACGCTGGCACGGATGCCGGGCCTGGCGAATGCCAGTTTCGGTGAGAACGTCGGCCGCCCCGTGATCCGGGGCCTGCAGGGCACGCGGGTGGGCGTGCTCAACAATAATCTGGCGGTCAGCGACGCGTCCGGTGTCAGTCAGGACCACGCTGTGTCGGTAGAGCCGTTTCTGGCGGACCAGGTCGAGGTATTGCGCGGACCATCAACCCTGCTCTATGGCTCCGGTGCTATCGGCGGCGTAGTGAATATAGTGACCCCTTCGATACCGCAGGCAGTTCCGGAAAAAGGCTACAGCGGACGCGCTATCGCACAGGCCAATACAGCGGCAAACGAGAAGTTTGCCGCAGGGCGTGTGGACCTGGGTGCGGGCTCATTCGCATTTCACGCCGATGGCTTCCATCGCCGCACAGATGATTACGACATTCCCGGCAGTGCGAACCTGTTTCCGGATGAAGACCAGGAGGGTGAGGAGGATGACTCTGGTGTGTTGCAGAACAGCTTTCTCGACAACGAGGGCGGCACGTTGGGCGGAAGCTGGATCGGGGAGCAGTGGCGACTTGGCGCAGCGTACACGGACTATCAGTCGAAATACGGCATTCCTGGTGAGGCGGAGGAAGAAGGGCCGGTTAGCATCGACCTGCATTCGAAGCGCACTGAGGTTGAGCTCGCGGGCAGCGATCCTTTTGCGGGTTTTGAGCAGTTCAAGGTGCGCTTTGCCGACAGCAACTACGAGCACACGGAATTTGAAGGCAGTGAAGTTGGCACTGTGTTCAACAGTGACACCAAAAATACGCGCATGGAGCTGAAGCACGATCCCTGGGGCGCCTGGCAGGGCGTGTTTGGACTGCAGTACACTGACCTCGATTTCTCGGCGGTTGGGGCAGAAGCGTTTGTCCCGGGCTCCAATACCGAGACATACGCCGTGTTCTGGATCGAGCACGCCGACTTCGATGCCTGGGGATTTGATGTAGGCCTGCGCTACGATGATGTGACGACCAAGGTTCCCAATACGTTGGTGGTAGAGCAAGGCCCCGTGGGCCCCAAAGCGGATGCCGACTTCACCCCGTTCAGCGCTTCTGCCGGCTCGATCTGGCACATGAACGAAACCATCGACCTCGTTTTTACTATGGCCCATACGGAGCGGGCACCGGGAGTAGATGAACTCTTCGCCAACGGCCCGCATATTGCCACGCAGGTTTTCGAGGTGGGCGATCCTGACCTGGATAAGGAGTCCAGCCTGCACGTTGAGGGCGGTGTGCGTGTGGACTTTGGGCGTCTCTCTGGCAGCGCAACAGTCTACAGCGACAACTTTAACGACTACATTTATCAGGAGAACTCAGGCCTGGAGGAGGACGGCCTTCCGGTTCTTTTCTGGGCGCAGCAGAACGCGGACTTCATCGGCGCGGAAGCTGAACTGCGTTACGACTTCGAACCCGGCCGCTTCGGTCACTGGCAGTTATGGGGCTTTGGCGATATCGTGGATGCGGAACTGGCTGACAATACCGATGTACCGTTGATATCGCCCAAGCGTATTGGCATGGGCATCGACTGGGATCATCAGGGGCTGGCGGCCAACGTGGCGTGGATACACGTGTACCAGCAGGACAATATCGCACCGCTCGAAACACCCACTCCCGGTTATGATTTGCTCAATGCAGAGCTGGCTTATACCGTACCGACCGCCGGCTCGTTCGACTGGCAGGTATACTTGCAGGGCCAGAATCTGCTCGACGAGGACGTTCGCAACAGCACGTCCTACCTGAAAGACTTCGCACCGCAGATCGGTCGTAATATCAGCATGGGTGTGCGCATGTATTTCTGATGCAGTGAGTTGATCAATAACAATGTGCGATGCCTGGCTGGCACATGCCGAGCGGGGCATAATACTGCCGGGCAGCGCAACGGTAGCGCTCTAGGGTGAGCACATGCCAAATCTATATTCTGGGCTTGTTTTTTGACTACACCAACCCCATGAAAGAAATCTGACATGCATAGTGAATAATCCACAGAGGACACAAGGATGAATACCACCAATTTACTCAACCAATTAATGAAAGCGGGCACGGACCTACTCCAAAACAAAGACGGTTCACAACAATCCGGAAACTGGCAGCAATCACCCACCACTCAGCCATCTACAGACGGTTCGCCACTAGGCAGTTTGGCAGGATTGCTTTCCGGTAAAGGTGGCGCAGCACTTGCCGGCGGCGCGCTGGGTTTGTTACTCGGTGGCAAAAAAGGCCGCAAAATGGGTGGCGCGGTGTTGACTTATGGCGGCCTCGCCGCACTCGGCGCCATCGCTTACAAAGCCTATGGCAATTGGCAGACACAACAGCATGCGGCCACTGCAGCAGGGCCGCAAACTATTGATCGCATTCCACCTGCGCAAGCTGAACAACACAGCCGTGCTATTCTGATTGCACTGATTGCCGCCGCCAAAGCTGATGGTCACGTCGACGAACGCGAGCGCCTATTAGTTGATGGTGAAATCGGCAAATTGACGCAAGACAATGACTTGCTAAACTGGGTTGACCTTGAGCTGAAAAAGCCACTCGATCCAACCGCCATTGCTGCCGTTGCCACCACCCCGGAAATGGCGGCAGAAATGTATTTGGTCAGCATTCTGGTGGTCGATGAAGAAAATTTTATGGAACGCGCGTATTTGCAAGAGCTTGCAAAACAATTGCGACTGGAGCCTGAACTGCAAACTGAATTATCGACACAGGCGAAGAAGGCGATTCAACTGTGTAATTAATTTATCCTTCGCTTTAACTTGAAAAAACCGGCAATCGCTTTTTGGCAGTTGCCAGTTTTTCTCGTGAGCGCACCCGATTTCTACTCAGTCCTCGTCAGTAACGCATCCATCGGCAGCCGTTTTTACTTGTTTCGAATATTTATAAAGTACACCGCTGGTCGCTCGTGGAGCAGGCGCTATATACAGTGATCGCCTGATCGCCAATGTTTTTTCATCCACCAACAAATTGATCTGATGATTCTTCACATCAATCTCAATCCAATCGCCATCTTCTACCAATGAAAGCAATCCACCTTCAGCCGCCTCAGGGGTAATGTGGCCAATCACAAATCCGTGAGAGCCGCCCGAGAATCTTCCATCAGTAATCAACGCAACAGAGTTGCCAAGACCAGAGCCCATAATCAAACTTGTAGGCTTCAACATTTCGGGCATGCCCGGCGCACCCTTCGGCCCTACGTTGCGGATCACCACCACATCACCTGCTTTTATTTTTCCGGTTGTGATTCCGTCCACTACCTCAAACTCTCCATTGAATACACAAGCCGTTCCTTTGAATATCTCTCCCTCTTTGCCTGTGATTTTCGCGACCGATCCCTTCTCAGCCAGGTTTCCATAAAGAATTTGGATGTGCCCCGTTTTCTTCAAAGGCTTTTCAATTGACACAATTACATCTTGCTTTTCGAAGTCGAGGTCATTCGCACTCACTACATTTTCGGCAATGGCTCTTCCTGTTACGGTCATGCAATCGCCATGCATCAATCCTTTCTGGACCAAATACTTGATCACTGATGGCACACCTCCAATTTTATGAAGCGCCTCCATCAAATATTTTCCGCTTGGCTTTAAATCTGCGATGAGCGGAGTTTTGTCAGAAATGCGTTGAAAATCGTCTTGCGTGATTCTAACGCCAACACTCTTCGCCATCGCGATCAGGTGCAATACCGCATTGGTCGAGCCGCCCAATGCCATCACTATCGTAATGGCATTTTCAAATGCCTTGAAGGTCATGATGTCCCGCGGCTTCAAATCCTTCTCCAACAACAAACGTATCGTCTTACCTGCTTCCTTGCATTCCTCCGACTTCTCTTTGCTCAATGCTGGATTAGAAGATGAGTATGGTAAAGCCATTCCCAATGCTTCAATCGCGGAAGCCATGGTGTTGGCGGTGTACATACCACCGCACGCGCCCGCACCCGGGCAAGAATTTTGAATAATGCCCTTGAAATCTTCTTCTGAAAGTTTGCCTTGAAGTTTCTCGCCCAGCGCTTCAAATGCCGAGATGATGTTTAACTCTTTTCCCTTGTAATGTCCTCCTGCTATCGTGCCACCGTACACCATGATCGCGGGACGGTTCAATCTGCCCATCGCGATGAGCGAACCGGGCATGTTTTTGTCGCAGCCAACAATAGCAATCAAGCCGTCATAATGTTGCGCACCACAGACGGTCTCAATCGAGTCAGCAATCACTTCACGACTTACCAGTGAGTAGCGCATGCCTTCCGTGCCGTTCGCAATGCCATCGCTCACGCCAATCGTATTAAAAATCAAGCCAACCAAGTCTTGAGCCCAAACAGCTTGCTTCACTTCTTTTGCGAGGTCGTTCAGGTGCATGTTGCACGGATTGCCATCATAGCCTGTGCTGGCCACGCCCACTTGCGCCTTTTTCAAATCACTTTCCGTTAACCCAATGGCATATAACATCGCCTGCGAAGCAGGAAGAGTGGGGTCTTGGGTGATGGTGCGGCTGTATTTATTTAATTCGTTCACTTGATCAATATCTTCGAATGCTTCATTAAAGTTGCCAGTTGCCAGCTGCTAGTATGCGGATACTGGCAGCGGGTAACCGGAAGCTGGTAACTTCTACACAATGACGTACGAGTAACTCTTACCCAGCACAATATCCCGATGCGTCTGTTGAATCAATGCGCCCATTGAATCTTTCCATGCCTTGGCTACCGGCTGGCGCGCGAAGATTTCTGGTGTTGACTCTGTCGACACGGCCCTGGACATGGGGCTTGAAACAGGCCGTCAGAGCGGCATCCGCTTCGGCTTCCTGAATCCTAACGAAGCTGGCGCCCTCGATAACCAGCTGTGCGATGCCTGTTATGGCAGCTCTGCTCGGCTACTGGGCGCGGGACATGCTCCATTATGGACAGCAATACTCCTACAATACACACGGAAAAGATGGAAAAGGCCTCCGTATAACCTCAGTTTAACTGGGTGATTTATCCCTCTTTAAGATCCGGGCAAGCACAGCTGGAGAACCAGTTCGCAGTTTGAGCCGACTTTCGCTGCGCCCCACGAGAGGCTTGCCTGACAAGCGCTTTGGATGTGGTGTACACTGCTGTTGACGTTGCTCCAGAAGACTGACCATAAAGGGTTTTTTTTGGGCAGGCAGGCGATTATGCCAAAGAGAGAAACCATTTCTTCTGAATGTCTAAATTAATATCGTGCGGTATTCCTGACAGACGGTTGCAAGACTCGACGCGGAATGCCCTCGACACCAAAAGTACCAGCTGGAAACATCATTATGACAACCCAGGCTATTTACCTTTTACCCGGCTTCTTCCTCACGCTGAATGACAAGCGCCAGTCTTTCAGTTTTACGCAACTACCCGGTGGTATGCGAAGAGCTACCCCGGCGCGCCTAGCTGTTATCGATGCCTTTAACCGAGGTTTTGAGGGGAATATTCAGGAACTGATTCTGGACATCGCAAAGCGCCGAAATGGTGATCGTCCCGCCCTCCATAAGTTCGTGGGTGAACTCCAGCATGCCGGCTACCTGACCGACATCACACCTGAAAAGCGCTTTGCAGAAAAACCCTCAGCAGTGTCCGGCAGCGTTGATTCAGGCGTGGTCACCATTTCCACACCAGCCAGCCTGATATCCCAGGCCGGCGCGTACCTTTGGTTCAACCATGAGGGCACGCTGTTGCTGCAACTCAGCCTGCCCGAAGTCATGGCGGCAGCGATGTTTGCTCAGCCCTCCACGGCCACTGCTGCCAGGGAGCTGTACCTTACGCAGGAAAACACAGATGGCCTGAACGCAGCACAGTTTGATGCGCTGGTGGCGCGCCTCGCCGGGGCAGCCCTGTTGGTAAAGCCACGCGCGCGCGCGAAACGTGAAGAGTCCCGCTTGTCAGCTCCGGTCAATCCCGCCGAGGTGCAAGCCCTGGTCGATGCCAGGGTAGCAGCTCACGACGAGAGGGTGGTAAACGAAGGCAAGAACCTTGTTCAGGTGGTACCCGTAAATACTCAGGCGGGGACAACACCCGCATCGTTGGGTCTGCTGATGGCCTACGCCATGGACTACGATGGTGGGCGGCTGAATGAGCGCTATGATTTTGTACCCATGTTCCTGATCGATGAATCGCGCATTATTGAGCGCGGAATCACGCCGGGTGTTTTTATTTTCTCCAACTACCTGTGGACCGTCAAAGACAACCTGAGGCTTTCTGCTGCGGTCAAGGCGGCAAATCCCGCGAACATCACCATTCACGGCGGGCCAAGTACTCCATCGTATGAAAAGGACTGCGCAACGTTTTTTGCTGACAACCCGCATGTCGATATCGCAGTCCGCGGAGAAGGCGAACTGACCTTTGCCGAAACACTCGATAGGCTCGATATCGCGCACGGACGCAACCTGGACGTGCTGACAGATGTGGCGGGGCTTACCTTCCGCACGGCCACCGGTGTAACGCGTACAGGCAATCGCGATCGTATAACCGACCTCGACACCATCCCTTCCCCTTACCTGACAGGTTTGTTTGACGAGTTCGGTTCGGTCAGGGCAGGCGCCGTGATCGAAACCAATCGGGGCTGCCCGTACGGTTGTACCTTTTGCGACTGGGGTTCCGCCACGCTTTCAAAGGTACGCAAATTCGATCTCGATCGCGTTTTTGCAGAGCTTGAATGGTCAGCCAAGCACGACATCGAGGACGCATCGATTGCCGATGCCAACTTCGGTATGCTGGAGCGCGATGTCGCGATTACGGAAAAAATTGCAGAGTTGAAACGTAAATATGGGTACCCCCGTTCGGTAGGAATTAACTACGCCAAGAACCAGGTGAAGTACCTGCGCGATATCATCAGGATCATGGCGGACGTGAATATTCTCACCGAAGGCAAGGTTTCACTGCAGACCATGGACGAAACCACCCTGGAAGTTATCGACCGCGCCAATATCAAACTCGATAAATATAACGAACTGGCCGCCGAGTTCCGACGTGCGAATCTGCCTCTGGCCGTGGAGATGATGATTGGCCTGCCGGGCGCAACGTCATCCGCCTTCCGCAATGACCTTCAGCAATGCACGAACCGTGACGTTCGGGTCATGCTCAACAACACTACGCTGTTGCCGAACAGCCCGATGAACGACCCTGCGTACAGGAAAGAGCATGCCATTGTAGCCCTGCCCGGTGAAATGCTGAAAGAGACGGCTTCCTACACCCGGGAAGAGTGGGACCACATGAATCAACTCAAAATGGCGTACTACCTGCTCGACAGCTACGGCCTGTTGCGCTATGTAGCCCGCTTCGTACGCCGCGAACTTGGCATTGGCGAGGTCGATTTTTACGATAGCGTGCAGTCCGAGGTGTTAAGCAATCCCGGGAAATGGCCGGTCATGGCCACCGTGCTCATTACGCTGCAAGGCTTTATGGCGCCGCCCGGCTCCTGGGGCCTGTATATGGAAGAAGTGCGGCGCTATCTGCTTGAGCACATGGGCCTTCCCGATGGGTCTGCGCTGCGTACCACGCTGGCGGTGCAACATGCCCATCTACCCGCAGCCGGGCGTCAATTTCCACACTCGTTGGCGCTGGAGCACGATTTTTCGGCATGGTGGAACACCATTCTTGTTGCCCGTGAAGAAGGCCATCGCGAGGATTGGGAAAAACATACTCCGCAACTTTCACAGTTCGCCGCGGGAACGCTCAATGTCGACGACCCCAGTGGCATCTGTCACCACGAGTTGGGTAAACCGCTGAATGTTCTGCTTTATAGCCTGCGCTCCTGGGAGCTGGAGTCTCCTGTGGCTCGTCCTCGCGCCGGTCCTTCCTACGCAAACTGGGCTTGACCGCTCGCGGCTGGCCGCACAAACCGCTGCCAGCCTCATTGCTGGTCAAGGAAGTGGATTTGTGACAGCAGTCCAATATTGCAATCGAGGCAACAAACCGGCAGGATTTCGCCATGAAATCTTTCCCCCGGTTTACCCTCGTAGTGGCGGCCTTGCTGCTATCCAGATTCGCTTTCGCTGACAGCGATTATCCGCCGGCGGTCAAAACCATCGTCGAACAGCGCTGTATGGTCTGCCACGGCTGCTACGACGCGCCCTGCCAGTTGAAACTGGACGCCTGGGCGGGACTGCAGCGCGGTGCGAGCAAAGATATTGTGTATGACGGCACACGCCTGTCGGCTGCCGCGCCGACCCGCCTGTTTATAGATGCCCAAACCGTGGAGCAGTGGCGCGGTAAGGGCTTCTACTCTGTGCTGGATACAACCAACCCGGACCAGGGTGTAATGGCCGGTATGCTGGCGCTGAAACAACGACATCCCCTACCCCCCGGCGAGACGCTTCCGGACAACATTACGTTGGGGCTGGACCGCGAACAACAGTGCAGCAAGCCGGAAGACTTCAACACCTTCGTAGAGAAAACTCCGCTGTGGGGTATGCCCTACGGTCTGCCGGGCCTCAGCCAGCAGGAACACGATACATTAACCGATTGGCTGGCCGCCGGCGCTCCCGGCGTACCCATCGCATCCCCGTCCACCGCGCAACAAGCGGCAGTCAAGCGCTGGGAATCGTTCTTCAATGGCGCCAGCCTGAAGCAGCGCCTGATGGCACGCTACATGTACGAACACCTGTTTATCGGCACCGTGTACTTTTCTGATCCGGGCGAGAGTGGCGGTTACTACACCCTGGTGCGTTCACGCACGCCACCAGGCCAGGCCATCGACATCATTGCCACCAGGCGCCCCTACGATGATCCGGGTGAGGCGACGTTCTACTATCGCCTGCAACCGCTGCGCACGGCGGTACTGGACAAACGGCACATGCCCTACGCACTGAACGCTGCGCGTATGCAGCGCTGGCAGTCGCTATTTCTTGACCCCGACTACGACGTCACTACCCTGCCCTCCTACGCCGTAGAAGTCGCGTCCAACCCCTTCATCGCCTTTCGCGAGCTGCCGCAGACCGCCCGCTACAAGTTCATGCTGGACGAGGCCCAATTCACGATCATGGGTTTTATCAAGGGTCCGGTGTGCCGCGGCCAGGTGGCTCTGAACGTGATCGACGATCACTTCTGGGTGGTGTTCCTCGACCCGGACAGAAAGGGCATTCAGGAGAATGCTGAATTCCTTGCGTCACAGAGCAAACACCTGCGACTGCCCGCCGACAAGCAGGACGGTGCGCTCATTACGATGATCGAGTGGCGCGGTTATTCGAAGGAGCAGTTGAAATTCCTCAAAGCCAAGTTCGACTATATCCAGAAAATGACCGGCCCCGACGGGACAAAGGTCAACCTGGACATTATTTGGGACGGCGAAGGCCACAACGAGAACGCCGCGCTGACCGTGTTCCGACACGATGACAGCGCCTCGGTGGTTAAAGGATTGGTCGGCCAGCAACCCAAAACTGCATGGGTGGTCGATTATTCGTTGCTGGAACGCATGCACTACCTGCTCGTCGCCGGCTTCGATATTTTTGGCAATGTGGCGCACCAACTTGAAAGTCGCCTCTACATGGACTTTCTGCGGATGGAAGGCGAGCAGAACTTTTTGTTCTTCCTGCCTCCAGATGAACGCATCGTCCTGCGCAATTTCTGGTATCGGGATACAGAGGATGAGGCGCTACAATTCGTGATGACCAATAGCATGGCCTTTGACCGCACCTCGGATATTCAATACCAGACCACAGACCCTAAGCAAGAGTTGCTGGGTATGCTGCAACAACGCCTGCCGGGTGCCGCGGCCCATCGCTATCTAACTTTTGAACCACGCTTTGACCGACTGCAGACCCTGCAGGGCACACCGTTCAGCCTGATGCCCGAGGTGTCCTTTCTGGAAGTACTCAGTGCTGACGCTGAGGAGCACGTCTACACCATCGTGCACAACGACGGCTATTCCAACAATGCACAGGTCTTCAAGCAAGCAGAACGCCGCATCCCGGAAGAGGACTACCTGACCGTGGTCAAGGGTTTCATCGGCGCTTATCCCAACGCATTTTTCCAGGTGCAAGACCGCGACCTGGAACACTTCGTAGCAGCACTGGAGTCAATGCGCAGTGAAGCGGACTACGCGGACCTGGTGTCACGTTACGGTGTGCGGCGCACTGAGGCCGGGTTCTGGCCGCTGTCAGACAAATTGCGTGCACACTACCAGAGTTACTACCCGCAGGAAGCGGGGCTGTTTGATTTGAACAGGTATGAAAACAGGTGACAGAGCGCATGCGTGCAGGGATGGCACTTGCCAACAGGCTTGCCCCGCCTGAGCACGTTTTAACGGCCAGCCAGAACTACCAGCCAGCGGGCTTTTCTATCAGCGCTTTGTGACGTCCCGCAGGTCTGCGGTTTTGGTGGATAAGATTGCGTGTTAGTTTTGTTAAGGAAATCACTATACCCGGTACTATGAAGCACAACACCAGCAAGAACAGCGCAAATTCAATGATTTGATAAATCATGTGCCTGACCTCTTTGTAATGGTCCCCGTAACTGGAGAGGCTACGTAGAATAGGACTCCGGCACACTACGTGATCGTCCGGTAAATTACCGGTCTTTTTACCTTTCTTAATACGCCTGGATGTTCGGGATAGACTGGTAACGTTGGCGGTTTGGCATTCATTGCTACTGTCCCCCGGCACGTGGCTATCTCGAAACCGTTATTACGCGTTCTCCAGCACAATGACCCAGCCAGAGATCGCGAATCCCAGCACAGTAAACACCCCGGCATACTTGCCGCCGTGCTTGTAAGCCTCGGGCATCATCGTGTTGGCGAGCATCATCAGAATGGCTCCGCCCGCGAAGGCATGCACAAAACCCAACCATAATGGGGACAGGTCGCCAAGCAGGGTATAGCCTGCCGCAGAGGATACCGCACAGACCAGCACAATAAAGAGCCACAGCATGAGTATCCTGGTGCGGCTCCAGCCGCCCGCTCGCATGCCAACGGTACCCGTCACAGCCTCGGGCATATTGGAAATGAATACCGCTACCAACATGCCGGCACTGACTGTGCTGCCATCCAATACACTCAGGCCGATCACGAGAGACTCGGGTATGCCGTCCAGAATAATTGCCAGAAGTAACGGGACTACCAGGCTCAAGTCATGGCTGGCGTCGATGTCCTTGCGGTTCTTGCCGCCCATTTTTTCAATCAGGTTGTCACTGCAGAAAAAGGTAAACGCGCCGAGCAAAAAACCAATAATGGGGTACACACTGAACTGCGCAAGCCTTACCGCTTCATACGCCAGTTCATAGGATACCGCAGAGATCAGTGCGCCTGCACCGAAAGCCATGATGACTCCCAGTGTCCGCTTGCCCAGGGTCAGCCACGATCCCAGCAGCCCTCCCAGGAACAGCGAGGAGGCTGCCAGCAAAGCCCACAAAAATGCACTAAGCATGTCAGCGCTTCTATACTGAACGGCTTACCTGGCCCACTGGCTGGTCTGAACGCAGCGGGCCTGAGGGTCAGTTGGGGAAGTCCCACGCCTCGGCAGCGGCTTCCAACTCGCCGGCGTGAGCCGGACGCAGGAACCCGTTTGTCACGCCGTCGTTTATCGCGTCTACCCACTTGCCCATAAAGTCCGCTTTGTCCGGGTACAAGGTCAGAATCTGGCTACTGGTCAGGGGTATGGTCCTGCCGAAGAGCCTGCAGAAGAAGATGCCCCCGTTTACACTGTCGAGGGTTGCCACGGGTACATCGACATGCGGGGAGCGCACGCCGCCCAGCGCGTTACCCTGTGGATCGCGGTGCAGTACCACGGGCGTGCTGGAAAGGACACTCAGCGGCGTACCAGACGGTGGGGCGATATCCGCTACGTTCGGATCCTGAAGGGTCCGCACCCATGTGTCGAGTGCATGAAATGCCGCCTGCACGATCCAGTTGTGTGCTCCGGCATTGATCGGGCTGTCACAGCCAAACGGATTGTTCGGGGCGCGCATGTACCCGAACATCGTAGTGGCGCTGCTGCCGTCGCCGAGGTCACCGATTCCCAAAAGGGTGTAGGCATCTGCATGAGATGTTCCGGCCATCTCCCAGCCACGGAACAGCGGTGTGTCAGACTGGCGGGACGCTAGATTGGAGTTGATGACATCGCCCTCGGCCTGCACCACCATCACCGGCACATCGAGGTCGTCGCGGATCGGCGCTGGAGCCGGGAAAGGATTTGGCGTTAGAGGCGACTGAGAAATCGACGAGGCGGAGGCGCCGCGACTGTGCACAAAGAAACCGGCATAGACCTGATCAAGTGGCTGGATCGCGTTGACGTAGGTCACCATACGGCTGGCCGACTGCGACTCACCGGTGGCGATTACCCGCTCAGCGGTGAGGCCGCCAAGCAAGGTCGAGGCCGCTTCCTTGGCGTGCAGACCGGCATGGCTGAAAATGTCGTATGAGTAACTGTCGCCAGGGTGCACGAGCGAGGCATATCGAGTAGCTGAAGCGCCACTCTTAAGGGCATTCACCCCCACTGCCTGTGCCGACACGCCGATCCAGGCATAGCCTTCCCGGATGAACTCGTTGTGCGCCATGATCCAGTCGGGTGGCGTATCGGCACCCGCAGTAACATTGAGCCATTCAACGATAACGGTGCCATTGAAGTTGGCCGGCTCGATCGGCCGGAGGACCACCAGGCGGGTCTTGTAATTGCCGTAATTACCGGTCGCGACGGCAGGGTCGGCTGTGACCACCAGCTTCCCATCGGCTGGCAGTGGCAGAGTAGGCGTATAGCTGTGGGCGACACCACTGAGGAAGAACTCCGTTCTCTGATAGCCGACGAAGGGTCCGGTACCACCGAGGTTGATGTCACTGTCAGGCAGCACAGGGCCTGTTACTTTATGTTTCGTGAATACGGCCCGGAGTGGTGGCATCGTCTGCCCCCAAAATTGTCCAACCGTTGCTGCACTCACATTAAAACTGCATTGGTTGATGGTGGCAGTGGTACAATAATTGCCCCAGTGATCGAACATCCAACCGGCGCGCGGCGTTGCGGAGTAGGTTTCACTGTACGCGCCAACAACGTAATTTTTGGTACAGTTGTCCAGCACCGCTAAGTGATCTTCCAGCGTACAACTTCGGGTACCGCTTGTGACATCGCCCTCGCCCACAATATCAATCGGGTGGCTACAGGCCTGTATGAGGATTACTGCGATGCCGATTGCTACCAGGTTCACTAGTTTCAAGATCTTGCTCCTGTTGAAGTGTTACTTTTTGGCAAAAAAACACTGAACATGGACTAGAGCACAAGTACCCGAAGGTGTCAAATTAGGCAGGTTTGGATTTCAGCTAGTCAGGGCAGGCGGTATTTCCTGGTCTGGCCACCAGGCGCTTGAATCGCTTTTGATCCGATATGCACGTTTTGGAGGCTCCCATCTCGGACACTGTGGTGCGCACAATCGTATTGACCCAATCGGGCATGTCATAGCTGAGACTGTAGTAAATCCAATTTGCGTCGCGGCGATCACTCACCAGACCCGCTGCCTTCAGACTACTGAGGGACTTCGATGCAGACGGCTGAGTGATGCGCAGGGCATCAACGATTTCACACACACAAACCTCGCCGTTTTTTGCCAGCAGATACAGGCAACGCAGCCGGATAGGGTTGCTTAGAGCTGAGAATAGTTGCGTCTGTTCTATATGCATTAAATGGAATATACTACAAAAGGAATATTGATCCAAGCGTAGCTGAATCCGATTAACTTGCAAAGAGGAAGGTTGAGACTGCAGGCATGAAAATCCTTTTTCTGTGCACTCACAATGCCTGTCGCAGTATTTTGAGTGAAGCGATTACACGTGGCCTTGCAACTGGACGCATCGACGTGGCAAGTGCCGGAACCAGCCCCGCGGCTCAGGTTCACCCCCTGACTCTCAGGTATCTCCATAACCATGGCTATGACACTGGGGACTTGCGCAGCAAGAGCATTGCGGCAGTGCGGTCATTCGGGCCGGACGTTGTAGTCACCGTCTGCGATAGTGCGGCCAGGGAAAGCTGCCCAGTCTGGCTGGGAAAAGTCATTAGGGTGCATTGGGTCCTACCCGATCCCTCTCGGTATGAGGGCAATAGTGAGGGCAAAGCGGAAGCGTTCGCCAGGGTCATGGCGACGATAGAAAAGCGCATAGGTCTGTTACTGGAACAGCCCTTCGAGAACATGTCTGCTGAACAGTTGACCACGGTATTAGACGAAATCGGTGGGCAAGGCTGATGGGGATATTTGAGCGCTACCTCACCGTCTGGGTAGGTCTATGCATACTGGTGGGCGTTGTGCTGGGCAACCTTGTTCCCGACACATTCCAAAACATCGCCAGTTTCGAGTACGCGCACGTCAACCTCGTGGTGGCACTGCTCATCTGGATCATGATTTATCCCATGATGGTGCAGATCGATTTTTCCGCCATCAGGGATGTCGGCAAGAAACCGCAGGGCCTCGTGCTGACCCTGGTGGTGAATTGGATGATCAAGCCGTTCACGATGGCGGCATTGGGCTGGCTCTTCTTCAAAGTCATCTTTGCGGGCTGGGTCGACCCTCAATCGGCCACGGAATACATTGCCGGCATGATATTGCTGGGCGTTGCACCCTGTACAGCGATGGTGTTTGTCTGGAGCCAGCTCACCAAAGGCGACCCCAATTACACCCTCGTCCAGGTGGCGGCGAATGACATCGTGATGATCTTTGCCTTCGCCCCGATTGCGGCGTTTCTGCTCGGGGTCAGCAACATTGAGGTGCCATGGGAAACGCTACTGCTCTCGACCATTCTGTATGTTCTCCTGCCGCTGCTGGCGGGCACATTCACCCGGCATCGACTGGAGGCGGGTGGAGACGATCATCGCGTTGACGCATTCGTTCGTGCACTGAAACCATGGTCTGTGATCGGTTTATTGGCGACCGTCATCTTGCTGTTTGGTTTTCAGGCGGAGAAAATTATCGGGCAGCCGCAAATGATCGTGCTCATTGCAATACCGCTTCTGCTGCAAACCTACGGCATCTTTGCTATAGGCTTTGCTGCCGCCAGGGTAATGCGCCTACCGCATAATATTGCCGCGCCAGCGTGCCTGATCGGAGCCTCCAATTTCTTTGAACTGGCCGTTGCGGTGGCTATCTCGTTGTTTGGACTCAATTCGGGTGCGGCATTGGCGACAGTGGTCGGCGTGCTGGTAGAGGTTCCCGTGATGTTATCGCTGGTCGCAATGCTCAACCGGACGCGTCATTGGTTCCCTGCAGAAAATGGCAGCAGCTCAGCTCGACTGCGATAATCAATTCTGCTAATAACCCTGGTCTATACTGGATTTCTGCCGCGCTGTTGAGCAGATTGAGTCCGCGTATAGCAATGACAATACCGCCTTCTGGACGCATCATCCAGATCGGAAAAATATAGACCGCATTTTTTGCAAACTGCATGCCTTTCGCGCTACCACATCAAATCGTCGGGGATCTGGTACTGCGCGTAGGGGTCGTCCTCTGCCACAGCCGTCTGTTCATGACGATTGAGTAACACAATAACGTGTGCGTCGCGCTGCAGTATTTTTTCTGCTGCGGCCGCGGGCAGTAACTCGTAGTCGTTGGCCAATTTCGCAATGGCCAGGTGCCCATTGATCAAATCCTTCTGCAGCTGCTGCGTGACGTATATTTTCTTTATCGTGGTGCCATCCTTGAACTGGTAGGCAATGTCACCGCGCTCGCGCGCAATACGGTTCATCTGGATCAGCTGGACAATCTGGGCCGCTATCGCCTTCCTGTCAGCCTCGGCCCGCTGCTGTTTGTTGAGCTCACGGTCGCGTTCCGCCTTTTCCAGCAGGGTGCGTTTGGCCTGTTCCTTGTTTTCGTCGGGCTGCAGCGTGCCCTTCTGGCGACCCTTGGCCTCCTTGCGCTGTTCCTTGTTGAGTTGCTTCGCCTTCTTTTTATCGACGAGGCCGGCCTGGAGGAGTTGGTCTTGCAGGGATGCCATGGCGCAGACCTATTGGGTGCCAATTGGGTCGGTCATTATCATGAATAGTACCCCTGCTGGCAAACTGGAGAACAGCGCGCGGCCCCGTGGCGCTTGCTCCGCGCAACTTCGATGATATGCTTTCAAATTCCGTAGCGACACTTCACAAGGCTCACATTGAGTAAGAAAAAACTGTTTTGGTCTGTCTTTACCGTCGCGCTGCTGGGCGTCGGGGTTATCCAGTTCGTCCCTGCACCTGCGTTGGTGATACCGGCCGCGTTGCCCGTGGAGCAGCGGGAGGCCCATCGCCTGCTCAACTTTGCAGGCATCGCCAACTTTCGCGACCTGGGGGGCTATTCCACGGCGGCTGGCCAGCAGGTCAAATGGGGCGTTCTGTACCGCGCCGCCACACTGGCGGAGCCCTCCGAGGCCGATTTACGCGGTCTTGAACAACTCAAGCTCGCTACCCTGATCGATTTTCGCTCTGCCGCCGAGAAGGAGGCGGAGCCCAATCACCTGCCCGACCCCACCGGTTTCGAGGTGGTGGAGATTCCGACGCTCGATGATGGCAACAAGGCCATGGTGGGCGAAATTATGGAACGGATAGAGACTGGCAATTTCGACGGCTTTGACCCCAACGCACTGATGCTGGAGGCCAATCGCCAGTTCGCCAGCACGTTCACGCCGCAATTTCGGCAGTTTATGCAGACCGTGCTGGCAGCCGATGGTGCGCCTATCGTCTGGCACTGCAGTGCCGGCAAGGATCGCACCGGCTTTGCCGCCGCCATCCTGTTGCGCATTCTCGGCGTGCCCCAGGACGTGGTCATGCAGGATTACATGGCCAGCAGGGAGCACGCCCTGGACGCGCGCAGGTCCCAGTTATGGCTGCTGCGCGTGTTCAAGGGCGAGGACGCCGCCGACAAACTGGCCGCGCTGATGGGCGTCGAGGAAGCCTGGCTGACCGCGGCCTTCGAGCAGATTGATAGCAGCTGGGGCAGCTTTGATAACTACGTGCGCGAAGGACTGGGGCTCAGCGCAGCGGACATTGCACAGTTGCGAAATGCACTGCTCACCACACCCGCCACTGCAGGCGCTTAGTGGACTGATGGCTGCTTGAGCGGATTACAGTTCTTGATAAGCACCCTGCCCTGCAGTAGGTCCCCGCGTGAATACTCGCGAAATTCACAAGTGTTACTGGCAGGATCGTAGTTCTCGATCCACAGATTGTCATCCTTCCAGGTGACGCCCATGTGGTGCTGCCCGTCTGGTACGGTAATTGTCATGACGCCGCCCCAACGTTTAACCAGTATCTGCTGAAAATGAAAGTAGTAGGCTGAAGCACCGATGATGCCGATCAAGGCAGTGAGGACAGCAGCGACGCTCCACTGCTTGAAGACCCCACCAACAATCCATAGCGCGATCACCATCGCACTGATGACGGCGAACCAATATAAGTAAGTAGTCATTGCAATATCTCTCAATAAATTAGGGTCAGCCCTTTTTACCCGCCAGTGGACGGTTACTTTTTCGAACGCTCAGGCAGCATATCGCGCCACAAATCTGCATTCTTGATATTCAGCTTATCGGGATCAAAGACCGGATCGAGCCCCTGCTTTTTTTGCGCCTCGTAATCGGTCAGGGCTTTTAATGCGGGACCTTGCAAAATCAGAATGGCGATGATGTTAAGCCATGCCATCAGGCCCACGCCGACATCTCCCAGATCCCAGGCGGTGGTGGCGCTGCGCACAGCGCCATAGCCTACGGACGCCATGACCATGAATTTGAGCACCAGCGTCAGCCAGGGACGCGGCGTGTATCGATTGAGGTACTGTATATTGGTCTCGGCCATGTAGTAGTACGCAACGATGGTGGTAAAGGCAAAGAACATCAGCGCCAGAGCGACAAAGGGGGCACCGAAACCGGGCAGCACGGTTTCCACAGCGGCCTGCGTATAAGCAGGCCCTGCCGCCACTCCCGGCAGGTTGTTGACGATCATCGAACCATCAGGATGTGCGACATTGTACGTGCCAGTGCACAGAATCATGAAGGCCGTCGCCGTGCACACCAGCAGCGTGTCGACATAAATCGAAAACGCCTGTACGTAGCCCTGCTTGGCCGGGTGGGAGACTTCCGCGGCCGCCGCTGCGTGCGGACCGGTGCCCTGCCCGGCTTCATTGGAATACACCCCGCGCTTGACGCCCCATTGCACCGCCAACCCAATCACGGCACCAAATCCGGCATCCATACCAAAGGCACTTTTCAGGATCAGCGCTAATACACCTGGAACCTGCTGATAATTCAGCACCATCACGACGACCGCCACAATCACATACGCCAGTGCCATAAACGGCACCACGATCTCCGCAAACAGGGCAATGCGTTTGACACCGCCAAAAATAATCAGACCGAGTGCAATGACGATGCACACGCCACTCACAGTCGTGGAAATACCCCAGGCATTATTGAAGCCAGCGGCAATACTATTGGCCTGCACGCCGGGCAGCAAAAAGCCGGTGGCTAAAATGGTGGCCACGGCAAAAATCATCGCATACCACCTTTGCCCCATCGCTTTTTCGATATAGAACGCCGGGCCGCCGCGGTACTGGCCGTTGCTGTCTTTTTCCTTGTAGATCTGTCCCAGTGTGGATTCTATGTAGGCAGTAGACGCACCCAGAAAGGCCACCGTCCACATCCAGAACACTGCGCCGGGTCCGCCGATCGATATGGCCGTGGCCACGCCGGCAATATTGCCGGTGCCCACGCGCCCCGACAGCGACATGGTCAAGGCCTGAAACGAAGACACACCCGCGAACGATTTTTCACCGGCAAACATCAGGCGAATCATCTCGCCAAAACCGCGCACCTGCACAAACCGCGTACGAATCGAGAAATACAGGCCCACACCCAGGCACAGGTAAATGAGCGCTGGGCTCCAGATATAGCCATTGAGCGTGCTGACAAATTCGTTCACGTTATTTTCCTTTTTTTATGTATTTGGGGTCAGAGTAAAAACCTCACCCCGCTACTTCACATCGAAATGTTGTTGCAGAGGTTTTTACTCTGACCCCAAATACACTGGCCGCGCGGCCTGGTTCAGCCAGTCCCGGTCCGCACCCCACAACAGAGGGCCAATGGTCTCTGCCACCCGTTGGTGATAATTGTTGAGCCACTCAATCTCGGCTGAGTCCATGAGCGTGGCATCCAGCATGCGCACGTCGAAAGGCACCAGTGTAAGGGCTTCGAATTCCAGCATCGGTGTTTCCCCCCGGCAACCCTCGGCGGGACGCACTACCTGCAGATTTTCACAGCGTATGCCGAACGCCCCGTCCCGGTAGTAGCCCGGTTCATTGCTGACGATCATGCCAGAGCGCAGGGCCACACCGTTGTGTTGCTTGGAAATACGCTGGGGCCCTTCGTGCACACTGAGGAAAACGCCCACCCCGTGGCCGGTGCCGTGGTCGTAGTCATAGCCTTCGCGCCATAAAAACTGTCGTGCCAGCGCATCCAGTTGCGTGCCGGTAGTGCCGTGCGGGAAGCGCGCCTGGGCCAATGCGATATGGCCCTTTAACACCAGCGTAAACAGGTGTCTGGCGTCGGGCCCGGGATCGCCAATGGCCACGGTGCGCGTGATGTCAGTGGTGCCATCGGTGTACTGGCCACCGCTGTCGAGCAGGTAGACACTGTCCATTGCCAGACGCGCCGGTACGCCATTCTGGTGGTTGTAGTGACACATGGCGGCATTGGCGCCGGCGGCGGAAATCGTGTTGAACGAAACCGCGTGAAAGTATTCGTCCTGTTGCCGTAGGCTGAGCAACTTATCCGCCAGCACGGCTTCATCGTGCAAATGGCCCGCCGCGACCTCACCGTCAAACCAGGCCAGGAAACGGATTTCCGCCACGGCATCGCGCTGATGGGCACTGCGCGTACCGGCCAGCTCCACCGCATTCTTGCAGGCCTTGGGAATAACGGCAGGATCTTCGCCCTCGACCAGGATTGCCCCGACGTGCAACAGTTCCAACTGTAGCCAGGCGCTCGCATTCCTGGCGTCGCTGAGTACCCTGCGGTTGGCATACGCCGCCAACGCAGTACTGGCATCCGTCTCTGCCAGCACGCGCACACCCACACCCACGTGAGCGTGAAACCCGTCGGGTAGGCGGCGTGGATCGACAAACAAGGTCAGTTCCGCCGAAGCTTCCAGCATGGCGAAGCTCTGCACCACAGGCAGTTGCGGCATATCGGTGCCACGAATATTCAGCAGCCAGCTGACGGAGTCGGGCGCGAATATCAGCGCCGCATCGCAACCGCGCGCCTGCACCTTGCGGGCAATTCGGCTGCGCTTGGCGCTGCTGGACTCTCCACTGAAGGCCTCGTCCAATAACAAGGCGGGGCTACAAACTGGCGCGGGCCGGTCCCGCCAGCAGCGGTCGATCAGGTTATCGGTAGCGGCGACCAGTTCCACACCCGCATCGGCCAGGATGCTTTTCGTATCGCGATACCATTGCAGGCTGTGCAGGCGCGGATCACAGGCCACCCGCGCACCGGTGGAAAGCGCCGCCGCCAGCCATGGCACCGGCGGCTCGTCGATCAGGTGATGGTACTCAAAAAGATTGGAGGGAACTTCCGTGCGCACCTGCACCGTGTAGCGGCCATCGACGAAAATGGCCGCCCGGTTCGCCAGCACCAGCGCCATACCGGCCGATCCTGTGAACCCGCAGATCCAGCGCAACCGTTCCTTGTGCAGGGGAATGTACTCGCCCAGATACTCGTCGGCCCGGGGCACCACCAGCGCGTCGTAGTGCGCGCTGGCCATCAGTTCGCGCACCGCCGCCAGGCGAGAAATCAAACACTACTCCACGTACAGGTCGAAATCTGACTTGGATATGCCGCAGTCCGGGCACTCCCAATCCTCGGGTATATCCTTCCAGCGTGTCCCCGGCGGAATGCCGTCGTCGGGTATGCCCTCCGCCTCATCGTAGATGTAACCGCAGATCACACACTCGTATTTCTGGTAATCGGAATCACTCATTGTTGTCAATCTCTCACGTGGAATTTAACAGTATAAGGGGTCAGGGCCTGGGCTGCACAGTCGCTTGTTATGTGCTTTTTACTTTAACGAAATATTTAACATTGCGCAGCCCTTTGAAATCACTATCCTGAGTCCAAATAGTAGCGCTATATTTTTGGGCTGTTGCAAAAATAATGCTATCGGCCAAAGGCAGTTTGTGCAGCACCCCGTAGTGAGCGACATCTATAGCAAGCGCTGAGTCGAGTGAAATTATTCTGCCTTGTTTCATGTGAGCAACTGCAATTAAGGCAGCCTCCTCATCACGTTGACGCAGGATATTTTTAAACACTTCCGTGATCGTGATGCTGGGAACAAGCAACTCATCGGTATGTTCTATAGCTTTAGCGAATGCTGACGCATTTTTATCGCCAGCAAAGAATGAAAGCCAGGCTGACGAGTCCACAACGTTCATACACGATCTTCATCCCTTGCAACAGTCGTATCTATGCCTTTCAGAAAACCTTTCATTTCCCGAATCGGTCGCAAAGGTATGAGTTCGATTCTGTTCTGGTAAGTCAGCATTTGAATCTTTTGGCCAGACACAATACCCATGGAGTCCCGAATTTCCTTAGGAATTACAATCTGAAATTTAGGCGATACAGTTACGGCAGTCATCTTTGCGAACCTCATCGATGCTAGTTCGGTATTACGATACTCTTATCGATGCGCAGGATCAAGGCGCATGACAGTAAATTCCACGGGCATGCATTTTGAACTCCAATCCGTGTATCTGCACTTCCATTATTTGAATCAAAAATACACGTACCCGTACAACAATGAGCCGGCAATGAATCTCTCAATCCGCTCATGCATAGCGAGAAAAAAAAGACTCCAGATCACGTCCCCTTCCTCAAAAATCCCCCTTCACCCCAATACGAAAACCTGCGTCTTCCGGCACCGCAATCAACGACAGCATTTGCTGCAACTGTGGGTCTGCAGCGCCCTCACCGCCCAGCAGAATATCCACCGCGTAATGCCGCTGCTGCAGGTGCACTGTGCCGCTGGCCTGCAGCGGTCCCGATAGGGTAATGACCTGTCCCTGTAGCGCTGCGCCCGGCGCCTGCTGGACGTCCACAGCATACGAGCCCAGTGGCACCAGACCACGGGGCGAGCGCCAGCCGCTGTCCTGCCACACCAGGCGCCCGGCAGCGCTGTACGGCAGGCCATCGCGCAATTGCAGGGATTGCAATTGCAGGTTGAACAGTCCGTCAATGGCGACGGGCGCGAAGCGACTTAATAAATCGGCGGCCACCTGGCCTTCCAGGTTGAATACGTCCAGATCCCGCTGGCCCCGCAACACCAGTTCACCCGCCAGGGTCTGGTTGCCCCATTCGCTACTCAGCGTCAGATGTGGCGCCAGCAACAACAGGGACAGGGGTCGCAGCGACCACTGCACCGCACCGAGCTGCACATACCCCTGAGGCAGGCGCAACAGCACGCTACTGGCACTGCCGTGCCACACGGTGCCGGCCAGACCGTGCATCAAGAGTTGTTCCCCCGGCAGCGCCCGCTGCAGCAGACGGGCGGGCGCGGACACCAGCAGATTGACAAAGAGCAGCAGGGCCAGGACCGCAGCCCAGACGAGGTAGGATTTTTTCACGTCACCCCGCCTCGGCGATGCGCACTGTGACGTTGACGCGACCGGTGGTATTAGCCTGGGTCACGGAGACTTCGCGCACCAGCAGGCCCTCCTTATATTCCATCTCGTGCAGCCACTTCAAGACGTCGTCAAATGACGCATTTTCCACGCGCACCTGGATCTCGCCACGGCTGTTGGGCTGCAGGCGAATGACCGGCAATTGCATACGACTGGTGGATTCGTTGATCACGGAAGTAAGGTTGCGCTGGGTACCCGTCTGGACGCCACCCTCGCGCAGTTGTAACAATTGCGACACCATGGCATCGACCCGCACCTGGGATGCGGCGATGGTCGTGTTCTGCAGCGCCAGTTCTTCGCGGCGCGTGTCCAAAGGTGACCAGACAAATATATAGAAAAGGTACAGGGCCAGCGCCACACCCAGCACCAGCACGCTCATCTGCTCACGTTGGTTGAGCTGGGCAAACCACTCTTTCATGAGCGCTCCGTCACCCGCAGGCGCGCGCTGACACGAGCGCCCTGTGTGCTACTGCTTTCCATGATCGCTTCCAGTCCGGCCTCGTTGATGCGGCTGCGCAATTGCTCTACCCCGGCAAAATCAGTGGCGACAATATTCAGGCGCATCTCATTGCCCTTGTCGTTGTAGTTGATACTGGCAATGGTGGTGCCGGGCATGTCGGCAATCGCGCCGCCCACGCGGTCCATCAGGCCGACAAAACCACTGCTCTGGCCGCTGCCACCCAGCACATCCAGCTGGCGGCGCAACTGCTTCTCGGCATCTACCACCGCGCCCTCGGGAAACGCCCGGCGATAGCTCCCCTCCACGGCGCCGCGCAGGGCCAGATTTTGCGCTGCCAGGCTGCGATACTCGGCGAAGGAGGCAACCAGTTGCAGGGCAAACACGGCCGCGAATACGGCGGCCACCGCGCGCCACTGGCGCCACCACACACCCAGCGGCAGGCGCGGGGCAAAGTTTCCCTGTAGCAGGTTGAGATGCAGCTCTCCGGTGTCACTCAGCAGCAGCGCGGCGCACAGCGTGCCGCGCCGCCATTGCACCCGGTCGTGCAACTCCACAGGCAGCAGCGCGGTGTCGGCCTCCTGGTCACTGCCGTATACAATGACCGCCTGCGGCGACCCGGACTCGCGCAACACACCTTGCAACAGGGGCTCCACCAGATCGCGTTCGACGCTGAATCCTTCGCACTGGCCGATGCGAATGATCGCGTTGTCGCCCTCCAGCACCAGACACCATTCGCCCGCCTGCCAGGGCAGCAGCAGGGGTTCGGGCAACCACTGCTGGATGCCCACAAAGTCCGCCAGCAGTTGCCGCCACTCATCCATCTTCGCCTGCGCGGCGATGGCGACGGCAACGCGATCCTTGTCCAGCGCGCAGAAGGCAAAATGCAATTTATCGACATCCGCCGCGAACTGCTCTTCGAGCATAAAGGGCAGCGACTTGCTGAGATGTTTTTTCTCCTCTGGCGCGACCGCCAGACTCGTCACGCGCACGTCTGCGCCAGGCACCGCAAAGCACACTTTTACGCGGCGCTGGGCCAGTGTCGCGCGCAGCTTATCGGCAGCGCTGTCATTATCCAGCCACTGCGGCTCCACACTGGCGCCCGGTGGGTACCAGGCCAGGCGGCCCTCGACCAGACGTACTACGGCGGTGTTGCGCAAAACTGTCTCATCCCCACTGTCTGTTTCTCCCGGTTTTGGGATTCGATGTCCATCTACAGGCTGCCACTGGCCCTGGCGATGGCGCTGATCTTGCGATTGCTGCGATCCAGCACACTGTACAAGCGCATGTTCATGCCGGCAACCTCCACCTCCGCGTTTAATAAAAAGTAATTGGTGTTCTCCCCCAGCAACGCCTTGATGCCCGTCATATTCTCCTGTTTCCCATCAAAGACCGGGTTGGCCAGGAAATCGTTCTTGTCCTTGAAATTCGATTCCCTGGGCGCGCCCGTATCCGAGCCCCTGTCACCGCGATAGTCCACCAGAGACTCGCCCTCGGCCTCACTGAGCGGACTGAGATCCTTGTCGGCATTAATGCTGCGCAGCACCATCGCCGGCGCCGTGTGAATATTCAGGGGCGCAGGCTCTGCGGGCCAGACCGTTACCCAGGGTGCCAACGCCTGAAAAATGTCCGGTGTCATATTAGCCACCGCGCGCAGTTCACTGACGCTGGACATGCTGCGGTTAGCCGCGCGATAGGCGGGTGTCTGCGAACCGTAGTAGTCGTCCTCTGCACCATCCGGGGAGGGTTCAGTGTCCGCATCCAGCCAGTCGCTGACGGACTCTGTGATCAGGATGGCGTCCTGCTCACTCACCGGCGGGTCCCCCAATGCCTGCAACAGGCGAATAAACTGCTCCTGGGCCGGCGTAAAACGGCTTGCTACCGCTCCCTGTCCGCCCTGTGGCCGCTTGGCCAGTCGATTAAGGTTGAAGCGTCCCTGCAGGTCCTCCAGCGTGCCGCGCATCCAGCCTTCGTCCAGTGGATACGTAGGGGGTAGGACCGGGTTCCAGAGTTCCTGCAGGTCATCGCGCGGCAGTCCCCTGGTTTTGTCCTGGTCGTAGTCGGCCAGCAGGACCGTACCGGCCAGCTCTTCCGCGCTGCGCAGATAGGCCTGCGCCTGCTCTTCCAGCAGAATATTGGCGCTGCGCTGGTAGAAGCGATTGAATTCACCCTTCATGGCCACCACCAGCGCGGTGGCCAGCGCGAACACCAGCATGGCCACAATCAGGGCCGCGCCGCGCTGGCGGCGCACACTGCGGCGACTGGCCATGCCATTAGAGTGGTGGCAATGCATACAAGCGCCTCATCTCGCCCCAGCCCTGCAACTGCAGAGTGATTTCCACGGCGGCCGGCGGCACCAGCGCAGTCCCCGGGATACCACTGCCATCGCTCACCCAGTTTTCCACCCAGTTGGTCGTGTCCAGTGCGGCGCTGCCCGACTGGGTCTCCAGCGTCTCCAGCGATCCGAGAAACGCTACTTGCATACTCTCCACCCCGTCCAACAGCAGCACGCTGTTCGGCTCTGTATCGGCCGCGCGATCCAACACCGGGTAAGTGTCGCGCCACAAGGCCTCCTCCTCCAGACGGTAGTTGACGCGCTGCAGCGTGCTGCGTGGCAAGCGGTTGGGATTGTGCCATCCGGTGCGGGTAAAACTCAGGGCGAAGCGCGCCAGCTCGCCGCCGGTGAAGGCCGGCTCAATCTCGCCGAATTCATCGCGCACTGGCCTGGCGGTGAACTGGCGCAGATCCCGCGACAGGATCATGAAGGCGCGGTTGATGGCATAGATACGATCCGTGTTGTCACGCAGGCGCTCCACGCCCGTCATTACGGTGGACAGGCTGGTGTAGGCAATCATGGCGACAAACGCGGTAATCGCCAGCGCGATCAACACCTCCACCAGGGTAAAACCCGCTGGCCTGTTGTTAGCCATCGGGTGTGATTCCCGGCAGCAGCTCCGCAGGGATGTCCAACCCGGGGATGGCGTTCTCGCCAGATCCGGTGTCTGTACCCTGATCTGTGCCGGCATCTGTGCCGGCATCTGTGCC
>Ga0163144_10004793_pt1 | contig 30316 bp, 23 predicted proteins | sample OliLak19BULKMAT1_FD_123175 | JGI IMG/M metagenome (GOLD analysis project Ga0163144, IMG submission 123175) | Freshwater microbial mat bacterial communities from Lake Vanda, McMurdo Dry Valleys, Antarctica - Oligotrophic Lake LV.19.BULKMAT1 | ecosystem: Environmental > Aquatic > Freshwater >...
CGGATCGACTCGGAATGGGGCCGGCAGCCTCCGCGAGCCAGTTCGTCCGCCGAAGGATGCTCTCGCCAGCCGGAGCGGACGAGGTCCAGCAGCTTGTGTCAATTGTCAAGCTACGACGTCTTTCGAAGCGCTGTTACGCGTGAGTTTGCGCACACCCGGCTGCGCTTGATTTCCCCGGCGGCGTTTCTCGCGACGAAGTACGTCGCGTTTTCGGACCGCGGGAATGGCGACCACTATGGCAGCCACGACCTCGAGGTTTTCATCACCGTCGTCGACGGTCGCGCAGACATCGTTGCGGAGATTCGCGCCGCGCCCATATTGCTCACTTGAGGCCCCATGCGCGCATTTCTCCGATGAATGAAAGAGCCAGGGTAAACACCCCGCCTCTGAATCCAATCGCAGTGGCCTTGCCGTGCCCGGCAACCCAGCAGCGCAATCGACCCCGTCAACCCCAAACCCCACGGCCTGACTCGTTCGGGTCGTTCACCCTGAAAACCGGATTTCCTTTCAGTAAAGACTTAGTCAAGGATTCCCTATCATGAGTTTCCGTCTTCCGCTTCGCTGCCTCGTAATCGCATTCGGGATTGTTGTGGGGTCCGCCAAGGTTTGGCCGGCGCCGGAACCAGCACCCGCGGAGTTTCAGGAACGGGACGCGTGGGTACAACAGCGGCTCGTCGCGGGCCATCCGCCGCTGGCCTTCGTCTATGACGGCAAAGCCTCCGCCGACTTGCTGGCGCAGTGGCCTAAGACGTCCGCCACCCGGAAACTTGATGACCGACGCACCGAACACACGTCGATTTGGAGTGACCCCAAGTCCGGCTTGGAGGTGCGGTGCGTGTCGGTCGAACACGCCGGCTTTCCCGCGGTGGAGTGGACGGTCTATTTTCGGAATACGAGTGCCAGCCGGACGCCGCTGCTGCAGGGGATTCAGGCGATCGATGTGACGCTGAACCGGGCGAAAGCCGGCGAGTTTGTTCTGCGCGGCATCGCGGGTGACGACTGTCGGCCCGACAGCTATCAACCGTATGCGCACACGCTCGGTCCCAATGCCAGCCGAACGATCGCACCCAAGCGCGGCAACCCGTCGGACGGCGTATTTCCCTACTTCAACCTGGTTGCGCCCGGCGGTGGATGGCTGCTGGCCGTGGGGTGGCCGGGCCAGTGGTCCGCCACGTTTGCGCGCGACGGTGGGGAGGGCGTGCGGGTGGTGGCGGGCCAGGAGCTGACGCAGCTCCGCCTGCAACCGGGCGAGGAGATTCGCACGCCACTGATTGCCGTGCTTTTTTGGCAAGGATCGGACATTGAGCGCGCCCAGAACCTCTGGCGGCGATGGATGCTGGCCTGCAACCTGCCGCGCCCCGGCGGGAAGCCACTGCACCCGCAATATACTTTCTGCAGCGGAGGTTTTTTTGAGGGTTTGAAAGTGAGCGAGGCGAGTGAAAGGCAGTTTATCGACGTCCTGGACCGGGAAGGAATCAAGCTGGACTATTGGTGGATGGACGCCGGCTGGTATCCCTGCAGCAAGTGGCAGGAAACGGGCACATGGGAGCCTGACCCCCAGCGTTTCCCCCATGGCATCAGGGCGGTCAGCGACTACGTGCATACGAAAAACGCGAAGTTGATTGTTTGGTTCGAGCCCGAGCGCGTGATGCCCGGCACTTGGCTGGCCCAGAACCATCCCGAGTGGCTGCTCGGCGGCAAGCTGCTGAACTTGGGCAATCCCGCGGCCTGGCAGTGGCTGGTCGGCCATGTGGATCGCCTGATCACGGAGCAGGGCATCGATCTCTATCGACAGGATTTCAACATGAGTCCGCTGACCTATTGGCGGCAAAACGACGCCCCCGACCGGCAGGGCATCACCGAGAATCTCCACGTGCAGGGCTATCTCGCCTACTGGGATGAACTGCTGCGCCGGCATCCGGGCATGCTCATCGATTCCTGCGCGGGCGGTGGCCGGCGCAACGATCTCGAGACACTGCGCCGCGCCGTGCCGCTGTTGCGGAGTGATTACCAGGCGTTCGATGGGAATCCGGACTACGCCCTCGGGAACCAATGCCACACCTATGGCCTGTCCTCGTGGATTCCCTATTACGGCCAGGGCGTCTACGCCAACGCATCGCACTTTGTCTACTCCGTGCGCAGCCACCTGAGTCCCTCCTTCTGCATCGCCGTGGATGTGCGAAAAGCCGGGATCGACTGGGACCTGTACCGGCGCTTGGTGGCCGAGTGGCGGCAGGTGGCCGACAGCTTCCTCGGCGACTTCTATCCCCTGACGCCGTACAGCCTGGGCGAAGACTGCTGGATGGCCTGGCAGTTCGACCGGCCCGCGCAGGGTGCCGGGGTGGTGCAGGCATTCCGTCGCGCCGCGAGCGCCGATGAGTCGGTCCAGTTGAAACTCCGTGGTTTGGAGGCGAAGTCCGTCTACCTCGTGCGCAATCTGGACGAGGCCGGCGCCACTCAGCTGACCGGGCAGGAGTTAAGCGAGCCGGGCCTGCGGGTGGTCATGAGAGACCGGCCCAATGCCGCGATCATCACTTACCAGAAGCAACCGTGAGAGCAAGCTAACGAGTCAGGTCTTGGGGTTTGGGGTTCACGATGGTCCTTTCCGTCCCGCAGTCGCTGCCTGCGTTGCCAGCTGGCGGAGGGCGGGGTTTCAGAGGTAAATCTGAACCAAGGCCAGAGGCATGCCGGATGATCAGTGCCTTAATCTCTACACGAAGTTGCGTTGAGTTACCCGATGCAGCGGCAACCCGGAAATCGATCTCACCTCTTTCTTAGTCAACCGTTTGACAACACGTAACAGGTTCCTCGCTACTTTCAGTGGGTAAAAGAGGCGGCGATGCAAGGGCCACGAGGGTCATTACGCGTGGAAAGGAGACCCAGCAAGTTCCCCGTGCCCACCCCTGCGCAGGCTCGCACCCCAAAAGACTCCCGCAGTTGAACCGGGATTGGTTCGCAAGCTCCATTTGGGGCAGCGATGCGAGGTCTGGGGGTGGAGGCGCCTTGTTGGCTGGATTGTTGCGTTCGTTGAGAATTGCCAACTCGAAGCCGCAACCCCGGGACCTCGCATCGCGGTGTTCGCGCTCTGGCGACGGCGACTGTCCGGATCCCCTCCAGGCGGAGGCGGGACCGGGCGGTCCCGTCGCGGCCTCGGCGAGGCCACCTACAACCGAGCCGGCTTGCAGTCCGGAATATCGGCCACCCATTCCCTACGCTCCGATCCATTGAAAACAGCGAAGAACCACGTAACATGTCAATGGCGAATGAAATCTGAAAGATCGCCATCCAACGGCCGCCTGAAAGCCGGTGCAGGCCCGGCAAGTGAAACGCGCCAGCGACGGGAACAACCAAAGGCTTGCGCAGATAGCGGCAGGTCATCCGCAGCGTTGGTCAGCCTACACGGCGGTCTCGCGCGAGGAGCGTTGCTCCCAAGGACCCGCCCGACTCTGCCTTCCACGTTGAATGGTGTTACCTGACCCTCTTGCTCCCAACGCCGGATCGTCTGTTGCCCGTCTGTGCGGGTCATTCCGGTCGTGCGAGTCGGACAAGTCTTCAGCTCTTGGACGAAAGGGCCTCACGCACCGCCTTCGACATTGGCTCGGCTTCCATCCGTCCCGTCGCGTCCTGCCGCACGTGAACCGTGGTCATCTTTCCACGCGCCACCTCCGTCCACTTACCCGCCCGGTCTTTCTCAAAGACGAACTCATAGGTCACACTCGTCGTGCCCATCGCAGCCGCCGAAACGGAGATTCGCACTTGATCTCCACACCGGAGCGGCCGGACAAAATCACACGAAGTCGCGCGCCGCGGCCAGCCGAGCCGCACGCCTTCCGGCGTCGTGCTCATCATCGGCAGTCCCAGCGCGCGGAACCACTCGTGCTCACACACCTCCATCCAACGGAAAAAATTGGAGAAATGCATGATCCCGGCAGCATCGGTCTCGTGAAACTCCACGCGGCGAAAGATCGCAAAGGTCGGGCTTTCCATCCGGTTACCGTGTTGCGTTGCTCGCGGCTGTCAAAGCGGCAGATGCAACGTCGTGCAGCGCGTTCAGCGCGATCGGACCAGCGATGCCCGTCAGGTGCCACAAAAGGTCCGGTAGGATTCGCCGCCGTCCGGAGCCGGCGCGCGATACTCCGGCGCAGCCCGCGCGTGGTCGAAAGGAGCCGCCAGGACAACGAGCAACCGCTCCATCACACCCAGGTCACCTCGTTCCGCCGCGACCAGCGCCGCCTCGACGAGATGGTTGCGCGGAATAAGTGCGGGATTATGCGCACGCCGAAGGCGTGCGGCCTCGGCGGCTGATTGCGGTTGTCGTCCAAGTCGCGCCTGCCAACGCCCATGCCAGCGAAGAAACTCCGCATCCGCGGGTCGGCCGTCCTCCAGAGGCGCGGCGGAATCCAGCTCGGCGAAGGTGTTGGTGAAATCAGCCCGTGCGGTCCGCATCCACTCGAGCAGCCCCTCGACCAAGGACTTGTCATCCCGCTCCTCGGTAAACAGACCGAGCTTACGCCGCATGCCGGCGAGCCAATGTCGCTCGTAGTGCGTCGTGAAACTCTCCAGCGCCTCGTTCGCCAGCGCCACGGCCTGGGTTTCCTCCGCGTGCAACATCGGCAGCAGCGCCTCGGCAAAACGGGCCAGATTCCATTGGGTGATCTGAGGCTGGTTGCCGTAAGCGTAACGACCGTTTCGGTCGATGGAGCTGAAAACGGTCGCCGGATCATACGCGTCCATGAAAGCGCAGGGGCCGTAGTCAATCGTCTCGCCGGAAAGCGCCACGTTGTCGGTGTTCATCACTCCATGGACGAAACCGACGAGCATCCAACGCGCCACCAACGCGGCCTGCCGCTCCACCACCGCTCCGAGCAGTGCGTGCGAACGATTCTCGACGCTCGCCAGGTCCGCAAAGTGGCGGAGCAGGGTATGGTCGACCAGAGCCCGCAACGCGTCCGCGTCGCCCCGGGCCGCTGCCCACTCGAAGGTGCCGACACGGATGTGACTGGACGCGACGCGTGTCAGCACCGCGCCGGGCAGCGAGTCCTGCCGCCACACCTCCTCACCCGTGGCGGCGACGGCAAGACTGCGGGTGGTCGGAATTCCGAGCGCGTGCATGGCCTCGCTGATGATGTATTCACGCAACATCGGCCCGAGCGCGGCCCGGCCATCACCGCGCCGGGAATACGGGGTGGGACCCGCTCCCTTGAGCTGAATGTCAAAGCGTTCCCCCCGCGGCGTGATCTGCTCTCCCAGGAGCATCGCCCGGCCGTCACCCAACGTGGTGAAATGGCCGTACTGATGACCCGCATAGGCCTGGGCAAGCGGCATCGCTCCCGGCGGCAGGCGATTGCCCGCAAACAACTCCGCCCCGCCCTCACCCAGCAACGCGTCGGCGGCCAGTCCGAGGGACTCCGCCAGCCGGCGGTTCAGCACGATGAGGCGCGGCGCGCGTACCGGCGTGGGAGCGACACGGTGGTGCAGCATGCTGGGTAACTGGGCATAGGAATGCTCCCAGCGCCAACCGGCCGCAGCCGGAACCGCATCGATGGATGAGGACTCGCCTTGAGACATGAACCACCTTCGCGCGAAGCGTTCGGATTGTCGAGGCGGGGCGCAACGTTGCCCGTGCAGGTCACCCCTGGTGTCAATCACGGCCCCCGGTCGTTCGATCGAGTTGTCAACTCAACCACCTGCAAGGTTGTCCGCCTTATCCGCGACGTGCAGATGCTTATGAAGCGCCCGAGTCGAACGGGCAAAGGTTGTCGCCGAGAGTCGATCGAATAGGGTTTCCCAGCCCTGACCTCCCACCATGGATCCTTTCACCCTCTCCCGCATCCAATTCGCGGCCAACATCAGCTTCCACATCCTGTTCCCGACGATCACTATCGCCCTCGGATGGCTCCTGGTTTTTTTCAAGCTGCGGTTCCGGGCGACGCGTGACGACCGGTGGATGGATCTCTATTTTTTCTTCACCAAAATCTTTGCCCTGAGCTTCAGCCTGGGTGTCGTCAGCGGGGTGACCATGTCGTTTCAGTTCGGAACCAATTGGCCGGGCTACATGAACACGGTGGGCAACATCGCCGGTCCCCTGCTCGCCTATGAGGTGCTCACCGCATTCTTTCTGGAAGCCACGTTCCTTGGCATCATGCTCTATGGATTCAGACGCGTAAAACCCTGGGTGCACACCGGTGCCACGATGTTGGTCGCCCTCGGCACCACCTTGTCGGCCTTCTGGATTCTCGCCCTCAACAGCTGGATGCATACTCCCGACGGCTTCAAAATGGTGGATGGCGCGGCGCATGCGGAAGACTGGTTCAAAATCATCTTCAATCCGTCGATGCCCTACCGGTTTACCCACACGCTTCTCGCATCAGGGCTCACTGTCGCGTTCCTGGCCGCCGGCCTGCTCTCCTACCGCTTCCTCCGCGGCGAACGCAGCGCGGCGGTGAAGACCGGCCTGCGGTGCACCGTTGTCCTGGCGGCCCTGCTCATGCCACTCCAACTGATCGTCGGGGACCTCCACGGCTTGAATACCCGGGACCATCAACCGCAAAAGTTGGCGGCCATGGAGGGCCTCTGGGAAAGCCGGACCGGGGCGCCTCTGACCCTCTTCGCGCTACCCGATGAGGCCGCGCGCACCAATCGATTCGCCATCGAGATTCCTCGCCTCGGCAGCCTGATTATCACCCGGGATCCCGACGGCTATGTTCAAGGATTGAACGAGTTCCCTGAGGCTCACCCGCCGGTAGCCCCGGTTTTTTGGGGGTTTCGCCTCATGGTCGGCACCGGTATGGCCATGCTCTTGATCGCTTGGACCGGTCTCTTCTGGATGTGGCGCGGACAAGAGTTCCCTCGCGTCTACCATCGCGTGCTGGTCGGCATGATGTTTTCGGGATGGGTCGCCACTCTCTCCGGTTGGTACGTGACCGAAATCGGCCGCCAACCCTGGCTGGTGCAGGGTGTGCTGAAGACTCGTGATGCGGTCGCCTCGGTCCCCGGTACCCATGTGGCGGCCACCCTTGCCAGTTATGTGATCGCCTACGCAGGACTGCTCCTGGCATTCATTGCATCGCTGCTCTACTTGGCGCGCAAAGAGACCGCGCGTTCCCCCTTGGCCGGAGGAGACCAATCATGATCAAGGATTTGCTGCACAGCGGCGAATGGCTGCCCTTCGCTTTCGCGTTCCTCATCGGACTGTCGATGCTCCTCTACGCCATCCTCGACGGATACGATTTGGGCGTGGGCCTGCTCTCACGACTGGCGCACGGGGAAGATCGCGACCGGATGGTCGCCTCCATTGGTCCGTTTTGGGACGCCAATGAAACCTGGCTCGTCCTCGGCGTAGGCCTGCTGCTGGTGGCGTTCCCTCTCGCGCACGGTGACATCCTCACGCACCTTTACCTGCCGGTGGCGGTGATGATCCTCGGACTGATCTTTCGTGGCGTCTCGTTCGATTTCAGAAAGAAAGTCCCTCCCGAAAAGCAGTCACGCTGGAATGCCGCGTTTTTCTGGGGCTCGCTGGTCGTCACCCTCAGCCAAGGCTACATGCTCGGGCGGTTCATGCTCGGTTTCCAGGAAGGAACCGCCAGCCAGCTCTACGCCGTGAGCTTCGCTTTGCTCGTGACCGCCGGTTATGCGCTCATGGGTGCATGCTGGCTGATTCTCAAGTGCGAAGACAAACTCCAGCAGCGCGCCGTGAAATGGGCCAGGAAGGCGATCTGGGTCATGGTGCTGGGGGCGTTGCTCACGAGCGCGACCGCCCCGTTCGTCAACACCCGCATCTACGACCGCATGCTCGCATTCCCGGAGATCACGCTACTACTCGCCCTGCCGCTCGTTTCGATCGCGCTCACCCTGATCATGCACTTCCTGCTGGGGGCCCTGCCACTGCCCGGGGATCGCCTGTCATGGCTGCCGTTGACGATCGCCGTGATGATCTTCGTGCTCGGATTCGTCGGCCTCGTCTACAGTTTCTACCCCTACATCATCCCCGGGCGCATGAAGATCGTCGAAGCCGCCTCGGCTCCGGAATCGCTCCGCCTGATCCTCTGGGGAACGGTCGTGGTGATGCCGGTATTGTTCGGCTACACGATATTCGCCTACCGCGTTTTTCACGGTAAATCCCGCGAGTTGAGTTACGACTAAAGATGCGTTGGTCGCATCGAATCCCGGTCGAAGCCGCATCTTTGATCGTCAACGGCGACGCACGGAGTTTGCACCGCTCAGTTCCTCGTGATTGTCTCGGCGCATCGCATGAAACCCAAACTCATTCCCCTCCTCTACCTGTTCGGGGCCGCGCTGCTCGCGCCCCTCGCTGCCGCCCAATCCGACTCGTTGTCGCCCGTTCCGGCCGGCGAAGGATGGATCACCCTCTTTGATGGCAAGACTCTCAAGGGCTGGCATGTCAGCGCCAAGTCCGGTCACAGTCGCACCAGTAAGAACACCTCGGGAGGCAAGTGGGAGGTCGTCGATGGCGCGATCACCGGCTCCCAGGATCAGCCCGGCAACGGCGGTCTGATCATCACCGATGAAAAGTTTCGCGACTTCGAGGTCGTGATTGAGATGCGCAATGACTTCGGTCCGGACAGTGGTCTGTTTCTCCGCAGCACTGAAGAAGGCAAAGCTTACCAGGCGATGATCGATTATCACGCCGACGGAAATCTCATGGGCATCTACGGGGAAGGTCTCGGAGGCAAACCCCACTTGCGCAACTACAGTTTTACCAAAGCGGTCACCGCCATTGATGCCAAGCCCACGGGCGAACCCACCGTCACTCTGCCCGTGCTGCCCGAGGCTTGGGCCAGTTTCTGGCGCCATGGGCAGTGGAACGAGCTGCGCGCCCGAATCATCGGCGGCGACACGCCCACGGTCACCACGTGGATCAATGGAGTGAAGTTCATGGAGTGGACTGAAACAACGGTCCGTCTCCCCGGTCCTGGCGGCATCGCCCTCCAAGTCCACGGTGGCGGCAAACCCGAGGACTATGCCGGGAAGTTCGTTCGCTACCGCGCCATCCGGGTCAAAAAGCTCGATCCGGCACCTTGAGCCGCGAGACTGAGCTCCGAATCGGTCAGCCATCGACCGGCACGGACGATTCCGCACCGGTCATCCGTTACCCCACCGTCCCCATGTTCTCACGTTCCTTCGTCGCTTTCCTGCTGGTCTTGGTCGTTGGCGGCCCGGTCGCCGGCGCCGCTGATCCGGCTCCGGCAGCCTCCTTGCCGTTTCTTCCCAGCCCGATTCTTCCTGGCGGCATCGTCCTGCCTCTGTTTCCGCCGGAATCAACCCGACTGAAGCGAGAACGTCTGCACGAGGTCGAACAGTACAATACCACCCTTGCGGGAGGATCGACGAAAATCCAGTCGGTCATCGGGATCCACAATCCGTCGATTGAAGTCCATCTGGTGGGCGGACGCACGGGGGCCGCCATCATCGTCGCACCAGGCGGTGGCCACCGAATTCTCTGGGTCGGGCCGGAAGGCGGGGACTTGGTTCCTTTCCTCGCCAACTACGGCGTTTCGACGATCATCCTCCGCAACCGCCTGCGCGTCGACGGTTACGAGCCGCGCACCGATGCCGTCAACGATGCGTTGCAGGCGATCCGCCTCGTCCGCGCCAACGCGGCCGCCTGGAAACTCGATCCGGCAAAGATCGGCATCATGGGTTTTTCCGCCGGGGCGGAGCTCGCCGCCGCCGCGGCCCTCGAGTACGACGCTTTTCAAGCAGCCAATCGCGGCGACCAGGACCCTTTGGCCGCAGTCTCCGCGCGACCCGACTTCGTCGGCCTGATTTACCCCGGACCGACACCCTTCGCCAAAGAGGGAAACCCGTCGATTCCAGTGAATGTGCCTCCCACGTTCCTGATGTGCCCCGGTTCCGGTGACCGTGTTCACGCCCTCTGGGCGACGGAATATTTCACCGCCATGCTCAAAGCGAGTGTGCCGAACCTGGAGATGCACATCTACGGGAACGGGGTGCATGGCGGCGGAATCAAGGACCGCGACGGCATTCCTCTGGGAACGTGGCAGTATCGCTCCATCGACTGGTTCCGCGACCTCGGGTTTCTGTCCAAGCCCGGGGTAGAGACGAAGGCAGCCGTCGATGTCGCGGCGTATGCGAAGGCACGGTCAGCCCCGGCCGCGGTCAAACCTTGAGCAAGTCGAAGGTGGGCCGGGCCGGATGCGGGTTCACACGTTGCCCAACCGTCCGGTGGAGTCACCGAATCGCTCGAGGTCGGTGACGCCGACCTGTTCAGCGAGGCTGAGGAAGAGGTTGCTCATCGGCTTTGAGCCGTACCTGACGAAACGTCCGGGATGGAGCAACCCACCGCCCCCACCCGCCAGCACCACCGGCAGGTTGTCGTGCGTATGGCGATTCGCATCGGCATTGCCGCTGCCGTAAACGATCCGGGTGTTATGAAGAATCGAATTGCCGTCGACGTCGCGTGAATCCTCCAGCGTTCGCAGGAAGCGGGCGAACTGTTCCGCATACCAGTGGTCGATGCGCGCGATTTTGGCGATGCGCTCCTGGTTGCCCTGGTGGTGGGAAAGATCGTGGTGCCCCTCGGGAATCCCGATCTCACCGAAAGAGCGGTTGTCGCCATCGTGGGCGAGCGCAAAGGTCGCAACCCGGGTGGAGTCAGTCTGGAAAGCGAGCGCCAGCAGATCGTACATCATCCTCACGTGTTCACCATGGCTCGCCGGAATCCCGGCGGGTGTGTCGATCGCGGGGTCGGCATGCGGGCCAAACTGCTCGGTCTTCTGGATACGGGTCTCGATATCCCGGATTCCGGTGAGATACTGATCCATCTTGGCGCGATCCTGGCGGTCGAGACGACCCTGCAGCCGCCGGGTGTCCTCGAGCACGAAATCCAGCACCGAGCGGCGTGCCTCCATCCGCCGGCGGGCGTTTTCGGAACGGAGGCCGTGGGGCCCCGCACCAAACATCCGCTCGAAAAGCAGGCGAGGGTTGGACTCCGGCGGCATCGGCGTGGTGGCGTTGCGCCAGGAGAGATTGAACTGATAGGCGCAGGCGTAACCGGAATCGCAAGCGCCGGAACGACGCACGTTCTCGCAACTCATCTCAAGCGAAGGAAAACGGGTCAGGTGACCCACCCGCCCGGCAATCACCTGATCGATCGAGACGCCGGCTCGGATGTCGGTCGCGCTCTTGTTCAGCCGCACACCCGTGAGAAACACTCCGTTGCCACGCGCATGGTCACCGCCGCCATCGTCACCGGCATTGGCGTTGGCATGGTCCAGGCCGCCGAGAACCTGCACCTGGTTACGCAGTCCGGAGAGGGGTGCCAGCGTGGGACCGAAGCGGAAATCCGTCATCCCGCCCTCGGGCCACCAGGTTGCCGGGATGGCACCGTTCGGGAAGTAGACAAACGCGGTGCGCAGGGGTGCCCCGGTCGAGGTCGTCGCCAGCTGTGCGGCTGCCTGGGCCGCGAGCACCCGGCTCGGCACGAGTGAAGCAAGCGACGGCAAGGCAATACAGGCCCCAATCCCCCGCAGAAAGTGGCGACGGTTCATTGCGAGGACGGCGGACTCGGCGGGATGGGTCGGGGTTCTCATGGGTCAGGGGACGGACAGGACGGGCGTGGGTGAAAATGACGTCCTGGTGGTCAGGACGTCCGGCTCGCGGCGGCGGCGCTGTTGAAACGGAGCGGACTCGATGATGCCGCCAATCAAGGCCGACGGACGCCCGCCGGCGGCTTCGAGACGCGCCGCGAGCTGATCGAGCGTATCGGTGTCCCGATAATCCAGCCCACGACCGAGCGCATAGGTGAGAAGCTTTTCACTCACACAATGATAGAAGTCGTGTCGGTGATCGGTCGCAAGGATCCGTTTCAGCTCCCGGATGTCGGCGAACTTTTCCCCCGTGATCAGAGTTCCGGAAGGATCGATGGGGTGGTTCAGCTCCGCCGTGCGCCACTGTCCGATGGCGTTGAAACTCTCGAGGGCCAGACCCAAGGGATCCATTCGGCGATGACACGAAGCGCAGACCGGATTGGAGGCATGGGCCGCGAGATTCTCCCGCAACGTCATCCGTCGCAGTTGCTCTGGAGTCACCGCGTCCTCAAGCGGCGGGATGTTCGGGGGCGGCGGGGCCGGCGGCGTGCCGAGAATCGCCTCGAGAACAAAGACCCCTCGTTTCACGGGCGACGTGCGCGTTGGATTTGAAGTGGTGGCCAGGATCGTCCCTTGGGTGAGCACGCCCCCGCGGGGACTCCCATCAGGCAGGATCACCTTTCGCATGGCCCGGCCGGTCACCCCTGGAACGTCATAATGCCGGGCCAATTCTTCGTTGAGGAAGGTGTAGTTGGCGTCGATCAGTTCCGTCAGAGGACGATCCTCCTTCAGCAGATGGGCAAAGAACATCTCCGTTTCCTCCTGCATCGCCTGACGGAGATTCGAGGAGAGTCGCGGGATTACCGGGCGAGGAGCGGCATTGCGGAGTTTGACGGCCCGCTCTAACTCCGCCCTCTGCTCCGGGGTGCGTGAGTCTTCGGGAATGGCGGCGAGTCGCCGGACCGTCGCCCGCAATTCACGCGCCTCATCCGTCGGTGGATTCTCCCGCAGATAGACCGCAAATTCATCAATCACCAGAGTCGTGATATCCCGGGCGTGGAGCCACTGGCCGGTGAAATTTCGAATGAACTCTCCGGACCGCGGGTCAGCCAGAAGGCGGGCGACCTGCTCGGGCAGGCTGGCACGCAGGCGCTGTTCCCGGGCAAGTCGGAACAGGGTCTCGTCCGGCATGGTCGACCAGAAGAAATAGGAGAGGCGTGACGCCAGTGCAAATTCGTCGACGTAGGGATGCGCCTGCCCCGGTCGCAAAGGCTCAATGTCCTCCTCGCGGAAGATAAAACGGGGCGACGCCAGCACCGCCACCATCGCCTGAGCCACACCCGCCTCAAACGTCGTGTCGGAAACTCTGAACGTCGACTCCGCGAGCGACACGAGCCGCGCAATCGTCCCGGAATCCACGGGCCGGCGGAAAGCCCGCTCAGCAAATCGACCGAGAATTTCACCGGCATAGGTCCGGCGCCCCGCCAGGTCATCGGGGATCGGACGCGGAAAGAAACGGGCGTATCCTTTCGGGGCGACCCAGTGCTCCTTTGAGGACGGACCACGCAAAGTCACCGCGTTCAATCGGAGCCTCAGCTGCCGGACCTGCGGTCGATCGGTTTCGATCGGCTGCATTTCGACCACCAGCGAGTGCTCGCCCACCGCCAAATCGCGATCGAAGGCGAATTCAAACGTTCGTGAGCCTTCCCTGGAGAATATCCGGTCGAGAACCGTCTCCCCGTTGATTTTAAGGAGGAGCCGGCACTCGTTGGTATCGAACTGATCCTCCACGTAACGCTCCACGGCACGTAGGTCGAAGACCACCTGATAGCGGCCGGCATGAACCACGCGAGTCCGAGCCCTTACTACGGCGGGCGTGTAGTAGGAAAGCTCAAGCCCGCCACCCACAACCGCCGGACGCGGCTGGATCGGACGAGGGGCGGTCGCATCCGAATCGGCGTCGGGCAACGCCGGGACGATCTCGACCGGAGTCGCTCCGGCCAACTCGGCCGGGGTGTCGGGAACGAACTCAGCGCCCTTCACGGTGTTCTCGGACATGACTTTCGCCACCGTCGGCACGGCCGAGACGATGATTGATTGAGCTGCGTCGAGGTACTTTTCGAGAAGCATCGGGGACACCGTCAGGACATCACCGATGTTGTCGAAACCATGACCCGAGTCGTCTGAGGGAAACTCGAAAGCCGCATCGAACTCCACCCCGAGGAGGTCGCGGATCGTATTCTTGTACTCGATTCGGTTGAGTCGGCGGACGGTGACCCGCCCGGGATCAGGTATGGCCGGATCGAGTTCGAAGACCTTTCGTTTGATCCAATGAATGAGTTTTTCGGAGTGCTCCGGTGTTAAACGGGGCTCTTCCGCGGGCGGCATGATGCCGGACCGGACATTTCTCAAGGCGCGCAGCCAGAGTTCCGGATTCTTCAATTCGGCGCCGGTGGTGAACTCATCCAAGGTTACACCCCCCTTGCCAATGCCACCGCCATGACAGTCGTAACAATACCGGTCCAAGACCGGCTGAATCTCACGGGTAAACAGATCCATCGCCGGATCCGCCGCACGACCGAACGCAACCGACACGAAGGCTAGGGCTAGCGCTGCGCTGCCCCGCCAACAGGCAGTGGCCAAGGCGCGGACGGGGGGCATGACTGAAAGCACGATCCAAAAGCAAATAAGGACCCCGGAAAAGGCAAACGAATGCTGAACTGCCACCGGGAGCCGACGCATCAGAGCATCGCTCGAAGTTCCTCCAACGCCTGTTTGGTCCGCTTGATCCCGTCGATCTCCGTATGTTTGGCCCCCTCGTACTCGATGCCGATATAACCACTGTACCCGGCAGCGACAACGATCCGGATCAAACGCTCAAAATCGAGCGTCATCTCGATTTTCTCCCGGCGATCCTCCGTGTAGAATCGGCCGGCGCCGGTATCCCAGTCCCATGACTTGGCGCTGACCGCCTCCTTCACCCAAGGCATGAACTCGCGAAGTCCTTGGTAAGGGTTGTAGAGCTCGGATCGCTGGCGGTCCGTGTAGAAATTGCCGAAATCCGGCAGGATGCCGACTCGCTTGTGATCGGTACGCGTCATGACATCGGTGAGCCATTTGCCGTTGGACGAAAGCCCACCGTGGTTTTCAACCACGACCCAAAGGCCACGTTTGTCACCTTCGACGCACAGACGGTGCAACCCGTCCGCCGCCAGCCTGGCCTGTTCGTCTGCGGACAGTTTTCCATCGCTCGCGGCATTCACCCGAATGCTGTGGCACCCCAAAAACGCCGCCGCATCGAGCCACTTCAGGTGGTTCTCGACTGTTTTGGCCCGATCCGCCTCGACCGGCGCGCCGAGCGAGCCTTCGCCGTCACACATGATCAGCAGGCTCCTCACGCCTTCGCTGGACGCGCGTTTCTTCATTTCACCCAGATACCCCTGGTCCTTCGCCTTGTCCTTGAACATCTGGTTCACGTACTCGAGACCGTCGATCCCCAATGAGCGGGCCGTGCGCGCAAACTCGAGGTTATCGAGCGGCTCGGCTCCCGGACGTTTGAGGAAGCGCTTGTTCAGAGACCACTGAGCGAGAGAAATCTTGAACGGCTCCTTCTTGCCTGCGGCGGCCCCGCCTCGAATGGCCGGAGCGGCTACTGCCGCGGCACCCAGTGCCAGGGAAGTTTTCAGAAAGGAACGACGATGAATTGGGGGGGGGTTTGCCATAATGCTTCCGAGTGTGACAGACGTACCCGAACAGGTGAATCCGATTCGCGTCCATTAGCACGCTGCCAACGAGGTCGCTGACCCTCGCGGGGTGTGTTGTAACGTTGCGTAAACGGAAAGGAACGAAAGACAGGCGGGACCGCTGGTCCCGTCGCGGCCTCAGCGAGGCCACCTACAACAGGGGGGGGAGCGCGTTGCATGGTGCGGGCGCCGGGAATCGAACCCGGGTTCCATGCTTGGGAAGCACATGTGATAACCACTATACTACGCCCGCAAAACCAGATCACCGAGCAAAGGAATCCGCCGCCCCAGCGCAATCACGAATACGCACGCCGTCCTTCGAGCGCGCTTTTCAGGGTCACGGAATCGGCATAAAGCACACCTGCCCCGCTCGGGAGTCCAAAACCGATGCGCGATACCTTGACGTCTCGCTCCGACGAAAGGTGCGAAGTCAGGTAATGGCAGGTGGCCTCTCCTTCGACGTCGTTGGAAAGCGCCAAAATCAGTTCCCGCACTTCGCCGCGCCGGGTGCGCTCGAGAAGCGATTCGAGATTCAAATCCCCGGGTCCCACCCCGCCAATCGGCGAGAGTTTCCCGTGCAACACGTGGTAGACTCCCGCATGGGCGGCGCTGCGCTCCATCGCCACGAGGTCCGGCACCTGCTCGACGACGCAAACCAAACCGGGATCCCGTCGCTCATCCGAGCAGATCGCACACAGTTCCGCCTCGGCCAAATGACCGCACCGCACGCAGCGCCTGACCGACTTGGCCGCGGCCTCCAATGCGGAGATCAGGGCCGGGAGCCGTTCGGGCCTCCCGACCAAAAGGTGCAAAGCGATCCGCTCGGACGAGCGGAAACCCAGACCCGGCAACTGCTTGAGCTGCTGCTGGAGAACCTCAAAGGCCGACGCCATGCACGCTGTTCCTCCTCACATCATCCCCGGCATCTGGAAGGCGCTGGTCACTTTCTGCATTTCCGCGTCATTGAAATCCTTCGCCTGCTTGGCCGCGTCCTGGATGGCCGTCAGCACGGTGTCCGCGACAAACTTCGCGTCCTCCTTGAGGAATTCCGGATCCAACGTCAGGCCGAGGAACTTGCCCGCCCCGTTGACCTTGAGTTTGACCGCACCGCCGCCGGCGGTGATATCGAATTCCTTCGCCTCGAGCTGCTGCTGGAGCGACTCGATCGAACGTTGCATTTTCTGGGCTTGCTTGAGGAGTTTACCGACGCCGGCCATAGGAGTGTGGTTGAGGTTGGGTGTTGAGGCTCGAGAAACAGAAAAGTGAGCCGCGGCTTCAAGCTCCAAGTAGCGGAGCATATCCTTCGCGAAAACTTGGGTAGCGAGGAGTCCAGCCCGTCCTGGACTTGATCCGAGTATTGAGAATGACGCGATCCGGAACCAAACCGCGACGGCCAGGCGTCGGCAACTCACTGAAAGTCGGTGGCTCCAAACCCAAGCGGTGAGCCAGCCAGGCGGCAACCTCCGCTTTCGGTGTCGGCGTGTCATCGGCCAGATTGTAGAGCAAGCCCTCGCCCGCCTGAGTCGCCGTCCGCCAAACGCTCCAGACCGCCCCATCGATGTCGTCCCGATGGATCAGATTCAGTCGATGTTCTCCACGACCGGAAAGCACCCGTGATCCCGCACGCAGGTGATCGAGCAAGAGATGGCGACCCGGCCCGTAGATCCCCGCGAGCCGGAGAACTGCCCGGGGTCCAGGCCACGCCTGGGCCAATGCCTCCGCCTCGAGCAGGATTCGGCCGGTTTCCCCCGCACCCTCCGTCGATGTGTTTTCATCCACGAGCGCCCCCTCTCCCTGGGAATAAACCGATGTGCTGCTGGTGTAAATCAAGGCACCGCGTGCGTGCCCCGCATTCGCCCAGGTGAGGACCGAACGCCCCCCCTCGACATAACTGCGTCGATAGCCGCTCACACCGCCTCCACCGGAGCTGACGCAATTGAGCACGTAATCCGCGGTCGCCGGCACCTGCGCGTGCCACTTCTCCCCGGCGAGATCAGCCACCACGGCGCGCACGCCGCAGGCGACCAACGCCGCCGCCCGCTCCGGGTTCCGCGTCAGGGCGAACACCTGCATGCCCCGAGCCAGACCTCCGCGGCAGACGGCCTCACCGACATACCCCGCGCCGAGGACAACCAGCGTCCGCCCCGAATAGCGTGCCACGTCGTCCGCGGACGAGAGCTGGGGGCTTCGAGCTGAAGAATACACTCCTCCACCCAATCGGATGGCGACGAAAAGGAAACTCTGGAGAACGCAAAACCGGAGCGTCGGTCAAATGACCACCCCGCCGGCATGGTCCATCCGATCATCATTGATCTCGCGCAACCGCGCGGCGAGGAAGTCGGCTCCGGCACTGCGATCCGCCAACTGAGCGACTTCGATGACTTCACCGGTGACCCGCACCCGGGAAAACGGTCGCGGCAGGCAAAAGCGATCCCAACTCGGTACGATCCAGGCGGACTCGAACGTCCCTCCCAGCAGCAGGATCGGCACTTGCGCCCTCCGGGCCACCACCAGACCGCCCTGCTTGAAATCATAGCGGGGGCCTCGAGGACCGTCCGGCGTGATCCCGATGTCCGCCCCCGAACGCAGCACGTTGACCAGCAAGATCGCCGCCTCCCGGCCCCGGTTGCTGCTGGACCCACGAACGGTCCGCAGGCCCGCCATGGCAAAAAATGCGGCCAGCCACGCGCCATCCTTGCTGGCACTGACCAACGCGTAAACCGGTCGCCCTTGGCGAAAGCGTCGAAAAATCTCCGCGCCCAGAAAGAGCCGGTTGTGCCACAGGACCATCGCCACCGGTTCGTCCGTCTTTCTCAGCTGACGGAGCGACGCCTCGGTCGTCTCGAAGCGCAAGGACGCTCCCCAGGCTCGCATCACGAGGCCCAAAAACCAAAGACCCAGACGCTGCCAGCTCCGAACCCGATGCACGGGAGCGTGATCATCGGGGACGGACGATGGAACCGCAGGAAGCATCAACCCGTTTTCCGGGAAACTCTTCCGGTCGCCAAGCGAAGAATTGACGATTCCCCGGGTCTGAGGCACCGACGCAAGGCCATGAACCCGCTGCCGCCCTGCCCGTACCTCCCCCCCAGCCGCGCCGGACTCGATTGGCGAACGCTTCATCAGCACCGGGGGGATCACCGTGGCAGTGAATTCTATCTGGCGTGCCTTGAATACGGTCAGTCGCTCTGGCAACGCCGGCTGGCGGCGCGCGCGATTCTCTGCCTCGACCGCGCGATGGGCGCGGAACTGGAGGGTCGGAAAGAAATCCTTAAACAGTGGCCAATCCCCTATGCTGCAATGGCTTGGATTCTAAAAAGAACGCCCACTGATCTCTTGGTCGGCAATCCCCGGGTCCACTTCCAACACTACGCCGATCGGATGAATGAGCCCCGGCGCGATCAGCGGCGTTGGCGAGCTTGGGCCTGTTGGGCGATCGCCCGAAAGGTCCACCCAGAGTGGCCATCCGATCCCAAGCACCGCGTCGTTGAACCGACCACGACCGAGATCGAACAGAATCTTACACGCTTCGGATTCAACGATGAAGTCGCCCAGTGGCAACAGGTGTTGAGCGACAAGAGCTTGGCGGCGAGCCCCTGATTTCGCGAACGAGCATCGATGGCGCACTGGCGATTTTCGCCGACGTCCCACGGGGTCAACCCGACGGACCGCTTGACGCCGGCAAAGGTTTCTTGCTCAGTCGGAGCTATTTTCCGCCATGGAAGCTTCGCCACCGACCTTTCGACCCGTCAGCCAATTGGGATGCAGGAAGGGAAATGGGCTCGATGAATCTTTGGCAACACTGGCGCACGCCTCGTGTCTCCTCTAGCCGACTTCTTTTTTTTCAACTTTGCGCGGACGCTCTCCTCCGTTCGATCGTCGATCCAAGTTCCTCGTCCAGCGCACGTTCACGTTTTGTTCCCACGCATGAAATCGTTCCGTCTCCTCGTTTGGTCGGCCTCACTCGGGCTGGTTGCCTCTCTTCACGCCCAGTCCAACGCGGAGATCCCGTTTGAATACCGCCCCGTGCGCAACAACGCCTTCTCCGTCGGCGTGCGGTTCATCGGCGGAGCCAGCATCAAGTTCGGCAACCTCGGGTCGGTAGCGTCCAATCTCTCCATTCCCACGCTCTCCGGCAACCCACAGGAAATCGGCTACGCCGACGGATCGATCAGCCTCGACTCACCGCGAACGAACGAAGTCGATGCGGATGGCAATCAGATATCGACACCCGGTGGCCGGTACACCACGAGCGGACTTCGAGTCGATGAACTGGGCAATCCCATCTTGGATGCCGCTGGCAATCCGCAAACTCAGATCAATGGCGATTTCCTCGCCTTCTCGCCGGGTCTGACCCGGGCTTGGACCTACTCCAACGCGAGCCAAGCATCGTCCAATCCCGGCTTCATCGCGATGCACGATTACAGTGCCGAGTCCGCGGGAGCCAGTGCGACCGCCGATTCCGGCGCAGGCGCAGGTTTTGAGTTCACCGCCACCCATCGCTTCGGCACCCTCGGAGGGAGCAAGCTTGAATGGGGCGTGCTCTTCGGCTTCGGAATCACAGACATCAACGGCAAGACGTCCGGTGACATCAAATCGAACCTGAAGACCCTGACCGACCTTTACTCCCTCGGCGGCAGAACCGCCCCGACGGCACCCTACGAAGGCCCCTCGGCGGAAAATTTCACCGGTGCGGATGGAACGATTTACGCGTCGTCCCTCGAGACCTCCGTCCCGCTGACGGCGATCCCCTCGAGCCGGACCACTACGACCACCGCCAACGGCGCCAACATCAGCGGCAACTGGCAGATCAAGGGAGCCTACTACCTTTTCCGCGCCGGCCCCATGGTCCGCCTGCCCATCGGCACGCGTTTCGCCGTCTCCGCCAGCGCCGGCTACGCCGGGGCGTATTTGGGCACCAAGTACAGGGTGAACGAGACGCTGAATGTCGATGGCGTCAGCCCGATCAGCATCGAGGAGGAGGACACCTACAGCAAATTCATCTCCGGGGCCTATGCCGAGGCCAACGTCGAATGGAACCTGACCGAACGCACCGGCTTCTTTGGCGGCGTCACCTTCGAGAAGCTTGGAAAGTACGAGCAGGGTCTCGGCAGCCGGAACGCCGCGATCGATATCGGTGGCAACGCCGGTTTCCGCTTCGGACTGACGACGCGCTTCTAAGCGCCTTGGGGGGCTCGCTGTGCGCACGTGCGGCGGACAAACCGGCCGCACAGACCGGACCCGGGAGCGGTCGCTCGCAGTAGAGGCTAGGAAAGTCGGCGCTGCTCGAGTTCTGCGAGCACGGTCTCGATGGGTCTGATCTGCTCGCGAGGCCACAGGGAATTGATCCGGTGGATCACCTGCTGAATGATTCCGTCCGGGCACGAGGCCCCACCGGTCACGAGCACGCGTTTCCGTGAACTGTCACCCGGCCAGAGGGGATGCGTCTCCACATGCCCGCAATGCCCCGCTCCCGATCCGTGGTTGGGGAAGACATAGTGTTCAACCGTATCCCGCGAACGGATGCTCTCCTCACTCTGGATGAAGAACGCCCTGCCCGGCAGCCGCTGTTCACACAGTCGGTAAAGCTGGTAGGTGTTGGAGGAGTTCTTTCCTCCAATGACAAACGCCGCGTCAATCGGCACCTCCAGTGCCCGCGCCAAGGCATCCTGGTTCACCTGGGTCGCATAACAAAGCGTGTCATGGCGGCCGCTGCCCCCGATTCTCGGAGGCTCGCCCGGCCGATCCTCGCCATGGAGGGCCGAGAACGCTTCCCGAAGATAGTCGATGATCTCGCGGGTTTCATTCATCAACAGCGTGGTCTGGTTCACCACCGCCACCCGCTGCAGATCGCGATCGAGATCGAAGCCGGGGGTGTGTTTTCCCGAGAACAGTTCGAAAAAGCCGGCCCGCACCACCGGGTCGCGGCTGCCAACGATCTCCACCAGCCGCCGGGTCTCCTCCAGGTTCCGGACAATCAGCGCGGGCGCGTGACGGCGGGTGTTGGCGAACGTCGCCTTGGTCTCCTCGTGCTCCGACTTCCCATGGATCACCACCGTGTAACCGTCTCTCCCATACGTCCGGGCCGCCTTCCAAACTTTCTCCACGAGCATGCAGGTCGCATCGTACTGGCACACGGCAATGCCTTTGCGCACCAGCCGGGACTTGTCGGCGTCGGTCGCCCCAAAGGCCGGAATGATCACGATATCCTCCGTGGTCAGCGTGTCCCAAAGCAGCGGAGCCCCGGTCGCATCCGTCGCTCGTTGACCATCGACGGTGAGCGGCACACCCTTGTCCGTCTGCAGGTACCGCAAGCCGCGGCGCAGCAGATCCTCGTTGACGAACGGGTTGTGAATCAGCTCGGACAGCATGAAGACGCGCAGTCCAGGGTTGGCCGCGAGCGTCTCATAAGCCCGTTCGATCGCATTTTTCACGCCTAGACAAAAACCAAAATGGCTCGGGACGAGGTACTCAACCGCACCAAAATCCAAGGTCACCGGTGCCACCGCGGAGCGCTCGTGGCGGCGCGCGAGCTCCTTGATGGCCGAGCACAGACGTGACTGATAAAGTCCGCGTGACTGGGGATCCTGCTCGTAGATGCCCCGGTTTCGCTCCTTTTCGGGGCGAAACTTGTAGATGAAATCACTCTCGTTCAGGTGCAGGTACGGGATCTGGACCAGAAAAGGATCAAGGGCCCCGAGCATCACCGCCAAGGAAGGCGCGAGCGATTCCGGACGCGCCTGCAACTGATCGATCGGGAGGAACGCAATTTCTCCATCCTTGGAGGCCCCCTGAACCTGACAGAAAAACACCCGATAGGCCCGCCCGCCCGCTTCGATCGAAAACATCTCGGCGGGCGCAGTATGCTCACTGAAGGACGACTCAAGCCGCTGCAGCGCCATGGACGCGTCGCTGCCAGTGAAGGCCAAACCGTGTTTCCCGCCCAGCTTGCGGACCGCGAGCCGATTGTTCGAATCGAAGGCAAGGCAGGCGCAGATCTGAGGAAGAGCGGACATCGAACAATTTTGTCCCCTGTCCCGACGGTTTTCGATTCAGAAATCGACGCCAAGCGTCAAGAGCATGGCGCGTCCGAAACCTGACCAGTCCTGCAGGTATCGTCTACTTCCGTTTACCCGCTGGCGAACCGCTCAACTGAAGCGAAAACTGGGTGTCGGCGGGCCTCTTTCCATTGATCTGCAGCTCAATGCGATGAACCCCGGCGTAATGTCGCCGCGTCGAAAAATCCTTGATGACCTGGCGCTTGGTCAGGGTCACGACCTGCCCCGCTTCGAGTACAACCCGGCTCCACTTGAAAACCTTGGCAGACGTACCGCCCCGGGCCTTGACGTAATGAATGACGTAATCGACAACCAGGATCTGACTCCTGCGCGCGGTGGAACGAAGGGTCGTTTCCAAGGTCACCGACTCACCGAGTCGCACCCTCCGGGGAGTAACCGAAAATCCGTCGACCTCGACCGCAGTTCGCGCGGGAGCGCCCAAGATCTGGAGGGCACGAGGATCGCCTCGCTTGACCAGAGTCCTCAAGGCGTGCCGCACGATCCAGGAAGTGCCCGCAGGCGAGTGATCCCACGAGGCTACCCGGGCGATCACCGCGTCCGGATGATCCTTGGCGATATCGTTCAGGTGATTCGCCACCGATTTCCGCACGTACAACGCGGGGTCTGCCTTCAACCGCTCGAGGATCGGTCCGGTCGGACGAGGGTCACGCACGAGCTCGACCAGCCTCGATCCCCAGGGAAGCCTCGGGCGGCTTCCTTCGCTGGCCAGGCGTCGGACGTGCTCGTCCGGATCCTCCGCCCACTCCGTCATGACCGCGAGGGTCCCGGCAAGATCGCGTACGAGGAAAGGCCGGACCGCGAACTCCGCGGAGCCAAAACGCGTCAGATAACGCAGGACCTCCAGCGAGAACTGAGGATCCTCCAACCCATACCGGGCGACAAAATCGCAGAGCGCGATCCCGACAAAGGAATGTCCGATGCGTGGAGCGATTTCCCGCAGAACCGCGATCTTGTCGCGGTAGCTGCCCGGCAGGGCAGCGTTGCAGGCCACCGCGGTCTGACGGAGACGGTCCATCAGCTCGCGCTCGTCCAAGCCGGTGAGCGTCAGCTCAAGAAAGGCCTTTCGATCAAACGAGGGCGCCGACGCGTGCAGGTCCTCCGCCAACCGACGATAGCGCGCGGCATCAAACCAGTGTTTGAAGGCAGATCCAGTCGATGATGCGGATTCGGCGGGCACGACGGGTTCAATCGCATCTCCGACGGTTCTTACAGGCACGTTCCACCGCCAGCGGTCTCGGCTCTCAGAGGGTGGCGGCCGCCAGGACCTCGGCCAGTTTCGCGGTTTCTTTGCCGCCGCCCATGGCGAAGTCGGGTTTGCCCCCTCCTTTGCCACCGAGTTGGGCGCAAAGTGCAGAGACCAACTTGCCGGCCTGCTGACCGGCCTTGACTGCGCCGGGGGAGCAAAACGCGACTACGGTCGCCTTCTCACCGATGACGGCGCCAAGTTGAACGATCCCCTCGCCCAGCTTCCCGAGCACTTGGGATCCGAGAGCCCGCAGCGCGTCCGGCGAGTCCACCGTCACAACCGCGGAAACAACCTTAAGACCGTTGCGGTCCTCCGCCTTCGCCACGAGTTTGTCCGCCAAACCCGCCGCGGCCTTCTGCTCGAACACCTTGAGCTTGCGCTCCGCGTCGGCCTTGTTGGCGAGCAGAGCGTCCAGCTTCACGACCACATCCTGCGGCCCGGCGTTGAGCTTGGCGGCGACGGCCTTGAGCTGTTGATCGTGGTGAACCAACAAATCGTAGGCCGCCTGACCGGCAACCGCCTCGATCCGGCGCGTGCCAGCGGCGATCGCCATTTCAGCGACGATCTTGATGAGGCCAATCTCGCCGGCGGTCGCCGAATGGGTTCCGCCGCAGAGTTCGCGGCTATAACCGCCAATATCGACCACGCGCACCACCTTGCCGTACTTGTCGCCGAAGAACGCCAGCGTGCCTTCAGGCTTTTTGTCAAAGTCGGTTTCGTAGGTCTCGATCCGGGCGTTATCGATCACCTTCTCATTGATCAGCCGTTCGACCTCGCGGAGCTGTTCCGGCGTCGCCGCTTCAAAGTGCGAAAAGTCGAATCGCATTCGGTCCGGTGTCTTGGAGGTGCCCGCCTGCCGGACATGAGCCCCGAGAACTTTGCGCAACGCCCAGTGGATCAGATGCGCCGCCGAGTGATGCCGGGAAATCGCCCGACGGCGGACGAGATCGACCTCCAGCTCAGCGGTGGCACCGACCGCAATCGCCGGACCGGCGGCGGCAAGCGTCGCATCAGTCTTGTGAAGGTGCCGTCCGGCCTTGTCCTTGACCGTGTCGGTGATGTGGACCAGATGCCCTCCGACGAGCACGTTGCCCGTGTCGCCTGCCTGACCACCCATCTCCGCGTAGAACGGAGTCCGGTCGAAGATCAAAAACGTGTCCGCGTCGGTCCGGACGATTTCCAGCAAAGTCGCCTTGGCCACGGTCTCGGTATAGCCGGTAAACTCCGTCGGTCTGAGGTTCGTGGCCTCACCTTCGGTCGCAGCGACAACGATCTCTTTCTTGTGTGCCGCCCGACCCCTTTCGCGCTGCTTGTCCATCAATGCCTCGAACGCGGGTGTATCCACCGTCAGACCGCGCTCGGTCGCGAGCAACTGGGTCATGTCCAGCGGGAATCCGTAGGTGTCGTAAAGTTCGAACGCCGTCGCGCCCTCCACGGTGGTCCCCGATCCGCGTTTTGCCGCCGAAGCCACGGCCGCCTCGAAAAGGTTCAGCCCGCGCTCCAAGGTCCGTCCAAAGCTCTCCTCCTCGCTCCGGATCACGCGGCGGATGATCTCCTGCTGGGTGAACAGCTCGGGAAAAACCGGACCGAGACTCTCGACGACCGGAGCGACGAGCTGCTCGAAAAAGCCGACTTTGAGCCCCAGTTTGGTCCCGTAAAGAATTCCCCGGCGCAAAATCCGCCGGATGACATAATTGCGTCCCTCGTTGCCCGGAAGAATGCCGTCGGCGATCGCGCAACTGATCGTGCGCGCGTGATCTGCGAGCACACGAAAGGCGATGTCGGTGTCTTCCTGGTCCGTCAGGCCCTCGCGTTTCGTGGGCACGGTCCGTTGATAGATCTTGCCGGACAGGCTGGAAACCCGGGCAAACAGCGGCGCGAACACGTCCGCCTCATAATTCGAGGGTTCGGCGGTGAACGTGGTGAAGCCCTTGGTGGTGGCGTGAATGCCCGCGACCCGCTCAAAGCCCATGCCGGTGTCGACATGTTTCGCCGCCAGCGGTGAGAACGTGCCGTCGGCGTTGGCGTTGAACTGAATGAACACGTGGTTCCAGATCTCGATGCAACGGGGGCTCGATGAATTGACCAACTTGCGACCCTCGGCCTCATTGTCATCCGGCAGCAGATTGAAGTGGATCTCCGAACACGGCCCGCAGGGACCGGTGTCGCCCATCATCCAGAAGTTGTCCTTGCGATTGCCATGGACGATGTGAACCGCGGGATCGAGTCCCTCGGCCTTGAAGAGTTCGGTCCAGATCGCGGCGGCCTCATGGTCGAACTCCGACGGATCACCCGCCTTCGGAGCGTAGACCGTGGCGAACAGGCGCTTGGGCGGCATGCCCCAGACCTTGGTCAGCAATTCCCATCCCCAGGTGAGCGACTCCTTCTTGAAGTAATCGCCGAACGACCAGTTGCCCAGCATCTCGAAGAGCGTGTGGTGGTAGGTGTCGAATCCGACATCCTCGAGATCGTTGTGCTTGCCGCCGGCACGGATGCACTTCTGCGTATCCGCCGCGCGGGTATCCTTCGACGGCCGGGCGCCGGCCCACTTGGAGACGTCCGCCTCGCGGTCACCGAGAAAGATGGGCACGAACTGGTTCATGCCCGCGTTGGTGAAGAGCAGTCCGGGGGAATCCGGGAGGAGCGATGAGGACGGCACAATCGTGTGCCCGTGGTTCGCAAAAAAATCGAGGAACGACTGGCGGATCTCGGCGGAATTCATGGAAGGGAAAGGAGCAGTTGCCGCGATCAAAGATTGCGGATGATCGCGTCGGCCATCTCGCGGGTACCGACGCTTGGGCGACCGAAAGCAATGTCGCCGGTGCGGACACCTTCCACGGCCACGGTCTGGCGCACGGCGGCCTCGATCCGGTCGGCCAGGGCGTCGAGTCCAAAACTGTAGCGGAGCATGAGCGCGGCTGAAAGAACCTGGGCACAGGGATTGGCCACGCCTTTGCCCGCAATGTCGGGGGCCGTGCCGCCGGCCGGTTCATAGAGCCCGAACGGTTTGCCGTGGCTATTGGCCCCCAATCCCAAGGACGCGCTGCTCATCATGCCGAGAGAACCGCAGATGACCGCCATCTCATCGGAAAGGATGTCCCCAAACATGTTTTCGGTGAAGAGCACATCGAACTGGTTCGGATCGCGCGCCAGTTGCATGGCGGCGTTGTCGACGTACATGTGGGAGATCGCCAGATCCGGGTGATTCTTGGCGAAGTACCGGGTCACCGTTTTCCGCCAGAGGACGGAGGTCTCGAGCACATTGGCCTTGTCGACTGAGCAAACCCGCTTTCCGCGGGCGCGCGCGGTGACTGCCGCGACCTCGGCAATGCGTTCGATCTCGGACGTCTTGTAAACCATCGTGTCGACCGCCTGTTCCTCTCCGTTGGGCAAGGTCGTAGTCGTCTTCGGCTGACCAAAGTAAATGCCGCCGGTCAGCTCCCGAATACAAACGATGTCGATCCCATGGGGAATGCGCTCGGCTTTGAGCGGCGACGCGTCGATCAAGTCCTTGTAGAGTAAACCGGGACGGATGTTCGCGAACAAACTGAATGCCTTGCGCAGCGGCAGAAGCGCGGCGCGCTCCGGCTGTTCCTTGGGCGGGAGCTTTTCCCATTTGGGCCCGCCGACCGAACCGAAGAGGATTGCGTCGCTCTTGCGACAAAGCTCCAATGTGCTGTCTGGCAGCGCTTTGCCATGATTATCAATCCCAGCACCTCCGACATCGGCAATCGAATAAACCAGCGTCAGATTCTCCTTGGCAGCGACATGTGCGAGCACGCGCAGAGCCTCGGTCATGACCTCCGGCCCGATGTAGTCTCCAGGAAGAACGGCGAACGTAAGCGTCGGCATAAAAACGGTCAGCGTGGCCAAGAGTCCCGCCCCGTGGCAAGAGGGGATTCGAAACCGCGTCCATGGGTCGCACGCCTGGAGCTACAGGCGAGCGAACAGCCACCAGGTCACATGCGCGCTGGCCGCGGCCCAACCGAAGCTAGCCGAGCCACGCGCGTGTTCGATTTCCTTAAGGTTCCCAAGCCCCCCAACGACCGGCGAGGAGATACGCCGCTACTCCATGAATCACGCCGTGCCAGATCAGGACCGGCCAACGGTGTTTGGTCCGGGCGATCCGACCGGTCTGCAGGACGTAATCACCGATGAGGTGGGTCGTCACCAAGAGCAGTCCAAGTTCCCACGGAGGCGTTAGGGGCATATCATCCTCTCCAAAAGCAATTCCCAAAGGTTGCCTAACTCATTTGCAATCTCCAGGGGCTTCCCTCCCACCAGTGCAGCCCACTTTCCACGGCTGGCCAGTGAGCCTTGGCCAAGTGTCGAGCAATGGCCTGCCGGGTGATGGTTTCGGGCCATGTGTGGGCAATCGCGTCCTGAGTCGCTCCGTGGAGACGGGCCACAACCGCACGAGATTGGCATTGGGTCCATCCTTGAACCAAGGAGTCGAAGACCGGCGCAAACGCGCCCAGCGCTGCGGCCAAACCCGGCGCCGCGGTCGGCGGAACCACCAACGCCAATCGCAGGGGTTCCCGAAGGTGCTCCAAGGCCCTTCCGGACGCGCGGAACGCCTCTCCGTCGCCCCCTGAAACCCGATTCGTCGGGATCGACGTGACCCGTCCCACCGCCACCGCCATCCGCGTGTCGAGCCTGCGACCCGGTGGAACATGGGCTCGGATCCAGGCGCGAAAGAAAAGTCCCACGCGGAACGCCCGTTCCGGGCGGCTAATGACGAATTGCCACCCATCCCCGCGAAAGACATCCACCGGCTGGATCACATCGTCGGGGAATTTCTCCTGCAACGCTTGGGAGGCCCGCTTGATCTCGATCAGAAGGCTTGCCCGTTCAACCGCATTCAACGTCGACGAGCGCACGATGTCGCCCGTGATGACCGCGTAATCTTGCGTCGGGTAAATCGTCATGGCGCGAACCTCGGCTGCAGGATGAAGCGCCGACGGCAGGTTGACGACGTCAAATTGCCGTGGCCGGACGCCAGTCGATCAGTTCCACTTGGAGGAGTTTGCGGTCGTTGAAATGATTCCACGCCAACTCAATCGCAAAATCGAGCGGTACACCCACGGGTGGCAGGCGGTGCGCCATTTTCCACGCCACTCCGAAAAGCCGGCGTCCCCGCGGATCATCCAGGCTAAACCGAAAGTGCTGTCCCTTGAAGACTTCAGGCCGCTGGCGCAGGACCACTCCCCTGACTCCAAAAACCGGTTCCGGATTCCCCTGACCGAAGGGGTGGAGCTCTTCGAGTTCGTCCATCAGCCGCTCCCGAATCTGATCGGGGGTCAACCAAGCTGCGATCGCCAGCGAGGCCTCACAGAGCGCACTGCCGGTATGTTCCTGGACCGCCTCGGCAAAGCGGGCACGGAAGGCCTCCAGGTTGGACTTGGTCACGGAAATGCCCACCGCCATCGGATGCCCACCCCAACTCGTCAGGTGCTCGCAGCAGACCCCGAGAACCTCGACCAGGTTGACGCCATCGACGCTTCGGCCGGAACCCTTGGCCAAGTCGCCCTCGTTGCCCAAGACGACGCACGGTCGGTTATATTTGCGGCTGACGCGTCCCGCGACGATCCCGACTACGCCCGGATGCCACGTATCCCCGTAAAGGACTATACCCGGACAATCCAGATAGTGCGCCTCGATGATCCGCTCCGCTTCTTCGGTGATCAGCCGCTCGATATCCTGCCGCTCCCGGTTGAACGCATCGAGCTGCCTCGCCGTTTCCGTGCAGAAGGTCTCATCGGCGCTCAGCAGGAGTTCGACGGAAAGGGCAGCATCCGCAAGCCGGCCGGACGCGTTGATTCGCGGCCCGAGCCGGAAGGAGATGTCCACCGGCATCAAGCCCAACTCCGGCTTCACCCCGGCAACAGACATCAACGCGCGCAGCCCGGGGCGCTCGGCACTTTGGAGGATCCGCAGGCCGAACCGGGCGAGGATGCGGTTTTCCCCGTGCAAGGGCACAAGATCGGCGACCGTTCCCATCGCCACGAGATCGAGATAGTCGCGCAGTTTGACCTCGAATGCCTGAGGGTGATTCTCAAGGCGAAGCTGCTTGACCAGTCCGTGGACGAGTTTGAACACCAGTCCGACTGTGCACAGGTGCCGCCAGGCGCCGTCGTCATCGCCCTCAAACACGTGCGGGTTGATCAACAAACCGTCCTGCAAGGGCTTTTCCTTCGATCGGTGGTGATCGATCACAATCACATCGACTCCCAGCGAACGGAGGTACGTCACCTCCGCGTGTGAATTGGTTCCGCAATCGAGGGCGACAAACAGCTTGGGCACGCCCTTCTCCAGTGCCCGGTCGATGGCACTGCGGGAAAGGCCATAACCATCCTCCATGCGACGCGGAACGATGAACCGGGGCGAGGAACCGAAACGGCGGAGGATGCTGACCAGAAGCGCGGTGCTGCTCACCCCGTCGACATCGTAGTCGCCGAGCACCACCACGTCCTCGTTCCCGGCGATTGCCTGGCGCAGGCGAGTCGCGGCCGCATCCAGATTGTGGAGCAAAAAGGGGTCCTGCAGCTCGGCCAAAGCCGGACGGAGAAACTTCGCGGCGACCGTGGGATCCTTCAAACCCGATCGCAGCAGCAACTCCGCCATCACCGCGCTGACGTCGGCGCAGCGGGCCAGTTCCTCAACCTCGCCGGCCGGATA
>Ga0163144_10004794_pt1 | contig 30303 bp, 26 predicted proteins | sample OliLak19BULKMAT1_FD_123175 | JGI IMG/M metagenome (GOLD analysis project Ga0163144, IMG submission 123175) | Freshwater microbial mat bacterial communities from Lake Vanda, McMurdo Dry Valleys, Antarctica - Oligotrophic Lake LV.19.BULKMAT1 | ecosystem: Environmental > Aquatic > Freshwater >...
AATTTGAAATATATAACAATACGTTATATAATATTACCAAATTTCCATTAAAAAATATTTATAATCAAAGTAAATTTTTTAGATTAGTGTTAAATTTTTCTTTCCGTGCAATTGATTTTAATAAAAAAAAAGCTTTGCCGTTTTTTTTAGCGATGGAGTTACTTGCAAATCAAAAATGTGTAGCAACTTTATCATCAAAAAATGTTTTACATTGAAAATTACGAAAAGGGTCTTTAGTCGGATGCAAAGTTACGCTTCGACAAACAAATTTAAATGAATTTTTTGATAATTTAAGTTTGGCATTACCTCGTATGGAAAAATTTACCCCATTAAAAATTTTACAACCAAAAAAACATAACACTAATTTTGTAACAACAAAAATTAATGAGATTGTTTTATTTTATCCTATTGAACTCGGGCTAGGGATAAATACCGAAGTGAAATATATTGATATTAATTTCATTTTTAATACCTTGAGTTTAGAAGAAAAAAAATTCCTCTTTAATTTTTATAAAATCCCTACAAAAGACTAATGCGTTGAGATCACCGTGAAATTAAAAACTTTAGACTACGTTATCGCATTGAAAATTTAAAAAATATATTAAATGTGCCATTCAAGGAAAGTATTTTTATTACTTTAAATAACATAGCACCACTCAAATTAAAAAAAGAATTATTGGCAGAAAACATTCAATTAACTGCAATATCTCAAAAAACAGTAAAATTATTGTGCCACGATTTTAAATTAAATTCTTTAAAAAATAGTTTAAGTGGTAATGTTTATGCGATTTATAAAGCTAATGATGAACATTTAAATATCAAAAATATATTGAGCAATATTAGTATCAATTTTCATCTTTTAATAAGCAATAATACCGTATACCGTAATAAAGAACAACTTTTGAAAAAACCTATATCAAAAGACATTTTCTTTAATTATTATAATATGGAAATTTTAAAACCATTATTATTATTAGAATTAATCAAAAAATCACACTAGTGTAATGTTATGTAAAAATAATTACACTCAGATTAAATGATATTTAGACATTTAATAAAATATAGATAAACAGGCTTTTCTAAAAAATATTTAAAACAAACGAATGCATCTACTTATATTAGGATTACCTTTAATGAGTACAATTTTAGCTGGTCTTTTCGGAAAATGAATTGGAGGCCGTGGGTCTGCTGTTATTAGTACCTTTTCAATTTTTGCCACATTTTTAATTTCTATAAAGGTATTTTATGAAGTTGTTTTTCTTAAAATACCCTGTAGCATCGAACTTTTTCCTTGATTTATAACTGAAAATTATACTTTATATTGAGGATTTTTATTTGATACTTTGACTTGTGTAATGTTGCTTGTAGTAACATCTATTTCTACACTTGTGCATTTATACTCAACGGAATATATGGGTCAAGATCCTCATTTATCGCGCTTCATGTCTTATTTATCATTCTTTACCTTCTTTATGTTGATTTTAGTAACCGCAGATAATTTCATCCAAATGTTTGTAGGTTGAGAAGGTGTAGGACTTTGTTCATATCTTTTAATTAATTTTTGATACGGGCGCTTACAAGCAAATAAAGCCGCTTTAAAAGCAATGATTATTAATCGCATCGGAGATTTTGGATTAGCCATCGCAATCTTCACTATATATTTCTATTTCAAAAGTCTTGATTATGCTGTTGTTTTTGCATTAAGTCCTGAATTTGCGCATGAAAATATCTATTTCTTTAACACTTCTTTTTCTACGTTAGACTTTATAGGATTATTTTTATTTGTAGGAGCAGTCGGGAAATCTGCGCAATTAGGTTTACATACTTGATTACCTGATGCAATGGAAGGTCCTACGCCGGTTTCTGCATTAATTCATGCTGCAACCATGGTTACTGCCGGAGTTTTTCTTATATGTCGTGCATCACCTTTGTTAGAATATGCCCCTAATGTTTCATTTATCATTACAATACTTGGGGGAATGACCGCATTTTTAGCTGCAACTACAGGATTATTACAAAATGATTTAAAACGTGTAATTGCTTATTCAACATGTAGTCAATTAGGGTATATGGTTTTTGCTGCAGGATTGTCTAGCTATTCTGTTAGTATATTTCATTTATCAAACCATGCTTTTTTCAAAGCTTTATTGTTTCTCGGTGCAGGTTCTGTTATTCATGCTATGGGAGACGAACAAGATATGCGAAAATTGGGGGGTTTAGTTAAAATCTTACCTTTTACCTACGCTGCAATGCTTATAGGATCCTTAGCACTAATGGGATTTCCTTTCTTAACAGGGTTTTATTCAAAAGATTTAATACTAGAAGTTAGCTTTGGGAGTTTCCTTATTGAAGGGCGTTTTGTGCATACTTTAGGTAGTTTAGCTGCTTTTTTCACAGCATATTATTCCATACGTTTATTATGCTTAACCTTTTTACGCCCTGCAAATGGAAATAAATTTTTCTACGAGCATGCCCATGAAGCACCTTTAGCTATGGGGCTTCCATTATTCTTGTTATCTCTTGGAAGTATTTTCATAGGTTATTTAAGTCGTGATATGTTTGTTGGAATGGGGAGTGATTTTTGAGGGAATGCTTTATTTACAAAGCCCTCAAGACAATTTATATTGGAAGCAGAATGATTAGACACTTCCGTAAAATTGATTCCTTTAATATTTAGCTTCAGCGGAGCTGGACTAGCTTTTTTTAATTATTTATATACTTTTGAATCTTTATTTGCATTAAAACAAAATTCAATAGGACGTTCACTGTATACATTTCTTAATCGTAAATGATTTTTTGATAAAGTATATAATGAATGAATTTCACAAGGATTTTTAAAAGTAGCATATAAAGAGACTTATCAAAACATGGATCGTGGACTTTTAGAGTTTTTTGGACCACAAGGAATTGCTACCCAAGTTTATATTTATACAACTAAAATTTCAGAATTAAATTTAGGATTTGTATACTATTATTTATTCATCTTTTTAGGGGCATTAACTTTATTTTTGTTATTTTTCGGAGGATGATTTATGCTTTTTCCTATTATTGATTGACATCTTATTATTTTATTAATTTTAACTTTTGTTATATTTCTATACTAAAATAGCGGATAGATGGCCGAGCGGTCGATGGCACCAGTTTGCTAAACTGGCATACTTTAACAAGTATCATGGGTTCGAATCCCATTCTTTCCGAACGAGGTAGTTCAGTGGTTAGAACAGCGGAATCATAATCCGTAAGTCGAGGGTTCAACTCCCTCTCTCGTTATCGTGATAGCCTGCTGGATTGCCTATGGGCTTATGCAACACGCCCTGCTTTCGCATGTTCTAAAATAGTAGCACTATCAAACATCATCACATCAATAAATAATGAGGATGCAATACCCATCATAAATAAAGCAAAAATTAAAATTGAAAATAATGCAAATTCTTTACGATTCAAATCTTTAAAAGACGTTAATGACACTACTTTTAAATTACCAAAAAAAATACGATTATAAGTTCATAATGTATATACAGCTCCTAAAACCATACTTGTTGAAGCAAAGACAGTTGCTCAAAAACTATATTGATACAAGCCCATAAAAATCAAAAATTCCCCCACAAAACTACTGGTTAAAGGAAAACTGATATTAGCCATTGAAAAAATTAAAAACACTATTGCAAATAAAGGATAGAAATAGGTTAACCCCCCAAAATATTTTAAGGAACGAACACTATAACGTTCATAAATCGTACCTACAGCAAAAAATAAAGCTCCAGATACAATACCATGACTTAACATTTGGAACACACCTCCAGTTAATCCCTCCACAGTTCCGGCCATTAATCCAAGAAGAACAACATTCATATGTCCAACAGAAGAGTAGGCAATGATTTTTTTCAAATCAATTTGACGAATAGCTGTCATACAAGTGTATAATACCCCCATTACAGCAAATGTTGATACTAAAGGTCCAAAATATACAGTTCCTTCTGGGAATAACGGAATTGAAAATCGTACTAACCCGTAAGTACCCAATTTAAGAAGTAAAACTGCTAAGAGAACAGATCCTAAAGTAGGTGCCTCGACATGTGCTTCAGGTAATCAAATATGCAATGGAAATAATGGAATTTTTGCAGCAAATGATATAAAAAATGTAATTCATAAAAATTTTTGATCTTCCTCCGTAAATTGAATGTTTAATAAAAGCCCATAATCAGTGGTCCCTGTTTTTGAAAAAATATACATCAAATTAAAAAACATAAAAATGGAACCTAATAATGTATATAAAGAAATTAAATAACTTGCACGAACTCTACGTTCACGAGAACCTCAAACTAATACTAAAAAATAAATAGGTATTAAAGTCATTTCAAAAAATAAAAAAAACCCTAATAAATCAAGCATTAAAAAAGAACCTAAAACTCCTCATTGAAGAAAAAATAAATGCAAAATAACTTCTTTTAATTTAAATGTTTGTGTATTAAGGCTTAAAATACACAAATAAATAAATAAATTAGTTAATACAACAAAAAATAACGAAATCCCATCTACACCTAAGCGTAAAGAGCCTATAAAACTAGGCACAAAATTTAAAAAATATGTAAATTGAAATTCTCCAATATTTTGATCAAACGCTACTCATAATACTAAAGAAAGTATAAACGAAACCATTGATGAAAATAAAGAGAAATCATAAATAAATTTATTCCCTAATTTGTAAAAAAAGAATATAATTAAAACTGAAAAAAATGGAAGCATAAAAATTCAGTTTAACAAATTATAATCTGAAAAAATAGGAATGAATTTAGAATTGTCATAGAGTGAATTAAACATTAAAAATAATAGTGAGAAACAGTTGTTTGCGATCGATACACTCTGAAGGAATTGAACCTTCAACCTATAGCTTAGAAGGCTACTGCTCTTCCATTTGAGCTAAGAGCGTTATGTGAATAAGCATAAATTGAAAAGTAAGCGTATTGGGATTTGAACCCAAGACCAGCGGCTTAAAAGGCCGTTGCTCTACCAGCTGAGCTATACACTTTGTTAAAAAAATTATTTTTCAGTTTTTTTAGTACCATATTTTGAGCGTCCATTTTTACGCCCCTTTAACCCTTCAAAATCATAAACTCCACGCACTAATTTGTATTTTATTCCCGGTAAATCTTTTACACGACCTCCGCGCACTAAAACTACAGAATGTTCTTGTAAACTATGCTTTCCGTCTCCTGGAATGTAACCATAAATCCGACGTCGATTACTTAAGCGTATAAGCGCTAATTTTCGTAACGCTGAATTTGGTTTTTTTGGTGTGCGAATTACTAATTTTATACAAACTCCTTTTTTTTGTGGACATTTTGATAAAGCTGGCCGACGTTTTGAACGTTGTTTTCCTGTACGTATATTTTTAGTTAATTGATTATATGTAGGCATTTATTTTTTTTTCTGATTTTTTACCTCTTCTTTTTGTTTTTTTCATAAAGAATGTCCAGAGATATCAATTTCTAATGGAAGTTTATTACGAAAAAAATTTCATCGTTTAATATAAACTGAACCATCTTTTAATTGAATAGTAGTGTCAATTAATTGTGGGTGTGTTTGTTTTTTCATTCACTTATGTTCGGAAAGATTTGAACTCTCAACCTGTAGATTCGTAGTCTACCGCTCTAATCCCTTGAGCTACGAACATGCTTTTTGGATACATTTTACAGTCTCATTAGTAATCTTTTGCTTAAGGTTTTTCAACCCTTACACACAGATCCTATCAATGTAGGAGTCTTCTACATACTTTAAAGAAAATTTATCTTGAGCTCAATTTCTTGCTTATATGCTTTCAGCAATTCTTTCGATACAACGTAGCTACTCGGCAATGCTTGTTGTCAAACAACCGATACACCAGAGGTTGTCCCTCCCCGGTCCTCTCGTACTAGGGTCAGCATCTCTCAATTTTCTTACGTTTATGGTAGATAGGGACCGAACTGTCTCACGACGTTCTAAACCCAGCTCGCGTACCACTTTAATAGGCGAACAGCCTAACCCTTGGGACCTTTTTCAGCCCCAGGATGTGATGAGCCGACATCGAGGTGCCAAACGACTCCGTCGATAGGAACTCTCAAGAGTCATCAGCCTGTTATCCCCGGCGTACCTTTTATCCGTTGAGCGATGACTCTTCCACTCGAAATCATCGGATCACTAGGACCAACTTTCGTTTCTGCTCGACATGTCTGTCTTACAGTTAAGCAAGTATTTACCCTTACGTTCCCCAGCTGATTTATCCAGCTTGAACTTACCTTTGTACACCTCCGTTACTCTTTAGGAGGAGACCGCCCCAGTCAAACTAGCAACCATGCACTGTCCCATTACGGTTAGCTTTTAAAAGAAAGAAAGGATGGTCTTTCACGTGCGCCTTCTTTTTCAAGATTACAGGCTCCCACCTAATCTACACATTCTTTTTTTAGCAGCAATACAGAGATCTAGTCAAGGTGCACAGGGTCTTTCCGTCTAGCCATAAATAGTCCGCATCTGCACGGACATTTCAATTTCACTGAGTACATGTTGGAGACAGTAGAGAAGTCGTTACACCATTCATGCGCGTCGGAACTTACCCGACAAGGAATTTCGCTACCTTAGGACCGTCAGAGTTACGGCCGCCGTTTACTGGGGCTTCGAGTCAATGCTTGCACACATCATCTTCACCTTCCAGCACCGGGCAGGTGTCAGACCCTATACGTCATCTTACGATTTTGCAGAGTCTTGTGTTTTTACTAAACAGTCGCCCCTCTCTCTTTGGTGTCACCTCAAGAACTTTTGGTTCAATCGGCACTCCTTCTTCCGAAGTTACAGAGCCTTTTTGCCGAGTTCCTTCAACATGCTTCTCTCAAGCGCCTTAATTTATTCAATCTGTCCACCTGTGTCGGTTTAAGTACGGTTAAATGCATATTATATTTTTCTTGAAAATCTTCATTTTTTGAAAAAAATCAAATTATTTATCAAAAACTAAACGATTTTAAAAATAATTTCAACATTAAAAAACCCATCAAAAAAAGCTTTCGCACAATTTTTCTTAGGGACCGTTTTACTCGGAAGCCGTTTATCGTAGCTTCGAAAACCTTGGACTTTCGGCGATAATGTTTCTACATTATTTATCGTTACTCATGCCAGCATTATCATCTTTAGACAAATTTATTACTTCACAGCAATAATTCCTAAGACTAAAGCGTTCCGCTACCATTGAAAAGAATTATCTTTTAAATCCGCCGCTGCGGTTTGAGTTCTTAAGCCCCTATACATTTTCGGAGTAAAAGTGCTTGGCCATTGAGCTGTTACGCACTCTTTCAAGGATGGCTGCCTCCAAGCCCACCTCTTGGCTGTCATTGCACGATTATCTCCTTTATCACTTAGAACTTCCTTAAGGACCTTGGCGAACGGTCTGGGCTGTTTCCCTCTCGATCTTGGACCTTCGCGCCCAAGATCTGACTACTTCACAGTTTAAATTTGCATTCGGAGTTTCCTTGAAATTGGTAGGACGCGAATCCCCCGCATTCATTGAGAGCTCTACCTCAAATTAAATTCATGAAATGCTCTACTTCAATAGATTTCGCGGAAAACCAGCTATTACCAAGTTTGATTAGCCTTTCACCCCTATCCACAAGTCATCCCCGTCTTTTTCCACAGACGTGAGTTCAGTCCTCAACGGCTTGTTATAGCAAGCTTCAACCTGCTCATGGATAGATCACTTGGTTTCGGGTCTCTTTCTTCATACTAAACGCCCTTTTCAGACTCGTTTTCACTACGCCTACGTTTAAACAACTTAAGCTCGCATGAAAAAAGAAGTTGCTGGCCCATTATGCAAAAGGTACATGGTCATTTCTTTAAAACTCCCATCGAAAAAAGTAAAAGGTTTCAAGTTCTTTTAACACTCCTTTGGGTTCTTTTCACCTTTCCCTCGCGGTACTCGTTCCCTATCGATTCATATTTTTGGTTTAAGGTTAGAGGGTGGTTCCCCTGTCTTCAAGCAAAATTAACATTTTCCGCTCTACTCACTTTTTTTCTAAAGATTTATCTTACAGGACTTACACCTTCTTTGGTTACATTTTCAAAAGTATTCAGAAAATTTTTAGAAAATTAATTGCCTTTATCCGCGTTCGCTCACCACTACTAACGAAATCTCCGTTGATTTATTCCTTAAAAGTTACTGAGATGTTTCACTTCACTTTATAAGTTTGTTCTATATTTATAGAATGTTTTCATTTTGGAAAAACACAAATCTTCACAAAATTCCTTGTGTTATTTTCGTAATTTTTACGTCCACTTATATGATCTAGGTATCCCCCTTTTACTTTGAATATAAATTCCAAACTCTCCAGGTTGGGTTCGAACCAACGACCTCATGGTTAACAGCCATGCGCTCTACCAACTGAGCTACTAAAGATTATCAGTCTAAAATTACACCTCCTCTACAACATCTTCTTTTTCAGAAGATCAATTCCCTGGAATATTTTCATGTGCAATTTTATGTAAATCGTCGCGTTTTGAAATCAACACATTTTTATCGCTACTAAAAACATGTACCCCTTTATCTAAACGCGAAATATAATTTTCATTATTACTACGTTTTTCTTTTAATAGTCGTGAAAACATTAACAATGCTTTTTTTTCACCTTTAGTTTTTTCTAAGTAACTTACTTTATATTTTACACGTTTCCCTCGCCGACGTGTTTTTAAAAATACAAAGGTTGTAGCATTTATTAAACTTTTATTTATTAAATGTGTGGTATCATTTTTTCCCATCAAACTTTTTTCTTTAAAAAATTTAGTAAATTGAGTTTCAATCACATTTTTTTTCCCATTTTTTATAAAAAATTGTTTCATATTCTGGATAACAGTTTTGTTTTGCATTCGTTATACTCTTATAAAAAAAAATGCCTCTTACGGGAATCGAACCCGTCTTTTCACCGTGAAAAGGTATTGTCCTAACCTATAGACGAAAGAGACTCGTTTTATGTCTAGAAGTGGGATCGAACCACTGACTTAAAGATTTTCAGTCTTTCGCTCTACCAACTGAGCTATCTAAACATTATTTTTACTTTGAACAGTAACCTCAACACCTAAAGCAATTGCTTTAAAAAAAGAAAGTAAATTTTTGATATTATTAATATCTATATTTAAATTTTTTAAAACAATTAAACGTTGATATGTTATGCGTTCAAATTGATCACGTGCTTTTTTATCCACATGTGGGGAACGTAATACTGTAAAACGCTCCACTTTTCGTGGTAAAAAAACTTCATGAAATTGCAGTTTGGAATTTAAAAACACTTCTGTTTTTACCACTGCCATAAAATTAGCAATATAATAAGGATGATACGCGCGTAATTTAACTATTAAACTAACAGATTTCATTTACTTTGTGTTACTTCAACTATTTTCTAAAGAAAAAATTCGATATTCTTGTGCTAAACTTACTGTTTCATATACAATACGTTTATTAAAATCATCATAACGAATTTCAATAAATCCAGTCATTGGAAAATCTTTTCTTAAGGGATGCCCTTTAAATCCGTAATCTGTTAATATGCGACGTAAATCCGGGTGGTTTTTGAAAAAAATACCAAACATATCTCAAGTTTCACGTTCATATCAATTTGCCACAGGATAAATTGATGTAACACTTTCAATACTTACATCTTCTGATATTCCTGTAGTAACACATAATCGATTATTATATTTCATTGATAATAAATTATAAAATAATTCAAAACGGTATCTACGTTCTGGATAATCTATGGCAGAAATATCAATTAATTGTTGGTATCTAAAAGCTGTATGGTGTTTTAATAAAAATAATAAATTATGCACGTACTCATAACTTATTTTTACAAAATGTTCTTTGTTAATGGTGTAGTAAAGGATATTTGGAAAAAAAGATTCTAATTTTGTAAACATTCTTCTAACGTAAAAATTCAAGTGTGGAATTAAACCCAAGCAATACTGATGCAAAAATCAATACACACGCTAATGAAAGCGGTAATAACACTTTTCACCCTAAACGCATTAATTGATCATAACGATAACGTGGTAGTGTTCCGCGAACAATAACAAATAAAGTTACAAAAAACATTGTTTTTAAAGCACAAGTTAATCCTTCTGAAAAAGGTATAATATTTATGAATGGATTTCACCCTCCTAAAAAAAACAATGCGGTAACTGTTGACATCAAAATAATATTACTATATTCTGCTAAGAAAAATAAAGCAAACCCCATTGCCGAATATTCAACATTGTACCCGGATACTAATTCCGCTTCGGCTTCTGGTAAATCAAATGGATGTCTATTTGTTTCTGCTAAAGCACAAATAAAAAACATTAAAAAAAGCGGGAATAATGGCATTCAAAGTCAAACATTTTTTTGACTTTCTACAATATTAGTAAAGTTAAAAGTTCCAGTTACTAATAATAAGGCCAGCATTACTGTACCTAAAGGTACTTCGTATGAGATCATTTGTGCAGCAGAGCGCAACCCCCCTAAAAATGCATATTTTGAATTACTTGATCATCCGGCCATAATCACAGTATGTACACTTAATGATGATATTGCAAAAATATACAACATTCCTAGATTAAAATCTGATATAATCCCCCCTTGAAACATTGGGATTACAACTCAACCTGAAACAGCTAAACCAAAAGTGAAAATTGGTGAAAAAACAAATATCAAAGTATTTGCACTTTTTGGCAATATAGATTCTTTTAAAAGAAGTTTTACTCCGTCAGCGATTGGCTGAAGTATTCCATAAAACCCTACAACATTAGGACCTTGACGACGTTGCAGTGCGGCTAAGATTTGACGTTCGTATAACGTAAAAAAAGCAATTGCCAATAACAACGGCACTATCATTGCTATAAATGAAAGTATAGTTTCTACATAAAATAACATTTTTTTAATGTACGGGTAATGGGACTTGAACCCATATTAACTGCTTGGAAGGCAGGCTATTTACCATTAATAGATACCCGTGTAACTTAAAATACGAGAGAAACGAGATTTGAACTCGCAGCTTTTGGTTAGACAGACCAACGCTCTACCAATTGAGCTATTCCCCCTCTCTTTCGGGGCAGTAGGAGTCGAACCTACGACCTTCTGAACCCAAATCAGACGCACTAATCCACTGTGCAATGCCCCGAAAATATGTTTTGAAAAAAAGATAATCTTTTATAATTTTAAACTTAGTTCAACCGCAGGTTCCCCTACGATTACCTTGTTACGACTTCATCACGGTTATAAAACCGTCTTTCATGTAACCTACCATAATTACTATTTTGAACCCAGATTTTCAAAAATTGATGTTTAAAACTTATAATCATAACAGATCCACACTTGGAGCCGATTTTACTCCCCTGACGTGACGGGCGGTGTGTACAAGGCCCCAAACTATTCACCGTAGCGTGCTGATCTACGATTACTAACGATTCCGACTTCATGTAGGCGAATTGCAGCCTACAATCCGAACTTAGATTGCTTTTTGAGATTTGCTCCAATTCACATCTTTGCACCTCTTTGACACAATCATTGTAACACATGCGTAGCCCAGTTTATAAAGGCCATGACGACTTGACCTCATCCCCTCTTCCTCTTTGAGATATCATCTCTTTTTTACTTTACGTAAGAAAAGACCACATATCCTAAGCTGTTTTGCAAAGTGCCTTTTTCAAGTTGCAATTGCAAATAAGGGTTCCGTCCGTTATGCACTTTTCAGGACACATCTCACAACACGGACTGACGACAGCCATGCAACACCAAGTCAAAACTGGTAAGGTTTTTCGCGGATTATCAAATTAAACCACATGTTCCACCGTTTGTAAAAGACCCCCGTCAATTCCTTTGAGTTTCAGCCTTGCGACCGTACTCCTCAGGCGGAAAGTTCCTCGCGTTAGCTTCAACAGATGCTTTAACACAACGTTTCACTTTCATCAGTCAAGGCATAGACTACAGGGGTCTCTAATCCCTATCGCTCCCTATGCTTTAGTCCTTTGGCGTCAGTTAAATATAGTTAGTTGTCTTCACCCTCGGCCCTCTCTTTTCTTTCTTCGAATTTTAACTCTCCTGAAAAAATACTACTAACTTCTATATAACTCTAGAAAAGCAGTATTAACATACAGTCCAGCATAACGTTCTGGTATTTTGATGCTAACACTCTCTAAACTGCCTAAAGACGCTTTACGCCCAGTTCGTATGAATAACGCGCGCTCCCTTTGTATTACCGCGGCTGCTGGCACAAAGTTGGCCGGAGCTACTTTTCCAAGTAATGTCATTATCTTCCTTGGCAACAGAGTTTTAAAACCTGGTTATTTTTACAGTTTTTAATCACCCTAGTAACATTGCTGGATCAGGATTTCTCCCATTGTCCAAGATTCCCCACTGCTGCCTTTAATAAGTTTGGGCCTTGTCTCAGTCCCAATGTGGCTGATCGTCCTCTCAGACCAGCTAAGCATTATCGGCTTGGTAAGCTTTTACCTTACCAACAACCTAAGACTAACTAGCGAAATCTTTGAGCGATCAATTTTACAATTTATAGGATCTTTTTTAATATCCTCACGGATATTTTTTATTTATCATTCTTCGTGTAAAACATCGAATTAAATAAACTCAAAGGCATTCTTATCTAGTTATTTACGCACCCGTTCGCTACTCTAAAAACATTTTTCAATATTTTTTACCGTACAACTTGCATGTGTAAAGCATGTTACAAGCGTTCATTCTGAGCCAGGATCAAACCCACGTTAATATAAAACAGAAAATTCTATTTTATCAAAAATCTTTTATTCTTTCTTAAAAGAATCTTAGCTTTAATTCATTTTATTTAATAATCACTAAATATTGTGATTAAATGTTCTTTAAAAACAGAAAACCAAAATAAATTGTATTATCCTACTAAAGATTTAGAACATAATGTTTTTACTAATTTTTTTTCAAAATCTAATTTTTTTCGAGTTTCGATATAAAATTGTCCTAAGTGTATTTCCCCACCTAATTCAATAATATTTTCATCCCCGTCTTCATCACCAAATCCAAATAAAAGAGATACAAAAGCAAAGAAAAGAAAATCGTCGAATAAATCAATATCTAATTGTGGCATTTATATTTTATTATGTTAATTGTAGACGTGCTCCTAATGTCCTACAAAAATGTCTTTTAAATAAATACATGTTAATGTTGTAAAAATATAAGCTTGCACGATCGCAACCCCAATTTCTAAAAATGTTAAAGCAAATAAAATCGCTAATGGAAATAAATTTACAATTAAAAAGAAATCCCCCATTAATAACATAGATCAACTAAATCCTACAATAACTTTAAGTAAAGTATGCCCTGCCATCATATTAGCAAAAAGTCGTACTGAAAGACTTACTAAACGAAAAGTGTATGAGAAAAATTCTAATGGAATTAATAAGAACATTAATGGTAATGGAGATCCTGCTGGTAAAAATAAATTAAAAAAATAATTTATTCCATTACGACGAATCATTAAATATAATAAAGATCCGAAAATGGTTAATGCTACTCAAAAAGTTAATAATAAACTACTAGTTGCTGTATCAGAATATGGGATCATTCCAATTAAATTACATGTAAGTACAAATCCAAAAATTGTACACACTTTTAAAAATAAAGCTCCATTATCTTCCACATTTTTTCCAATATTAACAATAAAAAGTGGCGCTACAACATCTTCAATGAAAGTGCTTTCTTCTTGTTCTAAAATAAAATCTTCATCATCTTCTTCTTCAGAGCCCCCGAGTAAGAAAAATCCTGCTAAAAATGTTATAAAAGTTTCGTCTCAAGCAATCGAAAAATTAATAACTGGTTCAATAGTTGTTAATTCAAAAAAAGAATAAGAATCTAAATTAGTTGAATTAGCAGCTAAATGATACGGACGTACCAAACTTGAAAATACATCTGTAAATCAGAAAAATACTACAAATCCAGTAAATAATGCTAAAAATGCTAAAAAAAATAATCATGAAAAATCTTTATTTAAATTTACAAAATTATTTTTTAAATTCAATGCAATTTCTGGATACATTTTTCCAACCACAAAATAAGCAATTGCTAATACAGCAATCACGATTAATAAATTAGAAAATTGAGATACTTGCAAAGCCGGTGTATTTGAATATCCAAAATCTAATTCAAAAATATTTAATCAAGTTAATGGTAAATCTTTATTTTGAAATGTTTTATCTAAATAAACTCAACTCACGTTATCAAATTGTTCTAAAGGTGAATATAAAAAAATATTAGACATTTATAAAAATAGCAGAGAAAGGATTTGAACCTTTACTTTTGGGGAATGAACCCAACGAGCTGCCGTTACTCTACTCTGCTAAGGTTTTTTTAAAGAAGGTTGGATTCGAACCAACGAAAGAACATGTCTAATAGATTTACAGTCTACCGCTTTTGACCGCTCAGCCACTTCTTTATTAAATTTTGCTTAATGTTTAACAGACACTACTCTTTCACTTTTATTTGTGAAGAAAGCTAATCACACAATAAAGAAAAAAAATATTAATCCATAAAAACTGATATTACTTCCAATTGTTGCAACTTGATTTCATCCTAAATAAGCATCAGGATAATCTGGAATACGACGAGGCATTCCAGCTAATCCAAGGAAATGCATAGGAAAGAAAGTTAAATTTACCCCAACAAAAGTAATTCAAAAGTGCATTTGCCCTGCGATTTTTGGAATTTCAATACCAAACATTTTATCGAATCAGTAATAAATTCCGGCAAAAATAGCAAATACAGCCCCCATTGAAAGAACATAATGAAAGTGACCAACTACGTAATATGTATCGTGTAACGCGATATCAAGACCTCCGTTAGCTAATGCTACTCCAGTTAATCCTCCTAATGTAAATAAGAAAATAAATCCTAAAGCAAAAAGCATTGCTGGGTGGTCGAGACGAATAGAACCTCCTCATAAGGTAGCAATTCAACTAAATATTTTAATTCCAGTTGGAACTGCAATAATCATAGTTGCTGCAGTAAAATATGCACGTGTATCAACATCCATACCAACAGTATACATATGGTGAGCTCATACGATGAATCCTAAAATCCCAATAGATACCATAGCATAAACCATTCCTAAATATCCGAATACTGGTTTTCCTGATAATGTAGAAACTACATGACTAACAATACCGAATCCAGGTAAAATTAAAATATACACTTCAGGATGTCCAAAAAATCAGAATAAATGTTGGTAAAGAACTGGATCTCCTCCCCCAGCTGGATCATAGAAACTAGTATTAAAATTACGATCTGTTAATAACATAGTAATAGCCCCTGCAAATACAGGTAATGAAAGTAATAATAAGAATGCTGTTACAAGTACTGATCATACAAATAATGGTAATTTATGCATAAACATACCTGGAGCACGCATATTAAAAATAGTAACTATGAAGTTAATTGCCCCCAAAATTGAGCTTGTTCCTGATAAATGGAAACTAAAAATTGCTAAATCTACTGATGGCCCTGAATGTGCTTGAATAGAAGAAAGTGGTGGGTATACAGTTCACCCAGTCCCTGCCCCTCCTTCAACTAAAGCTGAAAATAAAAGTAATAATAATGCAGGTGGTAATAATCAGAAACTAATATTATTCATACGTGGAAATGCCATATCTGGAGCCCCGATTAACAAAGGTACAAATCAGTTCCCAAAACCCCCGATTAAAATAGGCATCACCATGAAGAAAATCATTAAAATAGCATGTGCTGTAATGATAACGTTATAAAATTGATAATTTCCTTCTAAAAATTGACGTCCAGTTCCTGCTAATTCAGCACGAATAAGTATTGACATTACAGTTCCTAAAATACCTGCAAATGCCCCTAAAACTAAATATAAAGTACCTATATCTTTGTGATTTGTTGATAATAATCATCTCGTCGATCATGCGCCAAAATTACTAATTGCAGATGTTGCCATTTTCTATTTTAATTTCAATTTATATTATTCTTTTCCTCAGTTTTGAGCAATTAAAAGAACTGATTCAAAGTCTTTTTTCAAAGCTTTACCTGCATTAAAATAATCTGCTAAGTTTTCGCTAAGAATTCCAATTGGCATAAATCCATGGTTTGTTCCACAAATTTCACTGCATTGACCATAATATACACCTTCGCGTTTAATAAATAATGCTGTTTTATTTAAACGCCCAGGACATGCGTCAATTTTTATTCCTAAACTAGGAACAGCTCAACTATGTAATACGTCGTTTGATGTTACAAGAACGTTAACATCAATTTTTGTAGGAATATATAAATGATTATCTACACTTAATTGACGGATAGATGTAAGATTTCCTTTGTTAAAAAGATCTTCATCGCTTAACATATAACTATCAAAACTACGTACTTGATCACTTAATGAGTCTTTTACTTTGTCAGCATTATCTTTTTGAGTAAATGTTGCAAGTAAATCATCAATGCTTCTTGTTTCGTATGATCAATATCATTGGTGTCCAATTACTTTAATATTATATAATGGCTCTACAATTTCATCAATACTATAAAGTAATGAAAATGATGGAATTGCAATAATTACTAAAATTAAAGCTGGAATAATTGTTCATACAATTTCAAGAGTTGATGCATGGATTAAGCGTTCTGTTAATTGTTTTTTTTGTTTATGTGAGTATTCCATAATACATACACTCATAACATACAATACAAAACCTAAAACCACACTCAAAAGAATAAATAAGTGATCGTGGAATTTAATAATTCCTTCTGCGACTGGTGAAGCAGGGCGTTGAAATCCGAGTTTTCAATTATGCAAATCTATATCAAAAGCTTTAGGAAATTGAAACATTAGATTATATTTTAAATTTTAAAGTAGCATACCTTTAAACTGATTATTCATACTAAAAAATTTAATGATTAAGCTCAGTAGGACTTGAACCTACAACACTACCGTTATGAGCGGTACGTTCTAACCATTAAACTATAAGCTTATGAATATTTTAAATTTCGTTTAATTCAATTGTAAAATGTGTTTTATAATATGTTGTTATTAAAGCTAATGCTAAAGCAGATTCCGCTCCGGCTAATGTAAGTACAAAAATTGCAATAGCTTCCCCATAAATATCATCTAAGTATAAAGATGCTATTAAAAACATTAAATTTAAACCATAATACATCATTTCAATTGAAATGACAGACATTAATAGATTTTTTTTATTAGATATAATACCTAATATTCCTAACGCTGCAATCATTAATGCAACATCACTAAATTTTTCCAACGTAAGCTCTGGGAATGCAAGAAAGTCTCAATTTAATAAATTCATTATCTTTTAGTTTGGCAAAAATTACTTTGAAATAATGTTTTGCTTTTAAATACCATTTCCTCAAATATACACAACTAAGAATAAGAAGATTCACACAACATCAACAAAATGTCAATATCATGCTGCGCACTCATATCCGATATGATTAGTACGTGTATAATGGTGATAAACTCCACGAACTAATGCTACTGCTAAGAAAATTGTACCTACAATAACATGGAATCCATGTAATCCTGTTAACATATAAAACGTTGAACCATAAATACCATCTGATAAATCAAAAGGTGCATTTACATATTCGTATCCTTGAAATGCTGTAAAAAGAATTGCTAATACTAATGTAAAAATAAGTCCAGCAATCATTTCTTTACGGTAACCTCCAATTAATGCAGCATGAGATCATGTAAGTGCAGCTCCTGATGTTAAAAGTAAAGTTGTATTTAATGCTGGGATTAATCATGGGTTTAATACTTCAATCCCTTTTGGTGGTCATACACATCCGATTTCTGGAACTGGGTTTAAACTTGAATGGAAAAATGCTCAGAAAAAAGCAAAGAATAACATTACTTCAGATACGATAAAAAGAACCATTCCAAAACGTAATCCATATTGAACTGTTGTTGTATGGGCTCCTTCAAAAGTACCTTCACGTACGATGTCATTTCATCAAAAACTTGTATTAATTACTATAGAAATCACTCCTAAAATAAAGATCATAAATCCGGCATTATAAGAGTGCATATATAAAGTTAATCCTAATAGCATAAAAAAAGCTCCGAATGCTACTACAAATGGTCATGGACTTGGATCTACTAAATGATATGGGTGTAATGTTGTTCTTTTTAACATTATTTATAATTGTATTTTTACAGATACTTGTTTTATTTTTATCTTTTGCAAACATTTTAATAATAGAAGGAAATAAATGAAAATTTCGATTATTAAAAAATTTATCAGAAAAAGAATAAAAAAATCTATGAAAAAAATTCAACCAAAAAAATACATTTCAAATACAAATAGTGCTACATACACTGACATTCGAAAATAAATTATATTTGAGGTTGTAATTTTTAGATTTAAAATTATAAAAATCAGCGCATAAAATATTAAATTTAATTTTAAGAAATCTGTTCAATCATCATAAAAATCATGAAAAAATATTAAATAATCAATTTGAATGTCAATATTATGCAATAATATATCTTTTTGTAAGAGTTCTCAATTTGATAAAAATAAATCATAACGGACAAACAAAAAACTAAATACAGTAATATAAATTAAATTGAAAATTATAAATTTCATTACAAAAAGTTCATTGTTGAAAAAATAATCTTTAAGCACTAAATAAATATAAAAAAGCATTATATATATAAGTGCATTGTTGGCTATAAAAACCGCAAGTTCCATTTTAATTGTCAAAAGATCTTGAAAATTTTTAACAAAAACAAAATTTCATAAATAACTATCAAATGTTTTTAGCAAAACTTCACTAAAAATATATGCTAATAAAAATAAAATACTTCAACTAATTGTGGCATAAATTGATTTTCATATAAACTCTTTTCTGTCTAGAAACAAACTAAATAATCCTACAGCAAAAACAAAAAATAGAAATGTTACTAGTGTTATAAATGTTATTCACATTTGGGCGATAATGGACTCGAACCATTAACTCCTTCGGTGTAAACGAAGCGCTCTACCAATTAAACTAATCGCCCATAGGAAATCCTCTACGTACTTCCTGAGATTTTCTCTTTCACTTACATTCAACTTATAAGAGTTCGAAATGAGTTCTTGTGAAGTTATTCGTAAATACTTTTAAAGAAAATTTTGTGTGTCATTTTAAAAATTTCTAATTACCAATAAACTTTAATTTGCAATTCTTTTTGCTTAGAAAGTAAAAAGAATTAAGAAAGCCATCATAAGTGCAAAAAGTGCGATAGCTTCTGTTAAAGCAAATCCGAAAATAGCTAAACGTAAAAGTTCATCTTTTTCGTTTGGATTACGAGATACTGCTAATACGAGAGATCCGAAAACGTTACCAATCCCTACTCCAGCTCCTGCGAGTCCAATTGTTGCTAATCCTGCTCCGATTAATTTAGCTGCTAATACCATTATTTTTTTTTTAGTTATAAAATTTTGAAATTTCTTCTTTCAAGAAAAACGTTAAATGTATTTTTACAAATACAAATATTTAGTTACTTTAATACCCTAACGTACGGTAAAAAGAATAAATATTTTGAAGAGAACATTTAAAAGAATACGTAATCTCTTCCGGTAATGGATTATATAAGAATACTGCAGAAAGCGTTGTTGGATCAAAATGTATATAATTAGGAATGTATCAATGCACAGGTTTTAATCTTGGTATAGCCATTCGACGCAAGTTTTTTTTACGCTGTAATGTTAAATGTAATTTTAACCGTGATTTTCTTAAAAGCATTTTATTTAATTTTTTATTATAAAAAAATCGGGGTTTCATTGAAAACATTTTTATACGTCGTTTAATTAAAAGTTGTTGGTACATGAGTAATTTTTCTGTTCATAATTTATGCTCTTCTATTAATAAAGCTTCTTTTTTATCAATTAATGCAAACAAATTTTTTGCTTGTGTCTTAGATTGCTGCAATAAATTTTTCAACGCATTAATTTTAATCTTCAACCCATTAGCTTCCGCAGATAAATTCTGCTCTGCCTCTGAATATCGAGCTTCAACTTTACCTAACTCCAAATTTACTTCTTCATTCTTAATGTAAAAATTATAAATATAAAATCATTTATAAAATGAATATTCTAATAATTTAAACTGTACCTCAACTTTTTTAAGAAATTTATACAAAAAGACAACAAGCTCAAGTATTTTAAAAAAATAATTATTATAATGCTGTCATTTTCATTGTTTTATGCGTGCACGTTTTCCATAAATATCATTAAATTTTACAGATACTTTTCATAAAGTACTCCGTACATCTAAAAGTAATCGTTTATAATTATCATACAGAATATCCAAATCAACACTTTGCGTGTTGTTTAAATTGAATTTAGCTTTCATTAAAATTAACTGCTTTGCTAAATCATTTCCAAAAAGTTCAATCGTATTTATTTTTTGTTGACTCATATTAAATAATTTATAATATTTTTTCAACAACATTATGTTTTGCGCTTTTGTTCGATTATCTTTCTTCAGGTATCATATTTTTTTTTTTAGAATTTTATATTGTCGCGCTTTTCATAAATATAATCCATAAGTACGTCAATGTAAACGTTCTCACAAATAATTAAAAAATATAGATCAAGTGGGTTCTTCAAAAGTAATACAATCCCCGGGGTTTATCACAGCGTACGGTGATTTTTGTTTCAAATCATTAACTAAAATCCCTTGATGATGTATATATTGATGACACGCATAAATTGTAGGTAAAAATCTTAATCGAAATAAAACAACATCTGCACGTTTTTCTAAAACCGCAGCAAAACTTAAATTACGACGTGCTATATTTTGAGAGTATAATTTAAATATTTTAAGAAACGCTTTTTCTTTTTGTTTACCATAAAATTTTCGTAATTGTTGTTTTGCATAAAATACATTTTTAAATTTACGACGCACTGCTTTGCGTCTTTGCATGTATGGGCGTATATATCGCCGCGCGATGGCCCATTTCATATTATTGAATACCATAAAATAACGTTTAAACATACCCCCACGAATCAACTTACGTCCTCTTATGTTAAAAAAACGACGCAGTCTTGAATTCTTATAAGGTCATACTTTACTTTTTGCTAAGAAAGGGATTTTATATCGCGGTTTATAAATATTTATTAAAGCCATTAACTATTTACTTTCACGTTTTCCTTTTTTTAAAGTTAAAGTTTCATTTTTATAATGAATTCCTTTACCTTTATATGCATCTGGAAGACGAAGCATACGTATTTCACGCGCAACTTGGTGCACTTTATGATTTTCTTTACCTTTAATTATTAAAACAGTTCCTTTACTTTTTGAAACCAAAATAATAATATCATTTGGTATAATATATTTGATTTCATGGCTAAACCCTATTTTAAGCATTAAAGCATTATCTACAAGCGCAGCTCTGAAACCTACTCCAACTAAACGAAGCTTTTGATTAAACCCTTTTGTCACTCCAATTATTAAATTACGGATTGTAGCTAAATAAACAGCTTCTTTTTTTAAATCATTTTCAGTTCAGAGATATAAAACCGAATCTTTCATTGCTAAATTAAAAACACCTTTTCGTTTTACCAACGTTCCTAAAGGCCCTTCAACTTTGATTGAATTTTCATTTCAACTAATTATTACTTTTTGCGGTATTTTTAAAGAAAGCATTTAATCAATTGCACATAAAACTTCGCCTCCTAAATTTAAAATGCGAGCATCACGGTCTATCATAACCCCTTTAGGAGTAGAAAGAATATAAATACCTGTTCCGTTTTTTATTGTTCATAAACTACGCACTGAAGCATAAACACGTCTTCCGGGGGTTGATACCAAAGTTACATTTTTCATAACAGAAGCACCTGAATTTTCATATTTTAAAAGTACTTTTACTACCTTTACATTATTTGATTTATAATTAATTTTAAATCCTCGTATAAATCCTTCTTGATATAAAATTTCCAAAATTTTAAAACAAAATTTTGGCATATTTGAATGCAAAGTTACCGCATCCAGTTGTGCTTTTTGTCCATTTTTAATACGAATTAACATATCAGCTACATAATTTTGCATTATTTTTTATCAACTTGCATTTTTAATACCAACGAGTTTTCCTTTTCAAACGTATTTACGAAACATTAATCTAGACAATCCAAATTTTCTATAGATAGCACGTGGTCTGTTAGTTAATAAACATCGATTTTTAATTCGAGTTATTGAGGCATCTCTAGGCAGTTGGGACAATTGATTGTACACAAATACACGAAAAACTTCTGGTAAACGTAAATCTTCGATCAAAGATTTTAAAAACAAACGTCGGCGCTCAAAAAAAGCATACAGTACACGTCTTCTTTTATCTTTTAAAATTAAATATTTCATTTTTCATGGAGATGAACGGATTTGAACCGATGACTTAATGCTTGCAAAGCACTCGCTCTACCAACTGAGCTACACCCCCCAGGCTAAAGGCAGAATTGAACTGCCATCAAAAGATTTGCAATCTTCTACATTAATCCGTTATGTTATTTAGCCTTGCTTTATTTTTGAGCTTGAGTAGACTTGAACTACTGACCTTACGCTTATCAAGCGTACACTCTAACCAACTGAGTTACAAGCTCACTACTTTTTCAATAAAATTTTTATAAAGTAGAATTTAATCAAAAACTTTTAATTACTTCATTTTCTAATATCAATAAAGGTTTATGTACTAAAAACATATAAAATAATAATACTAAAAATAAAACAGCTATTATTCATAAACGTTCTTCACTAATATAAGTATCTCGCGTATAATCTTTTTTTTCATCAAAAAATATAATTTTAATTAAACGTAAATAATAAAAAAAGCTAATCACGGAAAAGAATAATAATAAGTAATTTACATAGTATTTAGAATCATTTAATAAAGCTAACAGCACATCTAATTTAACAAAAAACCCACCTAAAGGAGGTATTCCACTCATCGAAAATACTAAAAGTGCAAAAATTGTTGCTGTTCATTTATCTAAATATTTTAACACACCAAAATGCACTAAATTCGTGCGACTACGTCCCATTACAATCAAAATAAATCACATGAGATATGAGCTAATAAAATAAACAAATAAATAATGAAACACAGCACTATAACCATCAGTAGTTGAAAGCGCCATTGCAACTAAAATAAAACCAACATGCCCCATAGAACTATAAACATAGAATCGTTTAATGGTTTTTTCAGCAAAAGCCCCTGCCATTCCAAAAATTATACTTAAAATACCACAAAATAATAATAAAGATACAATAATTAAATAAAAACTACTAAAAATCGTTACTAAAAGTTTTACCATACCAAAGATTACTGCAATTTTTGAATATATTGACATAAACGTTACACTAGCAACTGGAGCATTTCCATAAACACTTGGTGCTCAAAAATTGAAAGGTGCCGCTGTAATTTTAAATAACAGATTAAACATTACTAGAATTAAAGCAAGCACCATTTCGGTTTTTTTTTCAAAAAACAACCCATTTATTGTATTACTTTTTTGTGAGTAAAAATTTTCAGCCCCCAAAAATTCGTTATTAACTTGTGTTTGCAGGATTCAGTCGTCTGATATTAAGAATAATGAAGCTTCTCCCGTTTTTGAAAACATTTCGGTGTTTTTAAGAGCTAATGCCACTAAATCTGTTTGCGATTGATTTAATGCAATGTTTTGATTTAATAAAACATCTAAATCTTCAATGGCAAGGGTTCCTCACGCTTTATACATTAAAGAAAGACTAAAGATTAACATCCCACTGGGTATACTACCTATAATAAAATACTGAACTCCAGCATATGCACTAAACCGACTTTTACGTTCATACGCAGCTAAAGCGTATGATCCTAAAGAAATAATTTCTAACGCTAAAACAAATTCAATAAGATTATGCGATACCAATAGAATTAAAGAACCTACATAAATTAAAAATACTAATAAAGTAAATTCGATATCGTAACTATTTGCAATAAAAAACCGATCTGCAAGTCCATAAAACACGATTGAAATAGCAATAAGCGAGAAAAAAAATATAAATTCAAAATACAATGTATTATTTTGCTGAATATTCACCAAAAGGTGAAAATATTCCGTATAATATGATGTCAAAAAAGCACTAAAAGAATTTTGGCCAAACATGGCATCATAAACATTATTATCAATAGCCCCTGTTACAACAATTCCAAATGTATTTATACAGAGTAAGAATAAGAGATATTCAAAACTCAATTTATTTAGAAATCGTGTGAATTTTCCATTGCGTGGAAAAAACAAAGCTAAAAATAAAATAAAAATTCCAATAAAGGATACTTCAATTATTCCAAGTCATCCAAAAAATGAAACAAAAATATCATTTCCTATGGTTTCATCTACTACAGTTTTAAATGTTGCTATAATATTATTTTCTCAATATTGAGTAAACATTTTTCTTAAAAGGTATTTTTACCAAACCAATTTTCGAACGTTAATACTAATAATTGCATTTTCTAATAACCCCGCTACTGTTAATAATGGTATAAAATATAAAAAGTAAGATGAAGTTACAAAATATGCCGTTTCGATAAATGGACTTTCAACAATTTCTTGCCCAATTCATCCTAAAACTAAAGAATCCGCAAAAAAATATCAAAATAATCAAATATTTAAAGGTTTAAAATAATTACTACGAAATGCTGAAGTATCAACTAAAGGAAGCACTGCTAAAATTACAATTGCAATAACCATTAATAAAACTCCCCCTAATTTATCAGGCACTGTACGTAAAATTGCATAAAAAGGTAAATAATATCATTCCGGTACAATATGTGCTGGAGTTACAAGAGGGTTTGCTTCAATATAATTATCTGGATGCCCTAAATAATTAGGTGCATAAATTACAAAAAGAGAGAATACTCATACAAAAACAAGAAATCCAAACAAATCTTTAACATAAAAATAAGGGTAAAATGGTATGCGATCTACAACTGATGAAATTCCTAATGGATTATTTGAACCGTGTTGATGTAATAAAATTAAATGTAAAAGAGCTACCGCAGCAATTATGAAAGGTAATAAATAATGTAAACTAAAAAAACGATTTAATGTTGGGTTATCCACAGAAAATCCTCCTCAAAGTAATTGTACGATGCTGTGCCCGATACCAGGAATTGCAGAAAATAAATTAGTAATAACAGTTGCTCCTCAAAAACTCATTTGACCTCAAGGTAAAACATACCCCATAAATCCAGTTGCCATCATTAAGAAAAAAATTAAAATACCTGAGTATCATAACAATGAGCGTGGTTGATAATAAGATCCATAATATAATCCACGGAACATGTGTAGATATACTATAATAAAAAACATTGAGGCTCCGTTTGCATGAATATAACGTAATGCAAAACCCCCTTTAACATCACGCATAATATGTTCAACGCTAATGAATGCTAAATGTACTTCCGGCGCATAATGCATTGCTAATAAAACTCCGCTTATAATTTGAACAACTAAAGCGATACCTGCAATAGAACCAAATCCTCAAAGATAACTTAAATTAATCGGTGTTGGATAACCGTCGATGTGATTACTTAAAACAGCTCCTAATGGATTTTTTAAAAATAAATTATATGCTGACATTTTTTTTGTTTAAAAATAATTAACGAAAATAACGTAAAACATACGTTGGATTTCGTAAGGCTTGTATATTTGGGTCTTGTTCTTTAATTTTACGTACTTTAAAATGTTCCATTGTTAACAAAATTGATGCCACCATGGATAAAAATAAAAGTAATGCTGCTAGTATTAACCCTGTTTTTGTTTCTGTATAGATAATAATACCTATCGCGCGCAAAGGGTCTGTTTCTTGAAACACTTTACTGTAATCAATATATCTATTAGATTCATCCATAAAATAAAGAATTTGATCCCCATGTTTTAAATATTGTCATATGCTGTCTGTAGATAAACTTGAAAATAATAATAATGCTTCCAATGTAAACACAGGAATAATAAAATTACGGTATGTAAATAAATCACGAAACCGACTTGTCACATTTACCATTTTAATATCTAACATCATAACTATAAACAAAAATAAAACTACAATCGCACCAACATAAACAATCATAAATAATAATCCAAAATATGGAAAATTAAGAGTCATTAATAAAAAGGTACCCCCAATGAAAACTCCCATAAGAATGATTAGCGAATGAATAGGGTTTTGTAACCCTATTACTAATGTACATCCCGTTAAAACCATTGCAATTATATAGCTTAAAAAAAAATTACTGATATTCATTTTTTATGTATAAGCATATTAGTTTTTAACCTAATACACTAATTTTAACTTTCAAGAGAAAAATTACTTTTCATATTTAAAAATAAGGAACATTCTCCCATAACTGGTGAATTCGCACTTATACTATTCGTCATATAAAAATTATGTATTGTTGGGAAAAATGGACTGAATGTTATTTTTGCGTTAGATTCTTTTATATTTAAAAGATTCATATCGAAATTGATTGGATCTTTTTCTACATTCGTAACAAAATTTATTTCTTCATTTACGAATCAAAATTTTTTAAGTAAAGTATCTTGATCTCAAAAATAAATTTCAAATAATGTAGTCAATATTGTATCCAGACTACGTACATTTTTTGGTGCAGAAACTGCTTTATAGAATTTACGTACGCGATTTTCAATGTTGAAAATATAACCATCTTTTTCGTAAAAACTTTTTAAAGGTAAAAACCTATCAAAAACCATAGTTGTTGGTTTATGTGTACCTAATCCAATTAAATGCGTATATTTAGCTGTGGAAAGTCATTTTTTTTTATTAAATTCAAAAGGTTGCACGGCAAATAACGTATGTATTTTACGATCTTTTACACCATTATACAAATCTGAACGCACTCCAGGTTGTATTCCTACATTCGCAAACAGTAACGTTGTAATACTAGAATGTAATATGGAAGCGCGCTCTTCATTTTTTATTTTAGTAAAGAATTTTTTACTTAAAAAACGAAATATATTCTGTAAACTACTTCCATTTAAAGTCTTAAGACTACCTGCACCCAAAATTAAAGATACATTATTCATGTTATAAAAAGTTTTGGTTAAACTTACTTTATTATCAACAAATGCAAGCAAACTTCGAACACCACTTCCTTGATGATTTTGTTTTAATTTTAAAGACGCTGCATGATTAAAAGTAACATAAGGTAATGCTTTTGCTAACTGTTGTTTTCGTAATAAAGTATTTAAAAGTGAAGCTTCAAATCGTGTATTAGTACCAATCATAATCAATCCATTAATGTTTTCAAAAGATTTTAAAGTACGATTTAATCCGTAAAAAATTGGAACATCAATATTTACTTTTGATAAAACATTTCCGGCTTGAATATCAGATGACCCTAAACTTTTAACAAAAAAATTTAATAAATATAATGATTCTACATCACATAAATCTTCCACTACACACGTAAGTGTATTTTCTAATTTTCTTAATGTATCATTTTTTTGTATATTTGAAAATCACTCTACCGCAAAACGTTCAGATAATTCATAGCAAACATCTATTCAATTATAAGCTTTGGCGCGCCCGAGTTCAAATTTTAATGGACGCGTAACGCGTTGTTTACGTAAACCATCCATTGCATAACGTGTTTTATCAGAAATTCAATTATCAACAGGCAATCCATTATAACGAGGTAAAATACGAAAAATTTCATCTTGTGTCGTTAATTTTACATTACCATTTTCAATTTTAGGTTCTGACAATTTTCTAGTCTGTACAGATATGTCCGCAGCAAGTCCATCAAAAAAATCTAAAGTATCATTTTTTTGTAATTCTCAATTTCGTGCAGTATATGCATATGGTTTTGAAGTTAACGCCCCTACCGGACACAAATCAATTAAATTTCCAGATAATTCCGTTTTAATAAATGATTGCACATAAGTTCCAATTTCAGTATCATCCCCACGCCCAAATGAACCTAATACTTCTTGCCCTGCAATTTCCGCAGAAAAACGTACGCAACGCGTACAGTGAATACAACGTGTCATTATAGTTTTAATAATAGGACCACATTCTTTATCTTCTACACTACGTTTAAATTCAAAAAAACGTCCGCGATCACTTCCATAATTCAAAGTTTCGTCTTGTAAATCACACTCACCTCCCTGATCACAAATAGGACAATCAAGAGGGTGATTTATTAAAAGAAATTCTAAAACAGCTTCACGTGCTTTTTTTACTAAGGGCGTATTTGTGTATATTACCATCCCTTTTGCAACCGGCATTGCACATGATACTACAGGTTTTGGTGATTTTTCAACCTCAACTAGACACATACGACAATTACCAGCCACTGATAATTTTTCATGATAACAAAAACGAGGAACATCAATTCCTGCTTCTTCACAAGCTTGTAACACAGAACTTGTGGCTTTAACTTGATAATTTTTATTATTAATTGTAATTGGAATTAATTGAGAATTCATTTTATTGTATGTTTAATGCACCTTTTGCTACTTCGTATATAAATCCTATAGTTAATATAAATAAAAATCCTAATGCTAATATATAACCTAAAGCTCCTGATAACCCAATAGAAACTGCTCATGGAAATAATATAGCAACTTCCAAATCGAAAATAATGAATAAAATAGCTACGATATAAAATCGTACATCAAATTTATTACGCGCATCTTCAAAAGGTTCAAATCCACACTCATATGCAGATATTTTTTCAGAATCTGGTGCTTGCACTGCTAAAAGGTATGATAACCCCAATACAACGCCAGAAATTAACAATGCAATAACAATTGAAATTAACATAATTGAATAATTTGTATAATCTATTGCTAAAAAATGTGACATTTATTTTTCAAGGAAGAGGGGACTTGAACCCATAGCTTATGGTTTTGAAGACCATTGTTCTACCGATTGAACTACTCCCTTTTAGAGTAAAAGGATTCGAACCTTTGCATGTCGGTATCAAAAACCGATGCCTTACCGCTTGGCTATACTCTAGTGGGGCGAATGGTGGGATTTGAACCCACAACAAACGGAATCACAATCCGCTACTCTACCAATTGAGTTACATCCGCCGATCAGATAAAGTGGGATTCGAACCCACGGTACTTGCGTACTCCAGTTTTCAAGACTGGCACCATAACCCACTCGGTCATCTATCTTTTATTTAAAATTACGTGACGATAATCCAAGAAGAACACGTCGCGGGGTTTTTCCATTGGTATGAGTACGTTGTCCTCGTACTGGTAATTTATTTTTATGGCGAAATCCACGAATACTTCCATTACTAATATATCGTTGCACATTACTTTTTATCTCTTCTCTCAAATGAAGTTCGATTTTATATTCTGATTTGATTTTTTTTGTAATTTCGAATTGTTGATCAATACTTAGATCACCTACAGTTAAATTAGGAGAATACCCTAATTCATTACATATTTTAGAAGCTGAATAGCTTCCTATTCCAAATAGTTTTGGCAGTGCATATTTTAGTTTTTTATCATTCGGCAGTGTTACTCCAAAAATTACTAACATTTTTTACTTTTCCTTCTTAAAGAAGAAAAATGATTTTTTCAAAATTTCGTACACCAAAAAAATATTTAGCAAAAGTTAAAAAATTCGCTGGTCGTAACAATTTAGGACGTATTACAGTGCGGCATCAAGGTGGCGGGCATAAACAACATTATAGACTTATAGATTGAAATAGACAAAATTCTTTAAGTTTTGTTGTAAATTTTGAATATGACCCTAACCGCTCATGCTTTCTAGCTAAAATATACAACCCTAATTTAAAAACATTTAGTTATATACCAGCTCCAAAAGGGTTAAAAATTTTTGATAAAATAATTACCTTAAAAACAAAAAATAAAAATTTACGCTTTTCAATTGGAGATACTTCATTACTTAGCAATTATGAGTTTGGCGATTTTATTCATAATGTTGAGCTTATCCCTAATTCAAAACCTATACTTGCGCGTTCTGCAGGAACTTATTGTCAATTATTAGAACATTATTCTTCAAAATATGTGCGTTTACGCTTACCTTCAGGAGAACAACGGCTAGTACCAAGCAAATGCAGTGCTTCTTTTGGAATTGTTGGTAATGAAGAATTTAATCAACGTATTATTGGAAAAGCCGGACGTTCAAGATGATTAAATAAACGACCTTCGGTGCGTGGAGTTGCTATGAATCCTGTGGACCATCCTCACGGGGGTGGGCAGGGTAAAACAAAAGGAGGACGTCCT
>Ga0163144_10004795_pt1 | contig 30301 bp, 29 predicted proteins | sample OliLak19BULKMAT1_FD_123175 | JGI IMG/M metagenome (GOLD analysis project Ga0163144, IMG submission 123175) | Freshwater microbial mat bacterial communities from Lake Vanda, McMurdo Dry Valleys, Antarctica - Oligotrophic Lake LV.19.BULKMAT1 | ecosystem: Environmental > Aquatic > Freshwater >...
CTGGCTGCCGGCCTTCACCAACGTCGATGCGCAGATCGGACTCGAGACCGAGAAGTACACCGTGCTGCTCTACGTCACCAACCTGCTGGGCTTTGACGATCCGACCTCGGCGCAGACGTACGGCGACCCGTTCATCGCGTCACCGGTCGCGCCGCCGGTGCTCGCCTACACGACCTACCCGGCCGATCCACGGCAGATCGGCCTCCGCGCTTCGATCAAGTTCTGAACAAGGCAGCCTGATTGGCCTGCGGCCACGTCGCATCACCGGCTCCGCCGGGCGCTGCGACGGGGCCGTGCCGTCTCCGGCGCGGAGAATGGCGGACATGACTGAATTCGGCATCGTGATGGAGGCCTCGCCGGGCTACACGGCGCGGCTCGCACGCGAGATCGAGGCGCTCGGTTTCGACCTGCTGCTGTGCCCCGACACGCAGAACCTCAGCCCCGATCCCTACAGCCAGCTCTCGCTCGCTGCACAGACCACCACGCGCCTGCGGCTCGGCACCGGCGTCACCAACCCGGTAACGCGCGACGTTGCCGTGACGGCCTCTGCGCTCGCCACGCTGCAGGCGGAGTCGGTCGGGCGCGCGATCTGCGGCATCGGCCGCGGCGACTCGTCCACGGCGCACATCGGCATCCGCAACGGCACCACGGCCCAGCTGCGCACCTACGTGCAGCGCCTGCAGGCCTACGGCCGCGGCGAGACGGTGGACCGGGACGGAACGGCCTCGAAGCTGCGCTGGTTCGACTCGGTCGAGGTCGCGCCGGTGCCGATCGACATCGCCTGCACCGGGCCGCAGACGATCGCGATGGCGGTGGACGTCGGCGACCGCGTCAGCTTCGCGGTCGGCAGCGCGCCGGAACGCATCGAATGGGCGATGGGCGTCGCGCTGGCGCGGCTCGCCGTGACCGGGCGGCCGCGCAGCAGCCTGCGCATCGGCGCCTACGTGAACCTGGTCTGCGACCCGGACGAGCAGCGCGCGATCGAACTCGGCCGGATGATCAGCGGCATGGTGGCGCACTTCGCCGGCATGAAGGACGCGCCGCTCGAGCACCTGCCGCCGCAGCTCAAGGGCATCGCCGCGCAGATGCAGACCGGCTACGACATGAAGCAGCACGCCAGGGAATCGGGCGCGCACCTCAAGGGCGTTCCCGACGACTTCGTGGAATGGTTCTCGATCTGCGGCCCGCCCGCCAAGTGCCGCGCCCGGTTGCAGGAACTCGTGCGGTTCGGTCTCGATCACGTCTATCAGCTCGGTGGTTCGCCCGTCGCCCATCCGCATGGCCCGCGCCAGGCGGCGATGGTGGAACAGGCGAGGCTGTTCGCAACCGAAGTGATGCCCCACTTCCGCTGAGATTGCGCCGGTGCTCGCGCCCTATCGCGGCAGCGCTTCGGCGATCTGCACCGCGTTCGGTGCCGCACCCTTCAGCAATTGGTCACCGACGACGAACAGCGCCAGCGAACGTCCGGTCGGGTCGCTGAGGTCGCGGCGGATCCGCCCGGCGAGCACCCGGTCGTGGCCGGAGGCGTCCGCGGGCATCGGGAAGTAGTTGCGGGCCACGTCGTCCACCAGCTTCACTCCTGGCGCAGCGCCAAGGATCTCGCGAGCATCCGCGGGTGCGAACGGGCGCTCGAACTCGACGTTCAGCGTGATGCCGTGCGCGCGCAGCACGGGCACGCGGATGCAGGTGGCGGTCACACGGATCGACTCGTCGCCGAAGATCTTGCGCGTCTCCTGCATGATCTTGGTCTCTTCTTCGTTGTAGCCGCTGTCCGGGTCGACGGGCGTGTTGTGGCTGAACACGTTGAACGCATACGGATGCGGCAGCACGCGCGGCTCGTAGCTGCGGCCTTCGAGGCTGGCGCGAGTCGATTCACGCAGTTCTTCCATCGCTGCCGCGCCGGCGCCCGAGGCCGCCTGATAGGTGGCGGCGACGATGCGGCGGATCGGGTTGCGGGTGTGCAGCGGCCAGAGGGCCATCGCGCCGATCACGGCGACGCAGTTGGGATTGGCGATGATGCCGCGGTGGCGGGCGATCTCGGCGCCGTTGATCTCCGGCACCATCAGCGGCACATCGGCCTGCATGCGGAACGCCGAGGAGTTGTCGATGACGACGGCGCCGGCGCGCACGGCAAGCGGCGCGAACTGTCGCGACTCCGAGCCGCCGGCGGCGAAGATCGCGACGTCGACGCCGTCGAACGCGTGCTCGGTCAGTTCTTCCACCGGCTGCTCTCGGCCCGCGAAGGGCAGGCGCCGGCCCGCCGAGCGCGCCGAGGCCAGCAGGCGCCGTGCCGACAGCGGGAAGCGCCGCCGCTCCAGGCACTGGACGACTTCGACACCGATTGCGCCGGTGGCGCCGAGGATCGCAACGACGGGGGACTTGGACACGGGACTCCCCGGGATGGAGCCAGCGGACGGGGAAACGCAAAAGGCCCCGTCGTTGCCGGCGGGGCCTTGGGGTTCTGCGATGCTGACGGTCAGTACTATGGCGCAGGACGTCCCGAGGCGGCCGGCCGGTCCCCGCCAGTGCCGCCGCGGCAGTCCCAGTGTGCGTTGCCGGACGCAGACTGCCCGGTCCGCGGCCTTTACCGCGCTAGAATCCGTGCTCCATCCAAGGAGGTCTGACCATGCGTCCAATCATTCTCGCCGCCTGCCTCGCGCTCGCGCTGCCCGCCGCCACCCTTGCCGCCGACGGCAAGTCCGCCAGCAAGGACTCCGCACTCGCCGCCGCCGTGGCCAGCCCGTCGCGCAGCCCGCAGTTCGCGCCGCGCGACAGCGCGCGCAAGCCCGTCGAAGTGCTGGGTTTCGCCGGTCTGAAGCCGACCATGACCGTAGTCGAGATCTCGCCCTCCGGCGGCTACTGGACCGAGATCCTCGCGCCGTACCTCGCGAAGCAGGGCACCTACTACACCGCGATCGCACCGCGCACGATGAGCGAGCGCGCTGCCACGGCCGCCGACACCTGGGCGAAGAAGCTCGAGACCAACAAGGCCGGCTGGGGCAACGTCAAGGTCTCGGAGTTCGGCAAGGGCGCGGCCGGCGTTGCACCAGCCGGTTCCGCCGACGCGGTGCTCACGTTCCGCAACGTGCACAACTGGATGGGCCAGGGCTTCGCCGAGGAGGCCTTCAAGAGCTTCTACGACGCACTCAAGCCCGGCGGCGTGCTCGTGGTCGAGGAGCATCGCGCCCCGACCGACAAGCCGCAGGACCCGAAGGCCGCCAGCGGCTATGTGCGCGAGGACTACACCAAGGAGCTCGCGCAGAAGGCGGGCTTCGAGTTCGTCGAATCTTCGGAGATCCTCGCCAATCCGAAGGACACCAAGAACTGGGAGAAAGGCGTCTGGACGCTTCCGCCGACGCTGTCGCTCGGCGACACCGACCGCGAGAAGTATGTCGCGATCGGCGAGGCGGACAACTTCCTGCTGAAGTTCCGCAAGCCGAAGAGATAGGCGGCAGGTCTCCGCCGGCCCTGCGGCCGGCGGAGGCAGCGCTTCGGCCGCTGTCGCTGGCGCGTGCGATACGGATATCGCTTTGGCGCTCAGAACGGCTTCAATGCCCCGAGCGCGCCTATGGTGAACAGTATCACCCACAGCCCGACCAGCACCCACGTGGCGCGCACGACGGTCATCCGGAAGATGGCGTTCTCGGTGGCGCCGCCCCGCCCCGCGAAGATCGCCGGCAAGGCCTGTGCATAGGCGACCCGGATCTGGTGGCGGACGCCGAGCCCGCAGGCGATCGCGGGCGCGATCAGCAGGATCTTCAGCGACAGCCACTTCGCCGGGAACGGCCAGCCGGTCAGCAGCGACATCAGGCCGAAGCCGAAGAACGCAGCAATCAGCACGTAGCGGACGCGCCAGTCCCAGGCGGCGAGCGTCGCGCCGAGCGGCGTGCTGCGCTTCAGGTGCGTGGCCCACATCAGCGCGAACCAGGCGCTCGAGGCGACCCACAGCAGCGCGAGCCAGCCGCCGGCGATCGGCGAGAGCCCCATCCAGGCGGCGAGCGAGAAGCCTAGCGGCACCGACATGATCATCGCGTTGCGCACGTGCTGGTCGACGTCGAGCGTGAAATCCCAGAGCCGCCGGCGTTCCTCGCCGGACAGCGAGGTCGCTCTGGTCACGTAATGCGACAGCGCGTTGATCACGAGCTCGCTGCCGAGCCAGTAGCCCATCACCAGCACGTGGGCCCAGAGAAAGAGGGAGTAGGTCATTCGAACTTCCGTCAGAAGGGTTTGTTGATGCCGGCCACGCCGATCAGCTTCAGGCTGCCTGCGTTGCCTGCCACGGTGCAACCCGGGCCGCGTTCGCGCCCGTGGCAATGAGTCCCGTGGGTCCTGTCGCAGAGTTTCCCTGGACGACTCAAGAGGTGACCATGGTTGCGCTGTGCCTGAAGACCGTCGACGGCCCCAGCCTGCCGATCCCCGGCACCGATCCCTGGTTCGCCGAGCCCTCCGATCCCGCGCTGACCGTGATGACGGATTTCCGCGAGCGGGCATCGATCACCGTCTCGCAGGATTTGACGATCGACCCGGCGCTCGAGCACATGCGCCACACCGGCGTGCGTTGCGCGTTCGCGCTCGACGATTCGCGCGGCGCTATGATCGGCTCCCGCACCGGAGCCGGAGACCTGCCTTGCTGCTCAACAAAGCTCGTGCCTGCGAGTTCGTGGACCGCCACGAGCTCGATGGCCTGCTCGCCCGGCTCTCGATCAACACCTACTACCTGAGCGACTACTGGGGCTCGGTGCACATCGAGGACACGGTCGTGATCACCAAGAATGGCTGCGATCCGCTGACCAGCCTCGACCTGAAGCTGCAGGTGGTGGCATGACAGTCACCCTTAAGCCGCGCGTGCCGGTGCGGCGCGCCTATGCCGATGGTCGCTTCGGACAGATCCATTACCGGATCGCGACGCCACCTCCCAGCGCGGGAACTACTACCGGCGCATCCCACCGTCCGTTGCTGTGCCTGCACATGAGCCCGAACTCCGGCCGCATCTACCAGCGGTTCGTCGCCGCGATCGGCGTGGACCGCGTCGCCGTCGCGCCCGACACTCCCGGCTTCGGCGAATCCGATCCGCCGTCGCGTCCGCCCTCGATCGAAGACTACGCCGGCGCGATGGGCGACCTGATTGATGCGCTCGGCTTCGGCGAGATCGACGTGATGGGCTATCACACGGGCTCGGAAACCTGCACCGCGCTCGCGCTGGCCCGCCCGAACCAGGTGCGCCGCCTCGTGCTGGTGTCGGCGCCGATCTTCACCGCCGAGGAGCTGGTGCAGTTCCGCAGCCACTATGCGCCTCTGCCGCTCGATCCCGAGGGCGGCCATCTGGTGCGCAGGTGGAAGGGCCAGCTGTCCTGGGCCGGCCCGGGCAAGACGATGGAGATGTGCGCGGAGGAATTTCCGGACGCGGTGCGTAACCCGCAGATCTCGTGGTGGGGCCACGCGGCGGCGTTCGCCTACGAGATGGCGCCGAACCTGGCAATGGTCTCGCAGCCGGTGCTGGTACTGAACCCCGACGACGATCTGCACGAACACACGCTGCGCGCCTCGACGCTGTTGCAGCAAGGCCGCATCGAGCACCTGCCGGGCTGGGGCCACGGCTTCCTCGACGTGCACACCGGAGAAGCGCGGCGCATCGTCACGGGGTTCCTCGAAGCCTGAGTGGTCGGGTCCGCTCGCGCGCGTAGTCAGGCGGAGCGCTCACTTGCACTCGAACAGCCCGACGACCGGCGGCCGCGACGCGAGCAGTTCGGTGCGGATGGTTTCCCAGTCCTTCGAACCCTTGGCATAGTGGTCGAGGAAGGCCAGCGACAGGCGCTTGATCTGCGCCATCGAGTCGGCGCTCGGTGTCTTCTCCTCGGTGCGATTGGTGCCGAGCGTGCCGCCGAGATAGTGCTTCATGCCAGTCATCGCCGCGAGGCACTGCGGGCCGCCCTGGCGCTCGTAGTAGTACTGCGCATGGGCCTGCCAGTCGTCGTTGAAGCCCGGGATGATGTCGTCCATGCCGACGATGTTCAGCGCGGGGCGCGCATCGGCCTGCCAGGTGATCTGGCGGAACCCCGGCGCGAGGCCGGGCGGGGCGAGCATCACGCCGGCGATCACGCGCGGGTCGGAAAGATCTTTCTCCGGCATCTCGGGCGTCTTCGCGCCGATCAGCACCGCGGTCGTGTGGCCGCCGAAAGAATGGCCGGCCGCGAGCACGCGCTTGCGGTCCATGCGTCCCTTCAGCATCGGCGCCTGCTTCTCGATTTCGTCGAGCGAGTCGAGCGCCCTGCGCAGGTCGAGTACGCGGGTCTTCCAGGCGTCCGCGATGCGCGGATCGTTGCGTGGCAGCCCGAGCGCCAGCGACTCGATGTGGCTCGGCTGGATCACGACATAGCCATGGCTCGCCCAGAACTCGGTCAGCGGCAGGTAGTCGTCCTTCGAATACTGCGCACCGTGCGAGAAGAGGATGATCGGCAGCCGCTTGCCGTCGCGCGGCGCAGTAACGCGCAGCTGGATCGCCTTCCCCTGCGCGGGGTCCTTCAATACCACCGGATTCACCGTGACGACCGGTACGGCCGCGCCGGGCGCGGCGCTGACCGGCAGGCTCCATGCCGACGCGCAGACCATGACGGCAAACCAAAGCGAAGCAGGCAGGCGGCTGACGAAATTCGACATGCTTGGTCTCCTCGTTGAACGCGGATCATAGCCTGCGCATCGCGCCGGGTGTCCCGTCAGGTGAAACCGCCGGCGACTCTCGGCGCGGCACCCCCGCCGGGTTTACGATCGAGGCGGGCACGGCGCATTCTTCCACCTGCCCGACGGCGAAACGCTCGAGTTCTTCGAGCGCCGGCCGCGTTGACCAGAGGACCAGCCCGATGCACTACACCGACCGATTCGCCCTTGCCGCGCTGGTCAGCCTCCTGCTCGGCGGCTGTGCAGGCAATCCATCCACTGTGCCACCGGCGCGCGGCAGCGCAACGACCGGCCCGGCGTTCTGTGGCGACGCGCAGCGCTTCATCACCGGCTCGCGCGTGGTGCCGGTCAACGTCGTCTACACGGAGCGCGAAGTGTTCGTGATCTCGAAGGCTTCGGCGCGGCCGCTCGAGACCCGCCAGTTCTCGGCCTATGAGGACGAGGCGCGGACGCATCCGAAGATGGTCTCCTGCAAGATGAAGACCGCCGATCACATCCGCACGGAATACGGCGCGGACCAGGCCGGCGCAGATGAGAGCTGCGCGAGCATCAACCAGCGTTCGCTCGAGGCGGTGCAGGCGTCGTTGACGCGCGCGGAACGCCGCCGTCTCAGGTTCGGCGGCCGCGCCGCGGGCATCGTGATGGAGCCCGATGAGCTCGTCGACAACGGCGGCGACTGGCTCAAGCCATTCGCGATCGCCTGGGTCGACGAGCAGGGCGCGCTGCACCTGAAGGCCAAGGGCATGAACAAGGGCTGGCTCGATCCGCGCTATGCCAGCGCCCCGACCCCGATGCGGGGCGTGCGCTACTGCCACCTCGTGGCGCCGGAGTACCTGCGGCGGATGCTGCTCGGCGACGCCGCGCCCTGAGGACAACGTCTCAGACGGCGAGGGCCGCCGCGGAAGGTGCTTCGAGGTCCGTTCCGACGCCGGCGAGGATCTCGTAAGAGCGCTGCCGCGCGCCCTCGTCAAAGATGCTGGACACCACCATCAGCTCATCGGCCGCAGTGCGCTCCAGCAGCCGCGCGAGCCCGTCGCGCACAGTCTGCGCCGAGCCGACCACCGACACCTGCAGCATCCGCGAGGCGAGCACTCTCTCCGCCGGCGACCAGAAGGACTCGATGTCGTCGATCGGCGGACGCTGCAGCCCGCGCGCGCCCCGGTGCAGCAGCGCATAGGACTGCTGCACGGACGTGAACAGCCGGCGTGCCTGGGCGTCGGTGTCGGCGGCGATCACGTTGACGCCGATCATCGCGTAGGGGCGGGCGTGCACTGCCGAGGGTTGGAAACGCTGTCGGTAGATCCCCAGCGCCTCGTGCAGCGCCTCGGGCGCGAAGTGCGAGGCGAACGCATAGGGCAGGCCGAGCGCCGCGGCGAGCTGCGCGCCATGCAGGCTCGAGCCGAGGATCCAGAGCGGCACTTCGAGGCCGGCGCCGGGCACTGCCTGGACGCGCTGCCCCGGCTGCACCGGACCGAACAGGGCCTGCAGTTCCTGTACGTCGTCGGGGAAGTAGTCCGCGGTACGCGGATCGCGCCGCAGCGCCTGCACCGTCACCTGGTCGGTGCCGGGCGCGCGCCCCAGGCCGAGATCGATCCGGCCGGGATAGAGCGACTCGAGCGTGCCGAACTGCTCGGCGATCACCAGCGGTGAATGGTTCGGCAGCATGATGCCGCCTGCGCCGACGCGGATGCGGCGGGTGCCGCCGGCGAGGAAGCCGATCACCACGGCGGTTGCGGCGCTCGCGATGCCCGGCATGTTGTGGTGCTCGGCGACCCAGAAGCGCCGATAGCCTAGCGCTTCGGCATGCTGCGCGAGCCTCAGGCTGCGCTGCAGCGCCTCGCGCGGCGTGGCGCCTTCGGTGACGGGGACCAGATCGAGGACGGAGAGCGCAACCATGCCGCCATTCTACCGCAGCCGCGAGGCGCCCAATGCCGCTCAGCCGTTGCCGAACTCGCAGTAGTCTTCCTTCTCGACCAGGTCGTAGGTGAACAGGAACTTCGCCATGCCCGTCAGCACCGCCATCGTCATGCCGAGCTCGAACAGCTGCGCGTCGTCGAAGTGCGCGCGTGCCTCGCGATACAGGGCCGCATCGAGCTGGCCACCCGGGTTCGTCAGCGCCATCGCGCCGGCGATCTTCAGCGCGGCGCGTTCGTCGGGCGCCCAGACGTCGGCGTCCGGCGCGTCGATCGCACGCACCTGCGCTTCCGACAGCCCCGCCTTGATCGCGTCGAGCCGGTTGCCCTTGTTGCAGAACGCACAGCCATGCACCGTCGAGAGCCGCAGCCGCACCAGCTCCTTGATCTTCACGGGTACGCGGCCACCATAGAACACGCGCTGGTAGAACTCGCCATACCAGTCGAAGACCTCGGGCGCATGACCCGCGACCTGCACGAAAGTGGCGTCGCCGCGGATCGCCAGCGCCCGGTCGTAGGCGGCCTGCATCGGCGGTGGAAGTGCGTCGCGCTCGAGCCGCGGCAGTTGGGGTTCGGGCTTCATGCGCCGAAGCGTAGCACCGGCTCGGTGTCGCGGCCGCGGGCCGCAATGAAAACGGGCCGGGAGCCTCGCAGCCCCCGGCCCGTGGACGTCCGCCGGACGCCGGTCGGAGTCAGCTCAGAACTGGTAACGCGCGCGCGCGCCCCAGCTGCCCGGACGATCCAGGAACGCGAACGGGCCGAGCGCCGACATCGGGTAGGCCTTGTCGGCGCAGTTGCGGCAGTCGATCGCGACCAACAGGCCGGGCAGATTGTCGAAGCGGAGCGCGATCTGGGCGTTGATGTGGCCCTGCCTGCCCGACCAGGTGCCATTCGTGCTCGCCGGGCTGCCCGTCGTGCCGATCGCATACGCGTCGCTGTAGTTCCAGCCGAGCGTCGGCGACGCCGTCATCGCGCCGAGCTTCAGGTCGTAGGTGGCGTTCAGGCTGACCGTGAAGTCCGGGGCGCGGACCGGCGTTGCGATCTGGCCGAACTGGTCGACGAAGCTGGCATTGCAGGCCGGCGCACCCTGGAACAGCCCGACGGGGTTGGCACGGCAGACTGCGGCCTGCGCGAGCACGTTCGAGGCGATGTTGGTGTACTTCGCATTCTGGAGGCCGAGACCCGCAACCAGCGTGAAGTTTTCGGTCGGCACCCACTCGGCGTCGATCTCCAGGCCCGTGTTCTTCATGTCTGCAGGGTTCGACGTGGTCGAGATCTGCACGCCGTTGATGTCGATGCGCGCCGGGATCTGGATGTCGTCGGTGATCGAACGGAACGCGGTGACGTTCATGCGCAGGCGATTGTCGAAGAACTGCGAGCGCACGCCCGCCTCATACGCCCAGACCTTCTCGGGCTCGAACGTGATGAAGGCGATGTTCGCCACGGCGCGCGCCGGCCAGCCGCCCGACTTGAAGCCATTGGTCGCCGAGACGAAGAAGCTCACGTCGGTGTCGAGGGCGTAGTTCAGTGCGACGCGCGGGGTCCAGACCTGCTCGTTCAGCTCGAGCGGGATGCCGGTCGCGGCGATCGCCGCGGTCGAGAGCGCTGCGCCGCCGGCGCCGGGGTTGCGGTCGATGGTGAAGTCCTTCTTCTCGTCCGTGTAGCGCAGGCCGAGGGTAGCCGTCCAACTGTCGGCGAACTGCCAGTCGCCCTGGGCATAGAACGCGTACGTGTCGAGACCGTTCTCCATGGTGCGGTCGGCCGCGACCGAGAACGCACCTGTCGTGGCCACGGTGTTCGCGTTGGCGAAGTCGGTGACGTTGTCCTCGCTGAGCCAGAAGGCGCCCGCGACCCAGGTCAGCGTGTCGGAGAGCGCAGTGCCGTTGAGCTTGAACTCCTGCGACCATTGCTCGTGGTCGCCAATGTTGGCGAGCGGGGTGAAGCCGCGGGTGGTGGTGAGGCGCGGCAGCTCGCCGCCCGAATCGACCAGGAACTCGTGACGGGTGTCGCGTTGGCCGGTGATCGAGGTCAGGCTCAGCGCGTCGCTGATGTCCCACTTGACGTTCAGGGTGACGGCGGTCGTGCTCGCTTCATTGCCAGGCCGCAGCGCGGCCTTCGGGCCGGTGAACGTCCCGACCAGGGCGCCCTGCACCATCCGGTTGTTGATGATGCGACGGTCGTCCGCCCCCACGACATTCAGGAAGTTGGTGTTGCGGTCGTCGATGTATTCGACCACGAGATCTGCGGTCACCGAGTCGCTCGGCAGGAAGCGCAGGTCGACGCGCGCGCCGGTGGCGTCACGGTCGTTATAGTCGATGCCGGTCGAGAGCTGGGTCGCGAAGCCGTTGTCCTCGACCTTGTAGGCCGAGATCTTGGTCAGGAACCGATCGGAGAGAGGCATGTCGACCGAGGCGCGGAACTGCTTCAGGCCGAAGCGGCCTACGCCGGCCTCGACGTAGCCCCTCTGTTCGGTGCCGGGCTTGCGCATCACGATGTTGATCGCGCCGCCGGTGGTGTTGCGGCCGAACAGCGTGCCTTGCGGGCCACGCAGCACCTCGATGCGTTCGACGTCGAACATGCCGAAGTTGTTCTGGTTCTGGCGCGAGATGTAGACCTCGTCGACGTAGGTGCCGACGGGCACGTCGAAGGTCGCGATCGACTCGGCGTTGCCGATGCCGCGGATATAGAGCGAGGTCGAGGTGCCGACGCCGACGTTCGCGTTGCCAGTGAGGTTCGGCACGTTGCGGACGAGGTCGTAAGTGTCGACGATGTTGCGGGTAATCATCTGCTCGGCCGAGAACGCGCTGATCGAGATCGGCACGTCCTGCAGGCTCTGTTCGCGGCGCTGTGCCGTGACGGTGACTTCGTCGAGACCGCCGGTCGAGGGCGCATCCTGCGCCGAGGCGGTGCCGGCGATGGCCGCGGCAACTGCGGCGGCCAGCAGTGTTCCAGTCTTGTAGGTGTTCACTCGATCTTCTCCGTGGTGGTCAAGGGCCGCCTGGTGGCAGCTCGAATTCATTGGTCGGCCAACGGCGCAGCAGGCGCCAGGCTTCGTCGTGCAGCGACAGCGTTATTCCTCGACGATCTCGAGCAGTTCGCCTGCGGCGCCGCGCGCGGTCGCGGCGCGACGCCCGCCATAGGCGAGGCCTTCGCGCGGCGCGGGCGGCGTGATGAAGGCCAGCCGCAGCGCATCGAGGCTGCGGACGGTGACGGTCGTGATCGCGATGCCTGGCGGAAGATCGCCGACGCTGCGCGGCCTGACGGACGCCGACGACCCGTAGCCGTCGAGCTCGAACAGGTTGCCCTGCTGCGCGAGCCGCATCGTCGTGATCGGTGTGTCCTGCGCAGCGGGCAGCCCCTGCGCGCGCTGCACGACGCCGATCGGAGTGCCGCGGATCGGACCGCTGGTCAGGCCGAAGCCGGTGGCATACCAGTCGACCATCGCCTGGATGTCGGGGCCGGCGCCGACCATGATGAAGATTCTGCCGACCGGACCACCCGGCGCGGGCAGCGGCGAGCGGCTGCGATCGCCGGTCTCGCTGGTGAGATAGAGCACTTCGCCGGAGCGTCCCTCGACCTGGAACGCCCGGATGCTGGGATACCCCTTGAGGTTCGCCGGCTCGCCGATCACCTTGAACGGCCCGTCCTTGAAGCGCGCGAACATCGCATCCGGATCTTCCACGACGATCTCGATGCTGTTCCAGCCGAACGTCGACAGCGGCCGGTAGCCGCGCACGGCCGGCACGCGCACGGCGCGGATGTGGACGTCAGGATGCGCGTCGGAGCTCAGCAGGATGTAGGGCCGGCCCGCGGCGCGCGGCGCATCCCAGCTGGCGGCGAGCGCCGGTGACACCCTGCCGCGTTCGCGCACGGTGTAGCCGAGGTAGCGGGTGTAGTCCTTCTCGACCCTGGCGAGGTCGGGCGCGGCGATCGTGGCGCCCCGGAATCGCTGCAGCAGCGGCTCGGCCTGCGCCAGTGCGCTCGCACCCAGTGCGGCCACCGATGTTGCGAGGACGCTGCAGAAGACGAGCGCCGCGTGCATCGATCGCAGCGCCGACGGCTGGCGGCCAAGACCGCGGGCCAGTGAGCTCAACGTGCATGTCGCCGTAGCCATTGTCCGGACATGCTATCAGTATAATGATTGGCCTGACAGCAGGCTGCCGAGGGTTTCACATGACGAATCGTGGCGCCGACGCGACACCCTGGCCGAGTCCGCGTTATGGCTGGTTCGTCGTGTTCCTGCTGGTGCTCGCGTACGCGTTCGGTGTCGTGGACCGCATCGTGATCGGCCTGCTGACCCAGCCGATCAAGGCAGACCTCGGACTGAGCGACACCGAGCTCGGCCTGATCCAGGGCTTCGCGTTCAGCCTGTTCTACGCGCTGTTCGCACTGCCCGTCGGGCTGCTGGTGGACCGCTGGAAGCGCGTGCCGGTGCTCTGGGGCGGCGTGCTGATCTGGAGCGTGGCGACGCTCACCTGCGGACTGGCCGGCACCTTCAAGACGCTGTTCCTGGCGCGCGTGTTCGTCGGCGCGGGGGAATCGACCACCACGCCGGCCTCGTCGTCGATCATCGCGGACTATTTCCCGCCGGCGCAGCGCGCCAGGGCCTACGGTGTGTTCGCGATGGGCGGTTCGGTCGGCATCGGCATCGCCTACCTGCTGGGCAGCGTCGCGATCCAGGCCGCCGCCGGCGCGCGCGACTGGGCGCCGGCCCTGCTCGGCGACTTTCGCGAGTGGCAGATCGTGTTTTTCATCCTCGGCCTGCCGGGCATCCTGCTCGCGCTGCTGATGGCGCTGGCGATCCGCGAGCCTGCGCGGCGCGGCGGCGCGCCGGCGACGGGCCGCATCTCGCTGCTGCCGCTGTGGCGCGAGATGCGCACCAACCGGCTCGCGCTGCTCACCATCATGCTCGGCACGATCATGAACGTGATGATCGTCAACGCGCAGCTCGCCTGGTTCCCGACGCTGTTCTTCCGCGTCCACGAGTGGACGCCGGCGCGCGTCGGCAACGCGCTGGCGCTGGTCGGCGTGCCGTTCGGGCTGTTCAGCGCGATCACCGCCGGCTGGGCGCTCTCCTTCCTCGCGAAGCGCGGCCGCGACGACGGCCCGGTGCTGGTGATGGGGCTGCAGTGCGCGGCCTGGGCGATCTTCGGCACGCTGAAGAGCCTCGCGCCGACGCCGCAGCTCGCGCTCGCTGGCCACGTCGCGACTTCGCTGTTCGCCACCTGGGCCGTCACCGCGGCGCTGACGGCGCTGAACCAGATGACGCCGAATCGCCTGCGCGGCCAGGTGGTCGCGATCTACACGCTGCTGACGGCGTTCGTCGGCGTCGCGCTGGGCTCGGTGTCAGTGGGCGTGCTGAACGACTACGTCTTCACCGACCCGAAGGGCGTCGCGCCGAGCCTCGCCGTGGTCTGTGCAGCCGGCGGCCTGTTCGGCATCGCGCTGCTCACCTACGGACGCTCCGCCTACATACTGGCCGTGCAGCGCGGCCGCGACTTCGGCGACGCGGGGTGAGTCCGCCTCAGGGCGCCCGCGGCGGCGCCGGCTTGTTCATCCGCGCGTAGTTCTCGAGGCTCGACCCCGAGCCCTCGACGAACTTCTCGGGCGACTTCAGGAACAACGGGAAGCGCTTTTCCGCGTCGTTGCGGATGTCCGCGGGCAACTGTTCGTAGCGCGTCTCCTTCGCGATGAAAGTCTCGTAGAGGCAGTGGCCCGGCGCCGTGCCGAGCAGCATCCACGGCAGCCAGGGCGTCACGCGCGTCCAGTTGCCGATCGCATCGACCGAAGTCAGCGCGGCATCCTGCATGTCCTCGAGCGAGAGGTTCCACGAGGTGTATTCGCTCGCCTGCACCATCGGTCCCGAGGACTCGCGCACCCAGACTTTCGGGTCGAGCGCGTTCGGGTAGAAAAGGTGCACGTGGCGGCTCATCAGCAGCCGATCGTCCTGGACGCGCCAGGCATATTGCAGCGGCCGCCTTTCGAGCTTCATCGCGGCCGCGGCGCGCTCGACCGGCGGCGGCGAGAGCCACTCCCGGATCAGGTGATTGACCGGATCGTTGGTCAGGTGGACGACCTTGACCGTTTCGTCGCTGAGCGGGTTGCGCCAGGTGTCGAGCGTCTGGCGGGTGGCGAGGTCGTAATAGGCGCCGAACTCGCGGTTCAGCAGTCGATATCCCGGCTCGCCTTCGAGCGGCACGAGCCGCGATGCGGCCATGCCGCGGAAGCCGAACAGGTTCGTCACCTGGCGGCCGGGTACGACCGCGGACACGACGCCGTCGTACCAGGTGTACTTGTCCGACTTCAGGTCGAGGTTGCCCTGCAGCTTCGCCGCGGCGCGCACGTTGCCCTGCGGGGTCATCAGGTCCATGGCCGGGCCGCGCAGGCTGGCGTCGGCGATTCGCGACGTCCGGCCGCCGGGTGCGGTGACGGCTGCCATCGCGCCAGGCGCCGCCAGCGCGCTGCCGGCCGCGAGACTCCCGGCAATCAACCCACGTCGGTTCAGCAAACGGTCCGTCATGTTGTTCTGCTCCTGAAAAAAAGTCGGTGCGCAGCGGCGTGCAGGAAAAGCACGGCCCTTCTTGAGTAGACTGGGTACCAGAGGCGGGCTCCGCCGCGCAAGCGGCAAGGGTTTCCCGGATTTGTGACTTCCGTAGCCTCGCCGAGGTGGCGCGCAGGCGGAGTCAGGGGTAAATAAGGCAACTCCCACGGCTCGACAACTCAACGAGGATCTGAAAAATGGCGATCTGGAAAGACCAGAGCACTGCTCCTGCTGCCCCTGAAAGGGTGGTGACCCCTGCCGCGACGACGTCGCCGGCCGCTGCCCCTGCCCCTGCCTCGACCCCGATCTCCGACGCGGCCAACATGCCGGTGCGTACGACGGCCCGCGTCGCGCCGGTCGAGCGCGAATCGGTGATCGCGCCGGAACTGACCATCGAGGGCAAGATCGAGGGCAGCGGTCACGTCCGCATCGCCGGCAAGTTCAAGGGCGACGTCAACGTCACCGGCAACCTGACCATCGAGCCGAACGCCTCGCTGACCGGCCAGGTCAACGCAAAGGCGATCATCATCGCCGGCGAGCTGAACGGGAACATCCTCGGCGCCGAGAAGGTCGAACTGCTGGAGTCGGGCGTCGTCAACGGCGACATCAAGACCGGCACGCTGACGGTCGCGGCCGGCTCGCGCATGCGCGGCCAGGTCGACTTCGGCTGGAAGGACAAGGGCTGACCCAGGCCTGATCCATGGCACTGCTGCGCGGAGCAGGTGAAACGCGCCAATGTCCGCACTGCAAGGCGACGATCCTTGCCAGTTCGGTCAGGTGCCCCGGCTGCAATGGTCATCTGCGGTTCGGCCCGGCCACGGGCGCGGTCGCGGGCGTGCTCACGCCCGCGACCGTCACCGCGTTCAAGATCGAAGGCAGCTTCGACAACTCCGGCTCGGCGCTGCCGCGCGAATACACGGTCGTCATCTCGATCCGCAACCAGCGCGGCGAGGTGCTGGAGAAACGCGTGATCGGCGTAGGCGTGCTCGGCTCCAAAGATTCACGCGCGGTCACGCTGAGCGTCGAGCTCGAGGCGAACCCGAAGGAGCGTCGCTGACCACGGCACCACGCACCGAGCCGTCCATGAGGGAACCCGTTCTTCTCGTCGATACCCGCGACATGCCCTGGGAGCCGCTCGGTCCTCCAGGCCTGTTCACGAAGCGGCTCGCGCGTGATCCCGTGTCCGGCGAACGCACCGCACTGCAACGCGCCGTCCCCGATCTCGGTCAGCGGCCGCCCGGGCAGGCGCATTTCCACAGCACCTACGAAGAGATCCTCGTCGTGCGCGGCAGCATGTCCTTCGACAGCGTGCAGTGGCTGCAGCCACAGGGCTATCTATACCACCCGCCGCGGACGGTGCACGGTTTCAGGAGCGCGCTGCGCGGCGAAACCTGGTTCCTCTCGCGCGTCGGCCACGACCTCGACTTCACCTTCGTGCCTGATCCGCCGCAGACCTCGCCCTACTACGTCGGCGAGTCGGTGCCGGCGCGCGGCTGGACCTATGTGCCCGATCCGGCAGCCGAAACCTGGCCGGCGCAGGCCGGTGAGGATGGCGCGTTCCCCGGCGCGACGCTCCGCACGCTGTCGGTCGATCCGTCGAGCGGCGAGGGCGCCATGCTGGTGCGACTGCCACCGCTCTGGCGGGGCCAGCCAGAAGCTTTTGCCGCCCGCCGATACCTCGAGATGTTCCTGCTCGAAGGCAGCCTGCAACTGGCCGACGGCACGCACCTCGAGTCCGGCGGCTACACCCATCGGGTCGCCGTGCTCGAAGGCGCCCCGGTCGCCTCGGATGTCGGCGCCGTCGTCTACGTGACTCTCGGTGCATTCGATCGTGCCGCCTGAAGCAGCGGCCGTCCCGCTCGCGCGCTCGATGCCCACCTGGGTCTATGCCGGCTGGGGGTTCGGCACGCTGGCGCCCGCGCTGGTGCTGAGCCTGACGAACATCCTGCTGCTGCGGTTCATGACCGATCACGTCGGTCTCAGTGCGGCGATGGGCGCGGCGCTGATCGCGTTCTCGAAGATCTACGACGCCGTCACGGACCCGCTCGGCGGCTTGCTCAGCGACAAGACGCGCAGCCGCTGGGGGCGGCGCCGGCCGTGGCTGCTGGTCGGCACGCTGACGCTCGTCGTCGCGCTGGTCGCGCTGTTCTGGGGGCCCGCGTTCGAGACCACGACCGCTGCGGCCTGGTACATGGGCGCGATGCTGATCTTCTACGCGACGGCCTATTCCGCGTTCAGCATCCCCTACATGGCGATGCCCGCGGAGATGACACAGGGCTATCACGATCGCTCCTACCTGATGTCGTTCCGCATCTACGCGGTCGGCCTGGCCGGTCTCGCCGCGTCGGCGGGCGGGCCGGCGCTGATCGCCGCCTGGGGCGGCGGGCTCGAGGGCCACCGACTGATGGCGCTGACGCTGGCGCCGATCGTGCTGGTGGCGGGCCTGGTCTGCTTCTTCGCCACCGCCCGGGCGCCGTTCGTGCAGGCGCCGCCGACGCTGCGCGTGCCGCTCGGCGAGCAGGTGCGGCTCGCGCTGACCAACCGCCCGTTCGTGATCCTGCTCGCGATCAAGTTCTTCACGTTGATGAACCTCGGCACCGCGGCGGCGTTCCCGTTCTTCTTCCAGCGCATCCTCGGCCTGACGGACGGCTTCCTCAGCCTCTACCTGCTGGTCTCGTCGCTGTCGCTGATGCTCTCGCAGCCGCTGTGGCTCGCGGTGTCGCGGCGCGTCGGCAAGAAGCGCGCCTACCAGTTCGCGCTGGCGCTGCCGGTCTGCGTCGGCACGTCGTGGTTCCTCGCCGGCGCGGGCGAGCCGGTGGCGCTGCTGCTGCTGCGCGCCGTGTTCGCGGGCGCAGGCTCCGGCGGCGTGCTGCTGATGGGCCAGTCGCTGCTGCCCGACACGATGGAGTACGACTACCGGCGCACCGGTCTGCGTCGCGAGGGCGTGTTTTCCGGGCTCTACACCACGATGGAGAAAGCCGCGTCGGCGTTCGGGATCGCGGCGGTCGGCACCGTCCTTTCCGCGATGGGCTACGTGCAGTCGCGCGGCGGCGCCGTCGTCGAGCAGCCGCCGGGCGCGATCACGGCGATCCTGTTGTGCGTCGCGCTGCTGCCGGCGGCAGTCAGCCTGGCCAGTGCGTTTGCGCTGATGTTCTACGACCTGGACGAAGAGAAACTCCGCGACACGCGTCGCCTCACTTGACCTGAGGAGCAGTCGGATGGTGAACAGACGGGATCTGCTGGCCGGTGGTGTCGCTGCTGCGACCACCCTTGGCCTGTGCGTGCCGCCGGCCGTCGCCCGTTCTGCCGCAGACGCAGAGGCTGCGGCCGCATCGGCGGCCGGTGCCGTGCACGATGCGGCGGTGACGGCGGGCCTGATCATCGGGCCGGGTTCGGCGGGCCGCTGCGACGATTCCAAGGTCGGCATCGGAGTGCCGCGCTGGGATGCGCGCTCGACGCGCTGGCTGCTCTGGTACTACTGCCGCGACGCGGCCTACGATCCAGGCGCGCCGCGCACGCTCGGCACCGGCCGGGTCGCGCTGGCGACCTCGCGCGATGGCCTGCAGTGGGCCCGTTTCGACGGCCCGCTAGGCAAGGCCTCCGTGCTCGAACACGGCGTCGAGCCCGAGTACGACGCGCTGCATCTGGGCATCACCGACGTCACCTGGGCACGAGGCCAATGGTGGATGTGGTGCTTCGGCGGCAATCGCGAGCGCCGCCAGACCGTGGTCGGCGCGCTGCCCGGCATGGGCATGCGGCCCGGCCTCGCCACCAGCCGCGACGGTATTCGCTGGACCAAGCTGCGCGGGCGCGGCCCCGGCGGCGCGCTGATCGACATCCGCAACGACCAGGAAGTGTTCGCCTCCTGGGTCAACGGACTCTACGATCGTGACCGCTTCGGCATGTTCTTCACCTCGGTCGACAACGGCGTATCGCAGTTTCGCAGTTGGGTCACATGGTCCGGCGACGCGCTGCAGTGGAGCGAGCCCACCGAACTGATCTGGGAAGACGGTGTGCGCGACTGGGACGCGAAAGGCATCATGACGCGCCACATCCAGCGCAACGTCTTCGGTGGTCCGGGGCGCTGGCTGATGCTCTACACGGCGCTGCACGGCGACCAGGCCCGCAACATGCAGCGCTCGATCGCGGCGGCCGTCTCGGACGACCTGGTGCACTGGCGTCACCTGCACGATGCGCCGATCATGACGGTCGGGCCCGCCGGAGCCTGGGATTCGGGCGGAGTCTCGGCGCCGCAGCTGCTGAAGGTCGGGCGCGAGCTGCGGCTTTACTATTTCGGCTTTCCACCGCCCAGGGACGAGGAGCGGCTGCCGAAGGGCGTCGGGCTTGCGATCAGTCGCGACGGGTCGCTGCTCGGTTTCGAGCGCTACACGGGCAGCCCGGCCGCCTGAAGCGGCGCCTCGAACCCGAATGCGCTGTCAGGGAGGACGGTGTTGAGCATTGCAACGGACTACATCGCGGGATCGCACCTGAACTGCATCGACGGCTGCTGGCTCGCGGCCGCGGACGGCAGCACGATCGACGTGCTCGATCCGTCGACCGGCCTGCGCATCGCGGCCGTGCCCTCGAGTGGCGCCGCCGAGGCCGATGCCGCGGTCGCCGCCGCACGGCGCGCGTTCCGCGACCGGCGCTGGGCGGGCCTCGCGCCGTCGCAGCGCGAGCGGATATTGCTGAAGGTGGCCGACCTGATCGAGCGCGACGCCGCGGTGCTCGCCGAGATCGACGTGATCGACAACGGCATGGCCCTGCAGGGTGCCGGGCGCGCCGCTCCGATGCTGTCGGCGAAGTATTTTCGCTACTACGCCGGCTGGATCAACAAGCTCTTCGGCAAGACGATCCCCGCCGATGCCCCGCCGCGCGGCGGCGGCGAGCAGCTGGTCTACACGCTGCGCGAGCCGGTCGGCGTCGCGGCGCTGATCACGCCATGGAACGCGCCGCTGGTGATGGCGGCGCTGAAGCTCGCGCCGGCGCTCGCGGCCGGCTGCAGCAGCGTGCTGAAGCCGGCGGAACTCGCGCCATTGTCGGCGGGCTGGCTGCTGCGGCTGCTGCACGAGGCGGGCGTCCCCGAAGGCGTCGTGAACCTCTTGCACGGCACGGGTGAGGCGGTCGGCGCCGCGCTGACGGCCCACCCCGACGTCGACAAGGTGGCCTTCACCGGTTCGACCGAGGTCGGCAAGCACATCGTCCGGGCCGCCGCGGGCAACCTCAAGAAGGTCACGCTCGAGCTCGGCGGCAAGTCGCCGATGATCGTGATGCCCGATGCCGATCTCGAGCGCGCGGGGACCGGCCTCGGCATGGCCGCGTTCTTCATGAGCGGCCAGAACTGCATGTGCGGGTCACGGCTCTTCATCCACGAGCGGGTGTTCGACCGCGTGCTAGAGGGCGTCGCGCAGGTGGCGAACTCGATCCGTGTCGGATCCGGCCTGCAGCCCGAGACCCAGATCGGGCCGCTGATTTCCGCGCGGCAGCGCGAGCGCGTGCATGGCTACGTGCGCTCTGGGGTCGCAGAGGGCGGCACGATCGTCGCCGGCGGCGAGCCGCTGGCGGGCACCGGCTTCTTCTATCGCCCGACCCTGTTCGCGAGCACGCGCCCCGACCTGCGCATCCTGCGCGAGGAGATCTTCGGCCCCGTCACCTGCGCGCAGCGCTTTGCGACCGACGATCTCGATGCGATCGCCGAACTCGCCAACGACACCACCTATGGCCTCGCCGCCAGCGTCTGGACGCGCGATCTCGTCACTGCGCACCGGCTGGCGCAGCGCATCCGTGCCGGCCTGGTGTCGATCAACAATCACGGCATCCCGGACATCACCGCGCCGATCGGCGGCTATCGCCAGTCGGGCTGGGGTCGCGAGTTCGGGGCCGAGGGTCTCGAGCCCTATCTCGAGACCAAGACCGTCGCGGTGGCGCTGTGGTGACGATCCCCGGCGCAGCGGTGCAGGACGTAGTCGTGATCGGTGCCGGACTCGGCGGTCTGGCCACGGCGCTGGCGCTGCAGCAGCGCGGCATCCGCGTGCGCGTTTGCGAGAAGGCCAGGGAGCTCGGCGAGGTCGGTGCCGGCATCACCTCGCATCCGAACCTGACGCGCGCGATGGAGCGGCTCGGTCTGGGCGCGGGCCTCGCCCGCGTCGGCACGCAGCACGTCAACCAGGGCGTCTGCGACCTGCACACGCTGCGCGTGATGGTGCGCAACGAGCGCGGCGCCGCCGACCGCGAACGCTTCGGCGCGTTCCAGTACCAGCTGCATCGCGCCGACCTGCACCGGCTGCTGGTCGACGCCGTGATCGCGGCGGATCCGCAGGCCCTCGTCACCGACAAGGCACTGACCGGCGTGGTGGAGACCGCGGACGGCGTGGTGGCGCGGTTCGCCGACGGCACCGAGATGCGCGCTGCCGTGCTGGTGGGCGCCGACGGCGTCCGCTCGAAGGTGCGCCAGCATCTGTTCGGCGACGAAGCACCGGCGTTCACCGGGCACGTCGCCTACCGGACCCTGGTGCCGGCTGAGGCCTGCGGTGGTCTCGGGGAGCTGCCGTTCACCTCGGGACTCGCGATCACCCCCGGCCGCAACATCGGCTGGTACACGGTGCGCGACGGATCGCTGATCAATGTCGTGGGGCTCGTGCAGGGCAGCGGCTGGGCCGAGGAGGGCTGGTCGATCCGCAGCGAACCCGGCGCGGTCCAGCGGCTGTTCGCCGACGCCCATCCCGAGTTCCAGCGGATCCTGCGCGCGGCGCCGGCGGGCAGCTTCTACAAGTGGGGGCTGTTCACCCACCCTCCGCTCGAGCGCTGGTCGTCCGCAAGGTTGACCCTCGTCGGCGACGCCGCGCATGCGATGCTGCCCTTCATGGGCATGGGCGCCGCGATGGCGATCGAGGATGGCTACGTGCTGGCCCGCTGTCTGGCGCAGATCCCGGATGCCGGACGGGCGCTGCGAACCTACGAACGCACGCGCCTGGAGCGCGCAAACTTCGTGCAGGCGGAATCGGCCGCCAAGGCCGCGCGCCTCGAGGGCCGCGACGCGCCCACGTACGACAAATCGAAACACCGCAACGAGGAGTCGCTCGGGTTGTTCACCTACGACGTGGAAACCGTGCCGCTCGCGCTAGCCGAGGAATGAACATGAACCAGCCGCCCGAGACCCTCACCATTCCCGTGGAGCTCGCCACCCCCGAGGCGCTGCAGGGCTATGGCTACGTGATCGGCAAGCCCGAGACGCCCGTGTGGGGCCGCATCGACTACTACGGCAACAGCGTGCAGGTGCGCACGCCGGTGCAGTTCATCTCGAACGACGACCTCACGCTGAACCTGGTCACGTTCGACCGCCGTGAGCCGATCATCCACTGGATGGAATATCACGCGAAGCACACCCAGACCTTCATCCCGCTCTCGGGCAAGCCCTTCGTCATGGTGCTCGGCAAGCCGACGCGGATGCGCGCCGATCAGTCGATCGACGTGTCGCAGCCCGAGCTGCCGGATCTCTCGAACGTGCGCGCGTTCCATTTCGACGGCAGCTGCGGCATCTGCATGCATGTCGGCACCTGGCACGAGGTGCCATTCCCGCTGCAGGATGCCACGCACTTCGTCGCGATCGTCACCAACGAGACCAACCGCAACCTCGAGCAGCACGACAAGAGTTCCTACGAGGCCAACGGCGGCGACCTGCTGAAGCGCAACCTGCTGCATCGCTTCGGCAAGCAGCTGCGGATCGACCTGACGACGCTGCCAGTGGCGACAGCATCGACGCCGGCGGCCGCACCCAGCGCTGTGAGCGCCTGAACGCCGGCCCGCGCGAGGAACTTCCAGCATGCGTGACAAGGTAATCCTGACCTGCGCAGTCACCGGCGCCGGCGACACCGTCGGCAAGCATCCTGGCGTGCCGGTGACGCCGGTGCAGGTGGCGGCTGCCTGCGTCGAAGCGGCGAAGGCGGGCGCGGCGATCGCGCACGTGCACGTGCGCGATCCGCAGACGGGCCAGGGCGCGCGCGATCCGGCGCTGTTTCGCGAGGTCGTGGCGCGCGTGCGCGACTCCGGAGTCGACATCGTGCTGAACCTGACCGCCGGCATGGGCGGCAACCTGCTGCTCGATCCCGAGGACCCGTCACGGATGATGGCGGGCACGGATCTCGCGACCCCCGCGCAGCGCATGCGCCACGTCGAGCAGCTGCTGCCCGAGATGTGCACGCTCGATTGCGGCAGCATGAACTTCGGCGACGCGGTGGTCGTGAACCGGGTGCGCGATCTCGAGCGCATGGCGGCGATCGCGCAGCGCGTCGGCGTCAAGCCCGAGCTCGAGGTGTTCGACCTCGGCCAGATCGAGATCGCGAGGCACCTGATCAACGCAGGCCTCGTGCCCGGCCGGCCGCTGTTCCAGCTCTGCCTCGGGATCTCCTGGGGCGCGCCGGCGACGACTGCGGCGATGGCGGCGATGCAGGCCGCGCTGCCCGCGAACGCGGACTGGGCGGCGTTCGCGATCTCGCGCAACGAGTTCCCGATGGTCGCGCAGGCCGCGCTGCTCGGTGGCAACTGCCGCGTCGGGCTCGAGGACAACCTCTACCTCGGCAAGGGTCGGCTCGCCACCAACGGCGAGCTGGTCGAGCGCGCGCTGCGGATCCTCGACTCGATCGGCTTCGGCGTGATGACGCCGGCCGAGGCGCGCAGCCATCTCGATCTGCAGAAGCGCTGGTAGACCTGATGGCCGAAACATTCACCGTTCCGCAGCCGCTTATCGACCAGTACGCGCGCGAGGGCGCCGTGCTGATCCCGCAGCCTTTTCGCCGCGAGTGGATCGACCGGCTGACCGCAAGGGTGCACGAGATCATCCGCCGCTGGGAAGCCGGTGCGACCGACTATCCGGTGGTTCGCCGTGGTGGTGGCATGGGCATCCAGAACGTGATCCTGCGCGACCCTCTCTATCGGCGTTGGGCCGTCGAATCGCCGGTGGCCTCCATCGTCGGTCAGGTGACGCAGTCGCGTCGCGTTCGCTTCTACTTCGATAACTTTTTCATCAAGGAAGGCAACGGCGCCGAGAACGGCACCCTGGTCCATCACGACGTGCCGGCGTTCGGCTTCCAGGGCACGCAGCTGCCGTCGTTCTGGCTCGCGCTGACCGACGTCGACGTCGACAATGCGCCGCTGGTCACCTGGGCGGGTTCGCACGGCCGCTGCGAGCACAAGTTCCGTTCGCCGATCCAGAAGCCGGGCTTGCCGCTGCTGCCGGGCTATCGCGAGCCGCGCGACATTGACGCCTACCTCGCCGAAGGCGGCTTCGAGCGCAAGCTGCACCTCGCGAAGAAAGGCGATGCGATCATGGTGCATCCCTACTGCATCCACGGCTCGCTCGGGCAGGCCGAAGGCGTCGGTCCGGGGTTGCGGATCGGCTTTTCGTCGAGGTGGCTCGGCGACGACATCCGCTGGCACGGCACCGTCTATCACGAGGTGGAGTCCTCCACCCATCCCTATCCGCTCGCCGACGGCGCCGAGCCGCCGGCAGACCTCTTTCCGGTCGTCTGGGATCGCGAACTCGGATCGGTGGCCGAACGGACCGGCATATTCACGACCCACATTACGCTCGAGCCGCGCAAGGGCGGCACCGCGGTCGGTTAGAATCGGTCTTCCCTTTACGTTGAAGGATTACGCGAAGTGCCCCTGACCAAGCCCGTGATCATCGCCGGTGCCGGCCCCGTCGGCTGCGTCGCTGCGCTGCGCCTCGTGCAGGCCGGCATCCCCGTCCGCCTGCTGGAGGGCGCGAAGGATCTTCCGGAGACGCTGCGCGCCTCGACCTTCCATCCGCCGACGCTCGACATGATCGAGCAGCTCGGGCTGGTCGAGCCGCTGATCGCGCAGGGCCTGATCTGCGACAAGTACCAGTACCGCGACCGGCGCACCGGCGACATCGCGGAGTTCGACCTCGGGGTGCTGAAGGACGACACGCATCATCCCTACCGCCTGCAGGCCGAGCAGTGGAAGCTCGTGCTGCTCGCCTGGAAGGAACTGCAGACGAAGTACGCGCAACTCTCCGAATGCCACGTCAATTGCGCGGTCAAGGGGGTCCACCAGACCAGCGACGGCGTCGAGGTGCTGGTCTGGGAGAACGGCCAGGAGAAGCTGATCGAGGGCTCCTACCTGATCGGCGCGGACGGCGCCGACAGCGCGGTCCGCAAGGCCTGTGCGATCGTGTTCGAGGGCTTCACTTACCCTGAGCGTTTCCTGGTTGCCTCGACGCTGTTCCCGCTCGAGACCAAGTTCGAGCGCCTCGCGCTGGTCAACTACGTCTCCGATCCGGAAGAGTGGCTGGTGCTGCTGCGCACGCCGTCGGTCTGGCGCGTGCTGATCCCCACCGACCCGACGATCGAGGACGACGCGCTGTTCCTGTCGGACCGCTGGATCCAGGACCGGCTGCACCACATGGCGCCGCACGACAAGGACTACGAGATCAGCCATCGTACGATCTATCGCGTGCATCAGCGGGTCGCGCGCACCTGGCGCCGCGGTCGCGTGCTGCTTGCGGGCGACGCCGCGCACTTGAACAATCCGCTCGGCGGCATGGGCATGAACGGCGGCATCCACGATGCGTGGACCCTCGCCGACAAGCTGATCCAGGTGCATGCCGGCGGCGACGCCGATGCGCTGCTCGATCGCTACGACCGCCAGCGGCGCACGATCTGCACGAAGTTCGTGCAGGAGCACACCATCAATAACAAGCGGCTGATGGAATCGAAGGATCCCGACGTGCAGCGGACGCGCCAGGCCGAGTTCATGCGCGACGCCGCCGACCCGGTGCTGGCGCGCAAGTTCCTGCTGCGCACCTCGATGATCCAGAGCCTGCGGGACGAAGCGGCCATCGCTTGATCGACCTCTACACCGCGACGACGCCGAACGGTCGCAAGGCGTCGATCGCGCTCGAGGAGATGGGCCTCGCGTACAAGGTCCGTTCGATCGGGCTGCGGCGCCTCGAGCAGAAGGAGCCGTGGTTCCTCGCGATCAATCCGAACGGCCGCATCCCCGCGATCGTGGATCGCAACGATGGCGATGGCGATGGCGATGGCGATGGCCATTGCGATTGCGAGTTCGCGGTGTTCGAGTCGGGCGCGATCCTCGTCTACCTCGCCGAGAAGACCGGCCGCCTGATGCCCGCCGACGCTCGCGGCCGCTCGCGCGTGATGCAGTGGCTGATGTTCCAGATAGGCGGCGTCGGGCCGATGCAGGGCCAGGCGAACGTCTTCCATCGCTACTTCCCCGAGAAGATCCCGGTCGTCATCGAGCGCTACCAGAACGAGACGCGACGGCTCTATGGCGTGATGGACGGGCGGCTCGCGCAGTCGGAGTTCCTGGCGGGCGACTATTCGATCGCCGACATCGCGGTGTATCCGTGGGTCGCGCAGCATGACTGGTCCGGGGTGGACCTAGCGGCCTTCCCACACCTGTCCCGCTGGTATGCGCTGCTCGGCGCGCGGCCCCAGGTGCAGCGCGGCATGGCAGTGCCCTCCCAGGATCCGCCGGTCGAGCAGCGCATTAAGACCGCCGGGGCGATCATCACGCGCTGAAAGGCACGCGGGCCGCGCGGTTGCGGCGCGTTGCAGGGTGCGCCCGGGCCGCCGCTTCAGCGGCCCGGATACTGCGCGATTCCCGACAGAGACTCCTTCTGGCCGACGTTGGTGCGCGCGACGATCGCGCCATCCTCCAGTTGCACCTTGACCAACTCGCCACTCCAGAAGTTTCCGACATACGCGAAGCGGCCATCGGCGGAGCTATTCAGCGCAGCCCAGCCTGGCGTGGGGAGCTTGTAGACGCGATTGACCTTGCCGGTGCCAGGATCGATGCGCGCGAAGCCCGAGCCATTCGAGACCAGCAGCTCGCCGTCCGGCCGCGGGTTCATCACCAGAACCATCGGCATGGCCGCATCCTTCTCGAACACCACCAGGTCGGGCAACTGCCGATCGCCGGCGAGGTCGTACTGGCGAATCGCATTGCTGGTCTCGGAGACGTAGATCAAGCGCCTGCCTCCATCGGCCAGCACCGTGCTGGTGACGCCGAGAAAGCCGAACATCCCGCCGTGGGCGGCCGTGGCGTATTCGCGTAGCAATTTTCCCTGGCGCGTGAAACGGAAGACATGCCCGTCGCCGATCACGTCGCGCCCCGCCAGCAGCTTGAACTTCGTCGTGATCGAAGGATGGCCCGTGGTCTTGCCGATCATGTGTTCGCCGAACAGCAACGTGCCGTCCGGCGCGAACGTCACGCTCGAGAGCTTGCGTTCGGACCACTTTCGTAGCGGCCGCTGGCGGGCATCGGGACCGATCTCGACGACGGCGGGCGTCAGTTGCGCCATTGCCCACAGCGTGCCGTCCGGCCCGAACGTCAGGCCTCCAACCTTGTGCGTGGTGCCCGCGAGCCACAGTTCTCCCTTGAAATTCAGGTTCTCGTCGAACTGCAGGATGCGCCCGGCGCCGGCGTGATCGTCGGCGGGTACGTTCATGACCGTGGCGGTGACGAAGACGTCGCCTCTCGCAAAGGGCCGCATCGAGTCGATGCGCGGGCCGCCGGCATTGGCGCTGGGGCCTGCCAGGGCGCGCGCTGGCGCCGCGGAATCGGCGGCGATGGCAGGCGGGGCGAATGGCACCCACAGGGCAAGGGCAACCAGCAAGGCAGGTTTCAGCGTCATCGTGAGACCTCTTCCGGAAGGCAGCCGAGGCGGGGGTAGTCCCGCCCGGGATCGAAGACCCAGGTCGTGCGCCTGCGCGAGTCCGCGCGCGTCGGTGACGAGCGTGTGCGGCAGCCTTGCCGCGCCCCGTCCCACTGCGCTGCGTCGGCGGTCAGCGCGAACAGCTGTTCGCGACTGCGCGCGAGACCGGCGCCGGCGGTCACGCCCGAGGCGGTGGCATCCCAGTACGCACCGCGCACGGTACCGCCGGCGTTGTCGCCGACCAGTCCACCGACCAGGGATTCACCGGCGACGCTGCCCGTCGAGTAGGCATCGAGGACCGCGCCGCGATTGCGTCCGATCAGCCCGCCGGTCGCATGACGACCGCGCACCGCGCCACCGGCTACGACGTTCCGCACCAGGCTCTGCGCGCTGTAGCCGACCGCGCCACCGGCATTGGTGCCGCTGGCCTCGATCGTGACCTGCGCCTCGCTGCCCTCGACCAGCGCATCGGTGTTGAGACCGACGAGGCCGCCGAGATTGTCGGCGCCGCGCAGCGTTCCGTCGGCGCGACTCTCGATGATCGAGCCGTAGGTGGACAGCCCCACCAGGCCGCCGGCGCCCTTGTCCGCTTCGATTGCGACCCGCGCGCTGCTGGCTTCGACCGTGCCGTTCATGTCGCCGACCAGGCCGCCTGCGGCAGCCATCGCCTGCACGCGCACGGCCGCGCGGCTGTGCAGGATGCGACCTGCATTGCCGCCGGCGATGCCGCCGACCGCGACCCGGCCGCGAACCGTGCCCTGCACCTCGCATTCGTCGATGACGCCGAACGACGCGCCGACCAGCAGCCCCACGCCCATCGCACCGCTGACTTCAGCGTCGAGCAGCACGAGCCGCGTGATGCTGCCGTCGCGGCCCAGCGTGCCGAACAGGCCGACGCCGCCGGTCTCGGGGCGCGACAGGCGCAGGCCGCGGATCGAGTGGCCGTTGCCGTCGAAGTGGCCGGCGTAGGCATGGCGATCGAGGGAAACCATGCAGTTGTTGGCCGGGCCGCAATTGCCGATCGGTTCCAGCGCGAGGCCGCTGACGTCGAGGTCGGCGACCAGTTCGAAATTCAGGCGTCGCGTGGCCTCGCCACCGCGGCCGATGGCCAGGAACTGCCCGGAATTGCAGATCGCGAAGTGGCCGTCGCGATCCGCATCGAGCGCGAAGCGCGTGCCGTCGGCGGGTGCTGCGTCGTCCCGATCCGGCACGCCGTCGCGGTCTGCGTCTTCATTGCCTCGGGCACCGCCATCGGCGCCAGCCGGCGCCGCAAGCGCAGCGCGGTGCGCGCCCTCGCAGGCCCGGCGCTCCGCGGCATCCGGGTCGCCGCCGCGCTGGCTGGAGCGCGCGGCGCGCGGGCGTAGCGCACGCGCGGCGTCCGCGGCGGCCTGTGCGGCCGCCAGCGCGCCGCCCGGTGCGGGCGGTGCGGGCGCCGACGGTGCGCCCGGCGCCGCGGCTGTCGTCGTCGCGGGGGTCGCGCCGCCGAGCCCGCGCAACGACGCATAGTAGGCTGCCAGATCGTCGATCTCGCTACGCGAGAGCGTGCGGATCGAGCCTCCCATGAGCGAGTCCTGGCGGGTGCCCGCCAGGTAGGCGAGCATCGCATTGACGAGGTAGTCGTACTGCTGCCCGGCAAGGATCGGGAAGATGCTCGATTCGCTGACGCCTGCCGGGCCGTGACAGGGAATGCAGGTCTCGGCGAGGCCGCGCCCGCGAGCGACGTCGCCGGCTGCGAGGCTGACCGGCGGCAGGGTGGTGATGCCGGCGAGCGCCGTGACCGCGGCCAGCCAGGCGCGACGCCGCGGAAAGGTGCCGATGGAGCCGAACGACATGACGTACTCCGGAAGGACTCGTGGCGTGCTGCACCGGTTCGTCGGCCCGGTCCGGGGTGCGCACGGCACCCGAAATCAGTGACCTTCGAAGCTGACCAGCGTTCGTGCCGGCACGCCGAGTGCAGCGATCTTGGCCGCGCCGCCGAGGTCCGGCAAGTCGATGACGAAGCAGGCGGCGATGATTTCGGCGCCGATCGTTCGCAACAACCGGATGGCGGCCGTGGCGGTCCCGCCGGTCGCGATCAAGTCGTCGACCAGGATCACGCGCTCGCCGGGCGTGACGGCATCGCGATGGATTTCCATTTCGTCGATGCCGTATTCGAGCGAATAGGCGATGCGCACGGTCTCGTGCGGCAGCTTGCCCTTCTTGCGCACCGGGATGAATCCCGCCGAGAGCTGGTGCGCCAGCGCGCCGCCAAGGATGAAGCCGCGCGCCTCGATGCCCGCCACCTTGTCGATCCGCTGACCCGCCCAGGGCTGCGCCAGCTGGTCGACCGCGCTGCGAAACGCGCGCGCGTCACCGAGCAGGGTGGTGATGTCGCGAAACTGGATGCCGGGCTTCGGGTAGTCGGCAATCGTCCGGATCGAGTCGCGCAGCATGGGCGGCAAGATAGCATGCGTCGGCCCGCGCCCGCGCCCGCGC
>Ga0163144_10004796_pt1 | contig 30299 bp, 29 predicted proteins | sample OliLak19BULKMAT1_FD_123175 | JGI IMG/M metagenome (GOLD analysis project Ga0163144, IMG submission 123175) | Freshwater microbial mat bacterial communities from Lake Vanda, McMurdo Dry Valleys, Antarctica - Oligotrophic Lake LV.19.BULKMAT1 | ecosystem: Environmental > Aquatic > Freshwater >...
GCAGCGCGCGCAGTGGCCCGCGCTTCTTGCACTCTGACTTGCGGCGCGCAGGGTCGGCGATGCGCAGACAGGGGTTGCGGCAGAATCTTTGGCCACGACGACGCAGGGTGACCCATCGATGACACCATGACCCCGACCCCGACCCCGACGCCGACTCCGACTCCGACTCCGACTCCGACTCCGACTCCGACGCCGAGTGGCTCCGGCGTCGATCCGCGTCAAGGCAGCACGATGACCCCGCACCTGCACCGGGACCTGCACCCGCGCCCGCAGCCGCTTTGCGATCTCACGCTGGCGCGGCTGGCCGCCGTGTGCGGCGTGTTCACCGACGTCGACGATACCCTCACCGTTGACGGCGCTCTCGAACCCGCCGCGCGCCAGGCGCTCGAAGCGCTGTGCGCTGTCGGCATGCCCGTGGTCGCGATCACCGGCCGGCCGATGGGTTGGAGCCTGCCGTTTGCGCAAACCTGGCCGGTGGCCGCCATCGTGGCCGAGAACGGTGCGGTGGCGATGTTCCGCGACGGCCCTGCGCTGTGCACCGAATACGCGCAGGACGAGCCCACGCGAATGCGCAACGCCGGGCGCTTGCGCGCCGTGGCGGCGATGGTGCTGCGCGAGGTCCCGGGTGCCACGCTGGCGCAGGACAGCGCCGGGCGCGTGACCGACATCGCCATCGACCACAGCGAGTTCGCCCATCTTGACGCGGCGACCATCGCCCGCGTGGTGGCGCTGATGCGGCGCGAGGGCATGAACGCCACGGTCAGCTCGATTCACATCAACGGCTGGTATGGCGAGCACACCAAGCTGTCGGGCGCGCGCTGGATGCTGCAACGCCTGTTCGGACGCGAGCTGAACGCCGAAGTCGAGCGCTGGGTCTATGTCGGCGACTCGACGAACGACCAGGAGATGTTCGGCCACTTCCCGTTGAGCGTCGGCGTGGCCAACCTGCGTCGTTTCGCCGAGCAGTTGCACACCTGGCCCGCCTACATCACGGACGGCGAGCGCGGGCAGGGCTTTGCGCAGGTTGCAGCGCGCGTGATCGCCGCGCGCGCCCTCGGGTGAGCGCCCTGACGGCGCCGGTGCGGTCGGCGCTGGCGCTGGCCTTTGCGGCTGCCGTGTCGCTCGGCATGGCGCGTTTCTCCTACGCTTTGTTGTTGCCGCCGATGATGGCCGACCTGGCCTGGAGTTACACCACGGCCGGTGCGATGAACACGGTCAACGCCGCGGGCTATCTGCTCGGAGCGCTGCTGACGGTCAGGTGGCTGACCCGCCACGATGCACAGCGTGTGATGCTGCTCGGCGGCGCGGCCGCTGCGCTTTTCTTGGCACTGCACGGGCTGGTACGCAGTGACGCGGCCTTGTACGCCTTGCGCGCAGGCACGGGCGTGGCGAGCGCGGTTTCCTTCGTCAGCGGGGGGGTGCTGGCCGCGCGGCTGGCGGGCGCGGGCGGACGCCTGCACCCGGGCACTGTCCTCGGCCTGTACTACGGCGGCACCGGCCTGGGTATCGTCGCCTCGGCGCTCTGCGTGCCGCCATTCATCGCCAGCGCGGCGGCGGGCTGGCCGCGGGCCTGGGTTGCGCTGGCCACGTTGGCGGCTGTGGCCACCCTGCTCACGGTGCTCCTCACACGGCAGCTGCACGCGCCGCCCGGGCCGCGCAGCGGGCGCGTTCGCGTGGCCTGGGCGCCGCTGGCCTTCGGTCTGGCGGCCTATCTCTGCTTCGGCCTGGGCTACATCGGCTACATGACCTTCATCGTCACACTGTTGCGCGAGAAGGGGTTGGCCCCTGGCGCGATCACCGCCTTCTATCTGCTCCTCGGTGCGGCGGTGATCGCCTCGTCATGGGTCTGGGCGGGGCTGCTGCAGCGCTGGCGAGGCGGCGGTGTGCTGGCCCTGCTCAACGGTCTGCTGGCCGCGGCGACACTGCTGCCGGTGCTCTCGGCCCACCCGCTCGCAGCCTTCGCGTCCGGCCTGCTGTTCGGTGGCGTTTTCCTGCAGGTCGTGGCCGCGACCACGGCACTGGTTCGGCACAGCTTGCCGGCCGCGGCGTGGCCGGCAGGCATTGCTGGATTCACGATCCTCTTTGCGGCCGGGCAGATCATCGGGCCGACGCTGGTGGGCATCGTCGCCGACGGGCTGGGCGGCCTGCAGCGCGGGCTGGCGATCAGCGCCGGTGTTCTGGCGCTCGGCGCCGTGTTGGCGACGCGCCAGCGACCGGTGACGCGTTAGCTTGCGACAGCGTGGTTGGCCATCAGCTCGATGGCCCGGACCAGCGCCGAGTGGTCGAGCTCGGCCATGCCGTTGGCAGCGCAGACCTGCATGAGTTGCGCGGCGCCGGCGGTTTGCGGCAACGCCACACCCAGGGCGCGGGCGCCGGCCAAGGCCAGGCTCAGGTCCTTCTGGTGCAGGCCGATGCGAAAGCCCGGATTGAAGGTGCGCTTGACCATGCGCTCGCCGTGCACCTCGAGGATGCGCGAGGCGGCGAAGCCGCCCATCAGGGCTTGGCGCACCTTGGCCGGGTCGGCGCCGGCCTTGCTGGCGAAGACCAGCGCCTCGCTCACCGCGGCGATATTCAGCGCGACGATGATCTGGTTGGCGACCTTGCAGGTCTGGCCGTCGCCGTTGCCACCGATCAGGGTGATGTTCTTGCCCATCGACTGGAACAGGGGCAGCACGCGGTCGAAGGCGGCCTGCGGGCCGCCGACCATGATGGTCAGGCTGGCGGCCTTGGCGCCGACTTCCCCGCCGGACACCGGGGCGTCGAGGTAGTCGCAGCCGAGCGCGTTGATCTTTGCCGCGAAGGCCTTGGTCTCGATCGGCGAGATGCTGCTCATGTCGACCACGGTTTTCCCTGCCGTCAGGCCTTCGGCCACGCCGTTCTTGCCGAACAGCACCGCTTCGACATCGGGCGTGTCGGGCAGCATCAAAAACACGCTTTCGGCGTGTCGCGCGACCTCGGCCGCGTTGGCGCAAGCAACCGCGCCGGCATCGAGCAAGGCTTGCGGTAGTTTGCTGCGCGTGGCGATGAAGAGATCGTGGCCGGCGCCGCGCAGGTGGCCCGCCATCGGGCTGCCCATGATGCCCAAGCCGATGAATCCGAGTTTCATGTGGGTGTTCCGGTCGGCGCTCAGGCGCGCATGTCGCTGAGCATTTGTTGCGAGCCGGCGGCGAGCAGGCGCGCGTCGGAGGTCAGGGTGACGAACCGAAAGCCTTTGGCGCTGCGCGCGCGGGCGGTGTCGGCGCGCCCATTGTGCACGCCGGCGACCACGCCGTGGGCGGTGGCACGGGCCAGGATGTGGTCGATGGCCTGCGCCACCGGAGGATCGACATCGTCGAAGACGGGCTTGCAACCGAGCGCCAGCGACAGGTCCGATGGGCCGATGTAGATGGCGTCCAGGCCTTCGACCGAGAGGATGGCGTCGAGGTTGTCCAGGGCTTGCGCGGTCTCGATCATGGCGAAACGCACCAGGGTCTCGTTGGCCGCGGTCGGGTAGTCGGCGCCGCCATACAGCGACGCGCGCACCGGGCCGAAGCTGCGCGTGCCCTTGGGCGCGTAGTTGGTCCAGGCGACGAACTTCTGCGCGTCCTCCCGGGTATTGACCATCGGGCAGATCAAGGCATATGCACCCGCATCGAGGCTCTTCATGATGATGCCGGGCTCCAACCAAGGCACGCGCACGACGGGGACCGTGGCGGTGGTCGAGATCGCTTGCAGCATCGTGACCAGGGCGGCGTCGTCGATCAGGCCGTGCTGCAGGTCGATGGTCAGCGTGTCCCAGCCCTGGTGGGCCATGACTTCGGCCGAGAAGCTGTTGGGAATGGCGAGCCAGCCGTTGACGGCCGTCTGGTCGTTCTTCCACAGCGTGCGCAGGCGGTTTTCTCGCATCGGGTGCTCCTGGGTGTCAGCGGACCATGCAGGGCCGCTTGGGGTCGAACTGCCAGTTCGGGATCAGGGCCTGCATCGCGACAGCGTCGTCGCGCGCGCCCAGGCCGTGTTGCTGGTAGAGCTGGTGGGCCCTCTCGACCTCGGCCATGTCGAGCTCGATGCCCAGGCCGGGGCGCTGGGGCACCTGGACATGGCCACCGACGATCTGCAGCGGGTCTTTCGTCAGGCGCTGGCCGTCCTGCCAGATCCAGTGCGTGTCGATCGCTGTCACCTTGCCCGGCGCCGCGGCGCCGACATGGGTGAACATCGCCAGCGAGACATCGAAGTGGTTGTTCGAGTGCGAGCCCCAGGTCAGGCCCCAGTCGAGGCAGGTCTGGGCCACGCGGACCGAGCCGGCCATGGTCCAGAAATGCGGATCGGCCAGCGGAATGTCGACCGATTGGAGCGCCAGCGCATGGGTCAGCTGGCGCCAGTCGGTGGCAATCATGTTGGTGGCTGTCGGCAGGCCGGTGGCGCGGCGGAACTCGGCCATCACCTCGCGGCCCGAGAAGCCGGCTTCGGCACCGCAGGGGTCTTCGGCGTAGGCCACCACGGATTTCATGTCGCGCATCAGGCGGATCGCATCTTTCAGCAGCCAGCCGCCGTTCGGATCGAGCGTCACGCGGGCCTGTGGAAAGCGCTCGTGCAGCGCGACCACGGCGTCGATTTCGGCCTCGCCGGCGAGCACACCCCCCTTGAGCTTGAAGTCGTTGAAGCCGTAGCGCTCGCGCGCGGCGTCGGCCTGGCGCACGATGGCTTCGGGCGTCAGGGCTTCTTCGTGGCGCAGGCGCAACCAGGCGCTGTCAGCGGCGGGATCGCTGGCGTAGGCCAGGCCGGTCTTGTGGCGGTTGCCCACATAAAACAGGTAGCCGAGCATCTCCACCGCCTCGCGCTGCTGGCCTTCGCCGAGCAGTGCGGCCACTGGCACCCCCAAGTGCTGGCCGAGCAGGTCGAGCAGGGCGCTCTCCACCGCGGTGACGGCGTGGATGGTGGTGCGCAGATCGAAGGTCTGCTGGCCGCGGCCGCCGGCGTCGCGATCAGCGAAGCGCGCCTGCAGGCGTTGCAGCAGGGCCTGCACTTGGCCCAGGCTCTGGCCCACCACCAATTCGCGCGCGTCATCCAGGGTCTGGCGGATCTTCTCGCCGCCGGGCACCTCGCCCACGCCGGTGTTGCCGGCGCTGTCGGTGAGCAGGAGCAGGTTGCGCGTGAAGAAGGGGCCGTGGGCGCCGCTCAGGTTCATCAACATCGAGTCGCGGCCGGCCACCGGGATGACCTGCAGGGACCGAATGACGGGGGTGCTCATGTCACAGCCCGAGCGCGCGCGGCAGCCACAAGGAAATGGCCGGCACATAGGTAACAATGGCCAGGACGATGAGCAGCAGCACGAAGAAGGGCACCAGCGCGCGCACGACCTTCTCGATCGGAATCTTGCCCACCGCGCTGCCGACAAAGAGTACCGACCCCACCGGCGGCGTGATCAGACCGATGCCGAGGTTGACGATCATGATCATGCCGAAGTGCACCGGGTCGACGCCCACGGCCTTGACCACCGGCAGCAGGATGGGCGTCAGGATCAGCAGCAGCGCAGCCATGTCCATCAGGGTGCCCAGGATCAGCAGCAGCACGTTGATGCACAGCAGGATCAACAACTTGTCGCTGGTGAAGGCCGTCATCGCCTGCGTGATCTTCAGCGGGATCTGCATCAGCGTCATGATGTAGCCGAAGCTGGCGGCGAAGCCGATCAGGACCATCACGATCGATACCGTCTTGGCCACACGGTGGACCAGCTTGGGCAGGTCGCGCCATTTGTAGTCGCGGTAGATGAACATGGTGACGAAGAAGGCCCACAGCACCGCGATCGACGCCGACTCGGTGGCAGTGAAGATGCCGCTGAGGATGCCGCCCAGGATGATGACCATGGTGGCCAGGCCCCACAGCGCATCGATGGCGATGCGCACGGCCTGGCGCAGGGGCATCGGCTCGCCCTTGGGAAAGCCGCGTTTCTTGGCGATCCACAGGCAGTAGCAGGCCAGCGTCCCGCCCAGCAGCAGGCCCGGGAAGACGCCGGCCATGAACAGCGCCGCGATCGAGATCGAGCCGCCGGCCGCCATCGAATAGATCACGGCGTTGTGGCTCGGCGGGATCAGGGTGGCCTGGATCGAGCCGCTGACCGTCAGGGCGGTAGCGAAGTCGCGGGGGTAGCCCTTCTTCACCATTTCGGGAATCATCACCGAGCCGATCGAGGCGGTGTCAGCCACCGACGAGCCGGAGATGGCGCCGAAGAACGTCGACGCCAGGATGTTCACCAGCGCCAGACCGCCACGCACGAAACCCACCAGCACGCCCGCGAAGGCCACCAGGCGGCGCGACATTCCGCCCTCGGCCATGATGGCGCCGGCCAGCACGAAGAAGGGAATGGCGAGCAGCGAAAACTTGTTGACGCCGCTGGTGATGGCAATCATCACCGCCTCCACCGGCAGCTCGATCCAGAGTGCGCCGATCAGGGCGGCCAGGCCGAGCGAGTAAGCCACCGGCATGCCGATAAGGATCAGCAGCACGAAGCTGCCGAGCAGGATGAAGCTGTCCATTCAGATTCCTTGTTCCTCGACCTGGTGGTCGAAGCGAATCACGGCGCGGTCATGCTGCGGGCCGAAGACCAGGGTCTCGAGCACGAACAGCAGCGTGCACAGGCCGCCCAGCGGCACCGGCATGTAGGTCACTCCGACCGGCAGCCAGGGCAGGTCGGCCAGGCTCTGGCCCATGGTTTCGAGGCACAGCTTGCTGCCGTAGAAGAGCATGAAAACGCTGACCACCAGCATGAAGAGATCGACCGTCTTGCGGCAGGCCAGCCGCAGCGCGAGCGGCATGCGATCGGTGGCCATGGCCACGGCGATGTGGGCGCCGGCGCGGTACGCCGCAGCACCGCCGATGAAGGTGAAGACGACCATCAGCAGAATCGCGATCGGCTCGGGCCACTGCGCGCCGAATCCCAGCACATAGCGGGCGAACACGCCGATCGGGATGATCAGGCTCATCAGCAGCGCCGCCATGCCAGCGATCCAGATGCAGGCGAGGTAGAGCGCGTCGAGCGCGCTATGGGCGGTATGGGCGGTGTTCTTCATTCGCAACCCGTGGTGGCAACCGAGTGAGCAAGGCGCCGGCCGGCAGGGCCGCTCAGCGGCCCTGCCGGCTCAGCCCGGGACGGCCTTACTTGACCGCGGCGATGCGCGCCATCAGGTCGGCGTAGGGGGCGCCGTACTTGGCGCGCACCGGGGCCGTTGCATCGAAGAAGGGTTTCTGGTCGACGTCGATGAATTCCACGCCAGCCGCCTTGAGCTTGCCGGTGAACTCGATCACGCTCTTGTCCCACAACACACGCTGCTCCATCTGCGCCTCGCGGCCGAGCTTCTTGGCCAGGGTCTGCTCCGCGGGGGTGAGCTTGTCGTAGGTTGCCTTCGACATCACCAGCAGCTCAGGAATGATCAAGTGGTTGGTCTGGGCGTAGAACTTGGCCCCGGTGGTGTAGTGATTCGAGGTGAACATGCTCGGCGGGTTGTTCTCGGCGCCGTCGATGACGCCGGTTTGCAGCGCGCTGTAGACCTCGCCGTAGCTCATCGCGATGCCGTTGCCGCCCAGGGCGTTCATGGTGTCGACGAACAGCGGGTTGCCCATCATGCGCACCTTCTGGCCCTTCAGATCGGCGGGCGTGCGCACGGGCTTCTTGGTGTACAGGCTGCGCGAGCCACCGTCCATCCAGGCCAGGGCGACCAGGCGGGCTGGGCTGTTGGAGATCTTGTCGAGAATCTCCTGGCCGATCGGGCCGTCGATCACGGCGCGCATGTGGGTTTCGTTGCGGAACACGAACGGCATGTTGAAGACGTTGACGTCGGGCACCACCGCGCCGACCGGGCCGAGCGAGGTGCGCAGGATATTGATCGCGCCGATTTGCGTCTGCTCGATCATCGTCTTCTCGTCACCCAGCACGCTGCCGGGGAACATCTGCATCTTGAATTTGCCGTTGGTGGCGGCTTCGAGCTTCTTGCCCATGTTCTCGGTGGCCACCACGGTCGGGTAGCCCGGCGGGTGCACGTCGGCAGCCTTGAGCACGGTCTGGGCTGCGGCGCCCAGCGGCAGGGCCAGGGCGAGGGTGGCCAGCGCGCTGGCGGCCATCAGGTGTCTGCGAAAGGTCATTGCAAGTCTCCTTGGTGTGCAAAAAATTCTTCAGGATCGTCGGTGCCGATCACATCGGCGTAGGGGAACTCGGAGGCTGCGCAGGCAGCCAGGCGGGGCGTGGCCCTCATGCGAAAGGGCCGGCCCGAACGAAAGCGCCGCCCTGCAAGCGCGCGGCAGGGTCGGACAAGTCGGGGGCCGGGGTGCGGGCATAGACGGCCTCGCGAAAGACATCGGCGCTGTCCTGCGGCAGGTAGCCGATGTGGCGGGCGCGGCGGTTGTCCCACCAGGTGACGGCGTTGTCGGACATGCCGAAAATGATGCTGTGGCCCAGCACCGGGGTGGTCAGGCAGGCCGTGATCAGGCGGTGCAGGTCGTCGAAGCTGAGCCAGGTGGCCAGCATCCGCCGGTCCTTGGGTTCGGCGAACGACGAGCCGATCCGCACGCAGGCGGTTTCGATGCCCCAGCGATCGAAGTACAGGCGCGACAGGTCCTCGCCGAAGGCCTTGCTCAGGCCGTACAGGCCGTCCGGGCGCGGCGGGTCGTCGGCGGTGATGGTTTCTCCCTGGCTGTAATAGCCGGTGACATGGTTGGAGCTGGCGAAGACGATGCGCTTCACGCCGTGCTGTCGAGCCGCCTCATAGAGGTGATAGGCGCCGACGATGTTGGCTTGCAGGATGGGCCCGAAAGGCCCCTCGGTCGACACCCCGCCCAGGTGCACGATGGCATCCACGCCGGCCACCATCGCGTTCACCGCGGCCGCGTCCGCCAGATCGGCGAGCACCACTTCTTCGCCAGCGGCTGCCGCGCCGAAGGGCTGGACATCCGACAGCCTGAGCACGTCGCAGTTGGCCTTGAGGCGGCCGCGCAGGGCTTGCCCGAGGCCGCCGGCGGCGCCGGTGAGCAGCAACTTTGGGTGGAGCTTGATCGTCATGGGTCGGTGGTGGGTGCGCGGGAGCGCTGACTTCGCTGGACTTTTGGCCGGACTTTGCTACAGTGCCGCAGGCTTCAAGTCATACGTTGTCTGATGACTTGAATTCTCAGACCGCTGCCCAGCCTTGTCAACACCCGATCCCTGCTTTCCCGATGGACCTAAGGCAAACCCCGAGTCCTGCTGAGCTCGGCGCCGTGGCGCTGACGCCCGAGGCGCCGCGCGCGCGGCGGCGCGGCGGGCTGGTGGCCGAAGTCGTCGGCGGCCTGGCCGGCAACATCCGCGACGGCCACCTTCAACCCGGGGACAAGCTGCCGACGGAGGCCGAAATCATGGCCCGCTTCACGGTCAGCCGTACCGTCGTGCGGGAGGCGCTGTCGCGCTTGCAGGCTTCGGGCCTGGTGGGGACGCGGCACGGTATCGGCACGTTCGTGCTGGCGCCGCCCGATGGCGGCACCTTCCGCATTGCGGCCGAGGACTTCGCCACCGTGGCTGACGTGATCTCGGTGCTGGAGTTGCGCATCAGTCTGGAGACCGAGGCGGCGGGCCTGGCGGCGCAGCGCCGCACGCCCGAGAACCTGTCTGCCATGGCGCAGGCGCTGAGCGCCTTTCACGAGTCGATCAGGCTCGACTCCGATGCCGTGCCGCCCGATTTCCAGTTCCATCTGGAGGTCGCGCGCGCTACCGGCAACCGCCACTTTGCCGACCTCATGACCTACCTCGGCACGATGATCATCCCGCGCACTCGCGTCAACACGCCGAGCAGTGCGCCCGAGGGGCGCCAGAGCTACCTGCTGCGGGTCAACGGAGAGCACGAGACGATCTACATCGCGATTCGCAACCAGGACGCCGAGGCTGCGCGCGCTGCCATGCGCACCCACCTGTCGAACAGCCGCGAGCGCCTGCGCCGCGGCGGCCGTCTCGACCCCGCCCAGCGGGGTGCGCAGGCGTCAGCGCCAGCGCCAGCGCCAGCGTCAGCGTCAGCGTCAGCGTCAGCGTCAGCGTCAGCGTCAGCGTCACCCCCCGCGGGCACGCTTGGCAGTCAAACACCATTCAAGTTGTCAGACAACTGAGGATGGGCGCTCAACATTCAGCGCCCATGCGTCTGGCCGTCGTCGGTGCAGGCCTCGGCTCGGCTCCACACTTCCGCAGCCTGCTCGACCTGGCGGCGCAAGTCGAGGTGGGGTGGGTGGTCGGCCGTGATTTGGCGCGCCTGCAAGCCGCCAGCCTGCCGCCGTCGGCGCGCCTGACGACCCGGCTTGCCGAGGCGCTTGACGACGCCAGCGTGCAGGCTGTGCTGGTGCTCACCCCGCCCAACACCCACTTCGACATCGTGCGCCAAGCCGCGCGGGCGGGCAAACCTGTTTTGGTGGAGAAGCCGCTGGAGATCGGCCTGGCGCGAGCCACGGCCCTGGTCGAGGCCTGCGAGGACGCCGGCGTGCAGCTCGGCGTGATGCTTCAGCATCGGTTGCGCCCAGGACCGCAGGCCTTGGCCGACCTGCTGCGCGTACGCCGCCTGGGCCCCCTGGTCAGCGTTTCGGCCCACGTGCGCTGGTGGCGGCCGCAGAGCTACTACGACGTCCCCGGCCGTGGCACCCTGGCACGCGACGGCGGCGGTGTGCTGATCACCCAGGCCATCCATACCCTGGACAGCCTGTTCAGCTTCACCGGCCTGCCCGAGCGGGTGACGGCCCTGGCCCGGACCAGCGCCACGCACCGGATGGAATGCGAAGACACCGCTGCCGCGCTGCTGCAGTTCGCTGGCGGCGCCGTCGGCGTGGTCCTGGCCACCACCGCCGCCTATCCCGGCTTTGCTGAACGCATCGAATTGAACGGCACCCTGGGCACGGCCACGCTCGAGGCCGGCGAGTTGAAGGCGCAGTTCATCGACGGCAGCAGCGTCGCCGCGGGGGCCGCGCAGGGCACGGGCGGTGGGGGTGACCCGATGGCCTTCGACCACGCCGCGCACCGCGCCGTGCTGCAGGATTTCATCCAGGCGGTGCAGCGCGGCAACGCGCCCGCGGTGACCGGCCGTTCGGCGCTGGCCGTGCAACGCGTGATCGAGGCCATCATGACGTCCTCGAACAGCGGCCACAGCGTGGCCATCGAGCCCGCCACGAACTGACCCGAGATGCCCATGACGACAAGCTTCACCGCCAATCCGCGCTACCCCGATCCAGCGCTCGAGGTACTCGACCCGGCCTTCCTGGCCCTGCGCCTGTACAGCGCCAGCGTCGAGCAGCTGGCCACCGGCCTGCGCTGGGCCGAAGGGCCGGTCTGGTTCGGCGACGGGCGCTACCTGCTGCTGTCCGACATCCCGAACAATCGCATCCTGCGCTGGGACGATGGCTCGAGTGCGACCAGCGTGTTTCGCCAACCCGCCGACAACGCCAACGGCCACACGCGCGACCGGCAAGGCCGGCTGGTGTCGTGCGAGCACCTGACCCGGCGCATCACGCGCACCGAGTACGACGGCCGCATCACCGTGCTGGCCGATCGCTTCGAGGGCAAGCGCCTGAACTCGCCCAACGACATCGTCTGCGCCAAAGATGGCGCGATCTGGTTCACCGACCCGAGCTTCGGCATCTCGGGCCACTGGGAGGGCGAGCCCGCGGTGCCCGAACTGCCGCACGCCGTGTACCGCCTGCCTGCCGACGGTGGCCCCTTGCGGCGCGTGATCGACGACCTGAAGGCCCCGAATGGCCTGGCCTTCTCGCCGGACGAGTCGGAGCTGTATGTCGTGGAGAGCCGTGCCGAGCCGCACCGGCGGCTGTGGGCTTACCGCGTCGGCGCTGACGGCGGCCTGTCGAACAAGCGCTTGGTCATCGACGCGGCCGACGGCGGCGCACTGGATGGCATCGCGGTCGATGTCGAAGGCCACATCTGGTGCGGTTACGGCAGCACGGGCCGCGTGCCCTCGGCCGGCCTGGACGGCGTGCGCGTCGTTGAGGCCAGTGGCCAGGCCCTCGGCCACATCCACCTGCCCGAACGCTGCGCCAATCTGTGTTTCGGCGGGGCCAAGAACAACCGCCTGTTCATGGCCAGCAGCCATTCCCTGTATGCCTTGTACGTGAACACACAGGGCGCGTGAGCATGGGCGGGCCTGTCGTCATTGCGATGCACGCGAGCGACAACGTCGCGATCGTCGGCAACGATGGCGGTCTGCCGGCAGGCACTGTCTTGCGCGACGGCCTGGCGCTGCGCGAGAGAGTGCCGCAGGCGCACAAGGTGGCGCTGGTCGATCTGCCGGCCGGCGCCGCGGTGACCCGCTACGGCGTGACGATCGGCCGCGCAGCGCGCGACATCGCCGCCGGCAGCTGGGTCCACGATCGCCTGCTCGAGATGCCGCTTGCGCGCTCGCTCGAGGGTCTGCCGCAACCGGGTGATGGGGCCACCGTCAAGCCCGCGCCGCAGCCGCCACTGGCGGGCTACAGCTTCGAGGGTTACCGCAATGCTGACGGCAGCGTCGGCACCCGCAACCTGCTGGCGATCACGACCACGGTGCAATGCGTGGCGGGGGTGCTCGAGCTCGCCGTCGAGCGCATCCGCTGCGACCTGTTGCCGAAGTACCCCAACGTCGACGGCGTCGTCGGCCTGGAACACAGCTACGGCTGCGGCGTGGCCATCGACGCGCCGGGCGCAGAAATCCCCATCCGCACCCTGCGTCACATCAGCCAGAACCCGAACTTCGGCGGCGAGGTGCTGCTGCTGAGCCTGGGCTGCGAGAAGCTGCAGCCCGAGCGCCTGCTGCCGCCAGGCAGCCTGCCGATCCTGGCGCCCCGGAGCGGCTCGGCGACGGCCGCCTCGCAAGGCACCGAGATGGGCCACGTGCGGCTGCAGGACGAGCAGCATGTCGGCTTCATGGCGATGGTCGACAGCATCATGGGCACGGCCGAGCGCCACCTGCAGCGCCTGAACGCGCGCCGGCGCGAAACCGTGCCGGCCAGCGAGCTGGTGGTCGGCGTGCAGTGCGGCGGCAGCGATGCCTTCTCCGGCGTAACCGCCAACCCGGCGGTGGGCTTCTGCACCGACCTGCTGGTGCGTGCCGGCGCCAGCGTGATGTTCAGCGAAACCACCGAGGTGCGTGACGCCATCGACCAGCTCACTGCGCGCGCGGCGACGCCCGAGGTGGCAGCGGCCATGATCCGCGAAATGGCCTGGTATGACGCCTACCTGCGACGCGGCGGCGTCGACCGCAGCGCCAACACCACGCCGGGCAACAAGGCCGGAGGCCTCTCCAACATCGTCGAGAAGGCGATGGGCTCGATCGTCAAGAGCGGCAGCGCGGCCATCACCGGCGTGCTGGGGCCCGGGGAGAAGCTGCACGCCAAGGGCCTGACCTTTGTCGCCACGCCGGCCAGCGACTTCATCTGCGGCACGTTGCAGCTGGCCGCCGGCATGAACCTGCATGTCTTCACCACCGGCCGCGGCACGCCTTACGGTCTGGCGGCGTGCCCGGTGATCAAGGTGGCCACGCGCAGCGAGCTGGCGCGCCGCTGGCACGACCTGATGGACCTCGACGCCGGCAGCATCGCCGAGGGCACGGCGACGATCGAAGAGGTCGGCTGGGAACTCTTTCGCTTGATGCTCGACGTCGCCAGCGGCAAGAAAACCTGGGTCGAGCACTGGAAGCTGCACAACGCGCTGGTGCTGTTCAACCCGGCGCCGGTGACGTGACGCCGCGCGCGCCTACAGACGCAAGAACACGCGCATCCGCTCGAGCTCGTCATCCATGGCGTTGACGAACGCCGCGTCGGCGATGCGCGGCCCGAAGAAGCCCACCTCGACCTGCATCCTGCCGGCACGCACCGCGACGTTGGCCCAGCCCACCACCTGCTCGCGCCACAGCAGCGGCAGCGCGTAGTAGCCGAGCTGGCGTTTGGGCGCTGGCGTGTAGGCCTCGAAACGGTAGGGCCAGTGCCAGAAGAGTTCGAAGCGGCGCCGGTCCCAGACCACTGGGTCGAAAGGGGCCAGCAGGCGCACCGCATCGTCGGCGTGATGGCGATTCGAGGCCGGGCTCTCGCCCGCGGGCCAGAACCAGGGGATGGCGTCGACCACCGCTTGCGGCAAGCGGGCCTTGGCGCGGGCCAGCGCGGCGCGGCGGGCATCGCGCCACTGAGGCGCTGCCGCACTCAGGTGGCTCACCAGTTGGCCGAGCGAGGCCGCGGGCAGGGGCGCGTACTTGGCAACGATCACATCCACCAACGCGTCCATCGCCGTGGCCACATCGGGCGCGGGCGCATGGGCGTCCCGAGCCGCATAGACGCGGGTGCCGCCGTCGCGCCTTGCGATCCGCAGCAGGCCGCGGTAGTGCATGCCGTCGAGCAGCTGGGTCGAGGCATTGCTGGAACCGCCGAACCAGTTCGTCACCTTGCCATGCTGGAACTGCGTGTCGACGTCGCGCGGGTGCGCTGCGCCGCGCTCGCGCACGAAGGCCAGCACCTCGTGGGCCTGGGCCCAACGCGACTTCGGCCACACGCTGCGCGGCGTGCGCGGGTGCATCAGCCGGTGCAGCGCCGGCGTGACGAAGCCGTAGTTGACGAAGAAGTCTTCCTCGACCGCCAACTGCGGGTAGCGCCGTTCCAGATCGCCCGCGCGGTAGCCCACCACGCGGTGGCGCAGCGTCAGGTCCTGGGCGCGGGCGGGGGCGCGGATCGGGTCGGCCTGAACAAAGCCGAGCCGCTCGATCGCCTTGGGCAGGGTGGTGGGCGGGAACAGGCTGCGCGCCACGGCGTGGCGGCGCAGTTGGTCAAGCGTGATCGGCATCGTGCGATCTTGCCCGAGGATCAGTCGCCAACGGTGCGCAAGGTCGGCGCCACGCTGCCTGCCTGGAGCCATGCGGCAGGCTCAAGCATCGCGGCCTCGAAGGCCTGCACGTAGCGGCCGACATGCAGGCCGTCCATCAATGCGTGGTGGACTTCCACCGACAGCGGCAACCAGGCGCGTGCACCATCGACATCGATGCGGCCGAAGGCGAGTTTGGGGATGGCGTCTTCGCGTCCCCAATTGCGGGCGTGCGAGAAGCTGGTGAAGTGCAGCCAGGGCAGGGTGGTGTAGTGGATGCAGGCCTGCGCGTCGGGCTTGGGTGCGAAGGGCGCGCGGCCATCGCGGGACGCCTCGATGGCCGCCGCAGCAGGTGCGGCAAAGGCGGCGAAGCCGGGCTGATCGTCGAAGTCGGCGAAGCCGAAGCTGCCGTCGTCACGCAACACGGTGGTGCTGCCGCCGACGACCGCGTGCACGCGCACGCGCTGGCCTTCGAAGCGGTAGCGAAAGGCTTCGTGCAAGTTGGCCAGGCGCAGCGCGATGAAGTAATAGGCCAGCGTCAGGCTGCCCGCCTGTGTGTCGGCCACGGCCTGTTTCAGGCGCGTCACGTCGACGCGGGTGCAGACGTTGAAGTAAGGCTTGTCGAAGCCACGGAAGTAGTCGAAGGCGTCGCGCCGCGGCCAGGTGTCGAGGTCGAGGTAACGCGGCGGCGCATGGCTCATGGCGCTGACCTGAGTACCGCCATTTGGCGGTCATGCCAACGCGCCAGCAGCCACTGCGCGATCATCGCGCCGATCCAGGCCATGGCGATGTCCTTCTGGGTGTCCCACGGGTCGCCCTGGGTGCCGAGGAACTCGTCGGCGCCCTGGCCCAGCGCCACGGCCGCGCCCCATTCAATCAGTTCGTAGATCGCGCTCACCGCCAGGCACACCGCGGTCACCAACACGAACAGCCAACCGCCGCGTACCAGGCCGGTGTGGCGCAGCAACAGCTCGCGTGCGGCGATTGCCGGTACGAAGCCCTGCATGAAGTGGCCGATGCCGTCGTAAGGGTTGCGTGCCAGGCCGAACCCGTCGCGCAGCCAGTCGCCCAGGGGCACCCGCGCATAGCTGTAGTGGCCGCCCAGCATCAGCACGCAGGCATGGGCAAAGATCAGCGTCAGCAGCAGTGGTGTGAGCGCAAAGCGGCTGCGGGTGGACCAGACGATGAGCAGCACCAGGATGACCGGTGCGATCTCCATCAGCCAGGTCGGCAGGTCAAAGGGATGCCAGCCCGACAAGGCCAGCAGCGCCAGCAGCACAGCGGTGTAAACGGCCAGGGCGCGGGTCGAGAGGGTGGCGTGCACGGGCATGGCGACATCATCGCATCGCTGCCGGGCCCGGCGACAATGGCGCTCCCGCCACCCTGCTCCTGCTGCGATGAAGCCGATCGGCACCCCGTTGTCCCCCCGCGCCACCCGCGTCATGCTCCTCGGCAGCGGCGAGCTCGGCAAGGAAGTCCTGATCGCACTGCAGCGCCTGGGCGTCGAGACCATCGCCGTCGATCGCTATGACCATGCGCCCGGTCAGCAGGTGGCGCACCATGCGCGCACCATCGTGATGAGCGACCCCGAGGCGCTGCGTGCGTTGATCCTGGCCGAAAAGCCCGACCTGGTGGTGCCTGAGATCGAGGCGATTGCCACGTCGGTGCTGGAGGCGCTGGAGGCCGACGGGGCCGTGCGCGTGATCCCGACCGCCCGCGCGGCGCGCCTCACGATGGACCGCGAGGGCATCCGCCGCCTGGCCGCGGAGACCCTGGCGTTGGCCACCAGCCCCTACCGCTTCTGCGATTCGCTGACCCAGTTGCAGGCTGCCATCGAGGGGGGCATCGGCTACCCCTGCATCGTCAAGCCGGTGATGAGCAGCTCGGGCAAGGGCCAGAGCAAGATCGACGGGCCGGCCGACGTGGCCAAGGCCTGGCACCACGCGATGGCCGGCGGCCGCGTGGCTGGCGGCCGCGTGATCGTCGAAGGTTTCATCGACTTCGACTACGAGATCACCCTGCTCACGGTGCGTGCGCTCGGCTCCAACGGCAGCGTTGAAACCCACTTTTGCGAGCCGATCGGCCATCTGCAGGTGAGCGGCGACTATGTCGAAAGCTGGCAGCCGCATGCGATGGCCGCGGTCGCCTTGCGCCGCTCGCGCGAGATCGCCAAGGCCGTCACCGACAACCTCGGCGGCCAGGGATTGTTCGGCGTCGAACTCTTCGTCAAGGGCGACGATGTCTGGTTCAGCGAAGTCAGCCCGCGCCCGCACGATACCGGCATGGTGACGATGACCACACAGTGGCAGAACGAGTTCGAGCTGCACGCCCGCGCCATCCTCGGCCTGCCGGTGGACACCGCGCTGAAGAGTCCGGGCGCCAGCGCCGTGATCTATGGCGGCGTCGATGCCCGTGGCATCGTCTTTGCCGACGTCGACGAAGCGCTGCGCGTGCCCGGCACCGAGATCCGCCTGTTCGGCAAGCCCGAGAGTTTCATCAAGCGCCGCATGGGCGTAGCGTTGGCGCGCCATGCCGATGTCGAAGTGGCACGTCGCCACGCCAAGCTCGCAGCCTCGAAAGTCAAACCCCATGCAGAGTGATATCGACATCGCCCAGGCCGCCACCTTGCGGCCCATCACCGAACTGGCCCGCGAACGCTTGGGCATTCCCGAAGACCAGCTCGAGGCCTTCGGCCGCTACAAGGCCAAGATTTCGCCCGCCCATCTGGCCAGCCTGGCCGGCAAGCCCGACGGCAAGCTGATCCTGATGAGCGGCATCAGCCCGACACCCGCTGGCGAGGGCAAGACCACGACCACGGTGGGTTTGGTCGATGCGCTGAACCGCATCGGCAAGAACGCCATCGTCTGCCTGCGCGAGCCCTCGCTCGGCCCGGTCTTCGGCATGAAAGGCGGCGCCGCCGGTGGCGGTCATGCGCAGGTGGTGCCGATGGAAGACATCAACCTGCACTTCACCGGCGACTTCAACGCCATCGCGCTGGCGCACAACCTGCTGGCCGCGCTGATCGACAACCACATCCACCACGGCAACGAGCTGGGGTTCGACCTGCGCCGCATCAGCTGGAAGCGGGTGATGGACATGAACGACCGCGCGCTGCGCGACATCACGGTCGGCCTGGGTGGTCCGGGCAACGGCTTCCCGCGCCAGGACGGCTTCGACATCGTGGTGGCCTCCGAGGTGATGGCGATCCTGTGCCTGGCGCGCGACCTGCGCGACCTGAAGGCGCGGCTGGGTCGCATCGTCGTCGGCCAGACGCGCGATCTGCAGCCCATCACCGCCAGCCAGCTGAAGGCGCAGGGGGCCATGACCGCGCTGCTGCGTGACGCCATCAAGCCCAACCTGGTGCAGACGCTGGAAAACAATCCGGCCCTCATCCACGGCGGGCCTTTCGCCAATATCGCTCACGGTTGCAACTCCGTGATCGCCACACGGGCGGCGCTGAAGCTGGCCGACTTCGTTGTCACGGAAGCCGGCTTCGGCGCTGACCTCGGGGCCGAGAAGTTCATCGACATCAAGTGCCGCCAATCGGGCCTGCGGCCCGATGTGGTGGTGCTGGTGGCCACCGTGCGCGCGCTCAAGTTCCACGGCGGCGCCGATCTCAAGGCCTTGCAGGGCGAAGACCTGGTGCGCCTCGACGCGGGCGTGGCCAACCTCGAGCGTCATGTGAACAACGTGCAACTGCACTACGGCCTGCCGTGTGTGGTGGCACTCAACCACTTCGTCCACGACACCGAAGCCGAGGTGGCCTTGTTGACGCGCAAGATGGCGGCGCTTGGCGTGCCACTGGTGCTGTCGCGCCACTGGGCCGAGGGCGGACGCGGCGCCGAGGGTCTGGCCCGCGAGGTGGTGCGCTTGATCGAAGCCGCGCCGTCGGCGATGCGCTTCGTCTACGAAGACAGCGCCACGCTCTGGCAGAAGGCCGAAGCCGTGGCGCGCAAGGTCTATGGCGCCGCCGAGGTGAGCGCCGACGCCAAAGTGCGTGCGCAACTACAGCGCCTGCAGGACCAGGGCTACGGCCACTTTCCGGTCTGCATCGCCAAGACCCAGTACTCCTTCTCGACCGACCCGCTGGCCCGTGGCGCACCGAGCGGCCACGTGCTGAACATCCGCGAAGTGCGGCTGGCCGCCGGTGCAGAGTTCGTGGTGTTGGTCTGCGGCGAGATCATGACGATGCCCGGCCTGCCGGCCAAACCCTCGTCGTTGGCCATCGACGTGGACGACGACGGGCGGATCGTGGGCTTGTTCTGAGCGCTACTTGAGGCCGGCGGCCGCCTTCAGTGCGGCTGCCTTGTCGGTGCGTTCCCACGTGAACTCCGGCTCTTCGCGGCCGAAGTGGCCGTACGCGGCGGTCTTCTCGTAGATCGGGCGCAACAGATCGAGCATCTGGATGATGCCCTTGGGGCGCAGGTCAAAGTGCTCTTGCACCAGGGCGGCGAGTTTCTCGTCGCTGAGCACGCCGGTGCCTTCGGTGTAGACCGTGACGTTCATCGGCTTGGCCACGCCGATGGCGTAGGCGACCTGGATCTGGCATTGCTTGGCCAGGCCCGCGGCGACGATGTTCTTGGCCACGTAGCGCGCGGCGTAGGCGGCCGAGCGGTCGACCTTGCTCGGGTCCTTGCCCGAGAAGGCGCCGCCGCCGTGCGGGCAGGCGCCGCCGTAGGTGTCAACGATGATCTTGCGGCCGGTCAGGCCGCAGTCGCCCTGCGGGCCGCCGACGACGAAGCGGCCGGTCGGGTTGATGAGGTACTTGGTATCAGCAGTCAGCCAGGCCTTGGGCAGGACGGGCTTGATGATCTCTTCGCGCACCGCCTCGTAGAAGGCGTCCGTCATGCGGCTGCCCAGGCTCATCTCGGGTGCGTGCTGGCTGCTCAGCACCACGGTGTCGATGCTGTGCGGCTTGCCGTTCACGTAGCGCATCGTCACCTGGCTCTTGGCGTCGGGGCGCAGGAAGGGCAGGCGACCGTCCTTGCGCAGCTGGGCCTGTCGCTCCACCAGCCGGTGCGCGTAGTAGATCGGCGCGGGCATCAACTCGGGCGTCTCGTCGCAGGCGTAGCCGAACATCAGGCCCTGGTCGCCGGCGCCGGTGTTGAGGTGGTCGTCGCTGGCATGGTCGACGCCCTGGGCGATGTCGTTGCTCTGCTTGTCGTAGCAGACCATCACGGCGCAGCCCTTGTAGTCGATGCCGTACTCGGTGTTGTCGTAGCCGATGCGCTTGATGGTGTCGCGCGCCACCTGGATGTAGTCGACATGCGCATTGGTCGTGATCTCGCCGGCCAGCACCACCAGGCCGGTATTGGTCAGCGTCTCGGCGGCGACCCGGCTGAGCGGGTCTTGCTTGAAGATGGCGTCGAGGATCGCGTCGGAGATCTGGTCGGCAACCTTGTCGGGGTGCCCTTCAGAAACAGACTCGGAGGTGAAAAGGAAATCGTTGGCCACTCTTAAACTCCAGTGATGATGAAAGTTGCAAGGCGCGTTGCCGAGCTCGGTTCTGGAGGAGCGGCGAACGCTTTAGCAGAATTTTTGAATCGCCCCGCAAGTAGTTCATAACTCGGCGATCCGCTGATTATAGGAAACATGCTGACCCTGCTGTCCTGGCTGTCGCGTCGATCTCTGGGGTTTTTGCACGCCCTGGGCGCCTTGCTGGGCTGGGCCGGTTACGTGCTGTCGGGCCGCTACCGCCAGCGCCTGCGCGCGAATGCCGCCTTGGCCGGGATCGGCGCGCGCGCGCGTCGCGTTGCCGTGACGCAGGCCGGCTGCATGGTGGCCGAGTTGCCGCGCCTGTGGTTGCGCCCGGCGGCGTTGCCGCTGGTGCCCGCCGTGCAGTGGCAGCGGGCCGAGCTGATCGAACAGGCCTTGGCGGCGGGGCGTGGCCTGCTGGTTCTGACGCCGCACCTGGGCGCCTTCGAAGTCATTGCCCAGGCCTACGCTGAGCGTTTCGGGGCGCGCCAGCCGATGACCGCGTTGTACCGCCCGGCACGCCAGGCCTGGCTGCGTGAGCTCGAAGCCACCGCCCGCGACCGCCCCGGGCTGCTGACGGCGCCCGCGTCGCTGGCGGGGGTGCGGCAGCTGATCCGCGCCCTGCGCCAGGGTCAAACCGTGGGGCTGCTGCCCGACCAGGTGCCGCCCAACGGCATGGGCCTGTGGGCGCCCCTGTTCGGTCACCCGGCTTACACGATGACCTTGGCGTCCCGTTTGGCGCTGCAGACGGGTGCGACGCCCTTGCCGATGATCTGCATGCGACTGCCACGTGCCGCGGGATGGCAGATCCGGGTGTATCCAATGCAGGAGGCCCTGCCCGACGCGTCGCAGTTTGGCGCCGACGAGCTGGCGCATCAGACAGAATGCGCCGCCGTGATGAACCGTACGATGGAATTTCTGATTCGCCAATGCCCCGAGCAGTACCTTTGGGGCTACCACCGCTACAAGTCGCCGCGCACGGCCAATTGATGGGCGCGCGCTTCGCACTCGGGGTCTTGTGGCTGGCCCATTGGCTGCCGCTGAGCCTGCAGGTCGCGCTCGGCAACGCGGTCGGCGCGCTGCTGCATGCGCTGGCCGGGTCGCGCCGCGGCGTGGCCCAGCGCAACATCGAGCTCTGCCTGCCTGAGCTGGACGTCGAGGCGCGGGCCCGCCTGGTGCGGGAGCACTTCATGTGGCTGGGCCGCAGCATCGTCGAGCGGGGTTTGCTCTGGTACGCGCCCCAGGCGCGCATCCAGGCCTTGATCGAAGTCGAGGGCGATGTGCACCTGGCAGAGCGCAGCGACGCGCCGGTGATGTGGCTGGTGCCGCATTTCATGGCGCTCGAGGTCGCGGCGGCGGCGGTCCAGCTGTTCCAGACCCGCCGCGGCGCGACGATCTATCAGGCGCAGAGCAACCCGGTCTTCGATGCGGCCGTGCGCGCCGGGCGCCAGCGCTTCGGGGGTTCGGAGCTGTTCACGCGGCAGGACAGCGCCAAACCCTTGATCCGCGCCATCCGCCAGCAGGGCCTGGGTTTCTTCAACCTGCCCGACATGGACTTCGGCATCAAGGACGCTGCTTTCGTGCCCTTCTTCGGCGTACCGGCAGCGACCCTGCTCGCGCCCTCGCGCATGGCCCGCTTGCTCGGCATGACGGTGCAGCCTGTGATTGCTGAAATGCGGGCCGGTGGTGGCTGGCGCGTGCGCTTCCTGGCGCCGCTGGCGAACTGGCCGACCGACGACGCAGTGGCCGACACCTTGCGCATGAACCAGTGGATCGAGGCCGAAGTTCGGCGTTGCCCGGCGCAGTACCTGTGGGTGCACAAGCGTTTCAAGACGCGGCCGCCTGGCCAAGCCTCGGTGTACTGATGCGGCGACGATAATCTGGCGCAGGATGAGACTGCGATTCACCAAAATGCAAGGCGCCGGCAACGACTTCGTCGTGCTCGATGCGACGCATACGCCGATCGAGTTGACGCCGGCCCAGGTGCAGCGCCTGGGCGACCGGCGCTTGGGCATCGGCGCCGACCAGGTCTTGGTCGTCGACCGCAGCGAGCTGCCCGGCGTCGATTTCGGCTACCGCATCTACAACGGCTTCTCGGGCGACGAGGTCGAGCATTGCGGCAATGGCGCGCGCTGTTTCGTTCGCTACGTGCGCGAGCATGGGCTGACCGACAAGACCACCGTGCGTGTGGCCACCGTCAACAACCAGCTCACCCTGCACTGGCAAGCCGATGGCCGCATCACGGTGGACATGAACCTGCCGGTCTTCGACCTCGCCGCGCTGGCGTTCGATGCGGCGGGCCTGGCGCCGCGCACGGTGGGCAACTTCGAGCTTTGGCCGCTTGACGTGCGCGGCCGCCAGGTCGACATGGCGCTGCTGTCGATGGGCAACCCGCATGCCGTGCTGCGCGTCGACGACATCGACCTGGCGCCGGTGGCGACCCTCGGGCCGGCGATCGAGGGCCACCCGCGCTTCGCCCGCCGTGTCAACGCAGGCTTCATGCAGGTGCGCCAGCGTGACGACATTGCGCTGCGGGTCTACGAGCGCGGCGCTGGCGAAACCCTGGCCTGCGGCACGGGCGCCTGTGCCGCAGTCGTGGCCGGTATCCGCCTGGGCTGGCTCGACGCACGCGTCGAGGTCCACACCCGGGGCGGGCGGCTGACGATCGAATGGCAGGGCGCTGGCCACCCGGTGCTGATGACCGGCCCGGCCGAAACCGTCTTTGAAGGAGAAATCGAGCTGTGATCACCAACGCCCTGCAAGGCATTACCGAGAACGACATCGCCGAGTACCTGGCGAACACGCCCGGCTTCTTCGAGCGCCACGCGGAAATGCTGGCCAGCATCCAGCTGACCAGCCCGCACGGCCAGCGCGCGGTGTCGCTGCAGGAGCGTCAGATGGAGATGCTGCGCGAGCGCATCAAGGGGCTGGAGAAGAAGATCGTCGAGATGATCCGCAACGGCCAGGACAACGGGGCCATTGCCGAGCGCCTGCACCGCTGGACCCGGGCGCTGATGATCACGCCCGACGCCGCTGAACTGCCCGAGGTGTTGCTGCGCGAATTGAAACAGCAGTTCCTGATCCCGCAGGCCGGCATCAAGATCTGGGGCGTCGCCGAGCCGTTCGCGGCGCTGCCCTTTGCCCTGGGCGCGAGCGAGGATGCCAAGATCCTGGCCACCAGCCTGAGCATCCCCTATTGCGGCGTGAACGCCGGCTTCGAGGCCGTGCGCTGGCTCGACGATCCGGCCAGCGTGGCCTCGATGGCCATGGTGCCGCTGCGCCTGGGTGCCAGCGATCACGCTTTCGGCCTGCTGGTGGTCGGCAGCCCCGACCCGACGCGCTACAGCGCCGAAATGGGCACCGACTTCCTGCAACGCATCGGCGAGATCGCCAGCGCCGGGCTGTCGCCCCTGCTGCCGCACGCGTGAGCGCGCCGGGCCGCCTCCAGCGCAAGCCCGCTCCCGCGGGGGGGCGGCGCGAAGCGACCGGGGGGCCCTCAGGTGTCGAGGGCGTCCCATTGCCCGACGAGTTGCTGCGCTACCTGCAACACCTGGAAGTCGAGCGGCGCTTGGCGGCGCGCACCCTGATCCTGTACCGCGAAGCACTGCAGCGCCTGCACGCCTCGGCGCTGGCGGCCGACGTGGCGTTGCCCGCGGTGCAGACCCACCAGGTGCGACGCTGGATCGCGCAGGCGCATCAACGCGGGCTCGGACCGCGCAGCCTGGCCCTGGTGTTGTCGGCCTGGCGCGGTCTGTACCGCTGGTGGGGCGAGCAGTGCGTGGTCAGCAGCAACCCGGTCGACGGCGTGCGCGCACCCAAGGCGGCCAAGCCGCTGCCCAAGGCCCTCTCAGTCGACCACGCGGTGGCCCTGGCCAGCCATGTGGCCGAAGGCGGCGCGCCGGCGTTGGCGGCGCGCGACCACGCCATCGTCGAGTTGCTCTATGGCTGCGGCCTGCGGGTGGCCGAACTGGTCGGTCTCGACGCGCGTGCGGCGCGTGACGCGTCCGGTTGGGTCGATGCGCCGGACGCCACGGCCCATGTCCTGGGCAAGGGCAACAAACGGCGCAGCGTGCCCGTCGGGCGGGCGGCCCTGCGGGCGCTCGAGGCCTGGTTGGTGCAGCGGCCAGCGCTGGCCAAGACCGACGAAGCTGCGCTCTTCGTGAGCCGCCGCGGCGGCCGCCTGACGGCCGGCCAGGTGCGTGCGCGCCTGAAGACGCTGGCCCTCCAGGCGGGCCTGCCGACCCATGTGCACCCGCACATGCTGCGCCACAGTTTTGCCTCCCACCTGTTGCAGTCGAGCGGCGACTTGCGCGCGGTGCAGGAGCTGCTGGGCCACGCCAACATCGCGACCACCCAGGTCTACACCCAGCTCGACTTCCAGCACCTGGCCAAGGTGTACGACGCGGCGCACCCGCGCGCCAAGCGCCGCGGTTGAGCCCTCGCTACGGCGGGCCGGCCCGGCCGTCCGGCCGAGGCGGCGATCTTGGGCTCGGCATGTCAGCCCGCGTTCATTTTCTTCAGCACCGGATCGGCGGCCGGCCAGTCCCGGTCGAGGCGGTCGCGCACGCTGGCCGCCTCCACCGCCTTGCCCTGGCTTTGCAGCGCGGCGTGCAGGCCGCGCAGGGCCCAGCCGCTGCCGGGCTGGTCGGCCAGGTCGGCACGGAAGGCGGCTTCGGCCTCGGCCGCGCGGCCGGCGCTGAGCAGCAGTTGCCCCTGGGCCTGTCGCGCCATGGCGGCCAACATCGGCGGCTCGCGCGCCTCGAACGCGTCCTCGGCCGTCACGGCGGCTTGCGCTGCCGCCACGGCCGCATCGATGCGGCCGTCGCGCCGCGCGAGCTCCGCATTCAGGCGCGCCAGCACGATGCTGTGCATCGCGCGCAGCAGTTCGCTGCCGTCGTTCTTGCCCTGCGGCGGCGTCAGCTGCGCGATCTCGGCCTGCAGCGAACGCGCGGCTGCGATTTGGCCGGTGTGCAGCAGCGCCAAGGCGCGTGCGTGACCGTCGAGGCTGCGCGCCATGAAGCCTTTGTCGATGGACGGCGGCTCGGCCAGCACGGCGGCCCAGCGCTCGAAGCGGGTCAGGGTGTGGACCGGCAAGGCGCGACGGTACTGCGCGAAGCCGCTGGTCGAAGCGCTGCCGGCCAGGGCGATGCGGCGGGCGGTGGCCAGGGCCAGGTCGCCGCGGCCTTCCATCACGGCGCCGAACCAGAGGAAGTGCAGGTTGTGTCCGTCCCAATCGGTCGTCTTCTGGAACTGCTGTTGACCCAGCAAAGCGTTCAGGCTGGCCTGCGCGGCGACGGCCTGCTCGTTCACACGCACCGCATCGGCAAAGCGCGCCACGCGCGCATAGATGTGCGCCGGCATGTGCACCAGGTGCGGCGACGCCGGCGCCAGCGCGCCCAGGCGGTCGGCCGCGGCGACGGCGCGCTCGGGGTGGGGCGAGGCGTCCAGCGCATGGACCAGGTAGTGGTTGACCCCGGTGTGGTCCGGTGTCGTCGCCAAGGCGGCTTCCAGGCGCTGCACCATGTCGCCGACAGCGCCTGCCGGCTGGCCTGTCTTGCGATCCCACCAGTCGCTGCGCGTGGCGACCATCACGGCCTCGGCGTACAGGGAGGCGACGTCAGCGTCGCCGGGATGGGCGTCGGCCAACACGCGCAGGCGTGCGGCGTAGGCTGAATCGAGCGGGTCGGCCTTCTCGCCCTGGCCCGGCGCGCCACAGATCTCGGCCAGCAGGGGCGCGTCTTGCGGCGGCGAGCGCTGCTCGCCGTAGCGCACGGCCATGGCTTCGATCAAGCCACGTTCGCGCGGCGCAGCCTGGCCGCCGAGGGCGATGGCCAGCGCGGTGTAGCGTTGCATCTCACGCAGGTCGCCGCGCACCGGGTTGTTGATGATCGGCCCGAGCTGCCAGGCCACCCCCCAGGCGCACAGTGCGCACTGCGGGTCGAGCGCCAGCGCGGCCTTGAACGCGCGCACCGCCTCGCCCTCGTTGAAGGCGTAGGCCTGCTGCACACCCTGCGCGAAGAGTTGCTGCGCTTGGGCATTCGCACTGGCGCGGGCCAGCGTGGCGTTGCCATAGCCCTCGAGGCTCGGCGCCCGCGCGCTGAAGTCGACGGGCGCCGGCAGCGTGGCGCAGGAGGCCAGCAGCGCCGGCAGCAGGACCCGAATGGCACGCGATGGCCGGGCGCTGGGGGGCTGGACTTCAGGGTTGTGGGGATCTTGCATGGCTGGCCTGTAGGTTGGGCAGCTTGCGCTTGTAGGCGCACGTGGGCCGCCTGTCAATCGAACAGCGGGGCCGAACGGCGTGGCTGACAATCGCCACCCATGAAGAGCATTCGACTGCGCGATGGCAAGGAGCGCTCGCTGCAGCGCCGCCACCCCTGGGTGTTCGAGGGCAGCATCGCCAAGGGCCAGGCCGACGCCGGGGAGACCGTGCGCGTCGAGGCCCACGACGGCCGCTTCCTGGCCTGGGGCGCGTACAGCCCGAGCTCGATGATCCGGGTGCGGGCCTGGAGTTTTGTCGAAGCCGAGCGCATCGACCGTGCGTTCTTCGAGCGCCGCATCGCCACCGCGGTGGCCTTGCGCGCGCGCCTGCCGATCGCCAGCGACGGCCTGCGCTTGGTGCACGGCGAGGCCGATGGCCTGCCGGGTCTGATCGTCGACCGCTATGCCGACGTGCTGAGTGCGCAGTTCCTTTCGGCCGGCACCGAGCGTTGGAAAGCGACGCTGGCTGACCTGCTGTTGGCCGCCACCGGTTGCACCCGCCTGTACGAGCGCAGCGACGCCAGCGTGCGCGGTCTGGAGGGCTTGGCGCCCGCCAAGGGCTGGCTGCGCGGAGGCGATGACGCGCTGCGTGGCAGTGAGGTGACGATCCGCGAGCACGGCTGGCAATTCACGGTCGATGTCGCCGAAGGTCACAAGACCGGTTTCTACCTCGACCAGCGCGACAACCGCGCCCTGTTTGCGCGCCGTGTGCGCGAGTTCGGCGTACAGCGCGTGCTCAACGGTTTTTGCTACACGGGCGGCTTCAGCGTGGCCGCCCTGGCGGGCGGCGCCAGCCATGTGGTCAGCGTCGACTCTTCAGCGCCGGCGCTGGACAAGGCGCGCACGCACGTCGCGCTGAACGGCTTCGCGGCTGCCAGCGCCGAGTTTGTCGATGCCGATGTCAACGCCTTCCTGCGTGCGCAGCTCGAGTCCGGTGCCAGCTTCGACGCCATCGTGCTCGACCCGCCGAAATTCGCGCCCAGCGCGGCCCATGCCGACCGGGCCGCGCGCGCCTACAAGGACATCAACCGGCTGGCGCTGAAACTGCTGACCCCGGGCGGCCTGCTGTTCACTTTTTCCTGCTCGGGCGGCATCAACGCCGACCTGTTCCACAAGATCGTGGCCGGCGCCGGGCTCGATGCCGGGGTTGACGGCGTGTTGCTCGACCGTATGAGCGGTGCTTGCGACCACCCGACCACGATCAACTTCCCCGAAGGCGAGTACCTCAAAGGCCTGGTGATCCTCAAAGCTTCTTGAACGCACTCAAATCGATGCTCGGCACGAACTTGGCGCGTTTGAGGGCAAAGAAGCTCTTCACGTTGCGCACATTCGCGTGTTGCGTGAACAGGCGCTGCACTGCGGTGTTGTAGGCCGCCATGTCTGCGACCCAGAGCACGAGCAGGAAATCGGGGCCGGGGCTGACGCGCCAGCATTGCTGAACCGCACCGTCGGCCACCGCCAGCACCTCGAACGCGTCCAGGTGTTCGGCGCCCTGGCGGTCGAGCTGCACCTCTACCAGTACCTGCAACCCGCGGCCGAGCGCCTCAGTGGCCAGCAGCGCGATGCGGCGTTCGATGACGCCACTGTCGGTCAGCCGGCGCACGCGGCGCAAGGCCGTGGCCGGCGAGACGTGGGCGGCCGCTGCCAGATCCTGGTTGGACAGACCGGCGTTGTCCTGCAACAGATCCAGCAGGCGCAGATCGGTGTCATCGAGGGAAATCATCTGCAATAAAAGTGCATTGGAAACTAATGAACGAAATATTAATGAGCAACTGCGGGTTCAGAGTGTGAATTGTCTCTGAACCTGGCAAGTATGCAATTTAGTTTCACTTCTGGGCGACTAGCATCTTCCCTCACACGCAACTTCCGAGGTCTCCCCATGTGCGGCATCGTCGGCGCGGTCAGCGCGCGCAACATCGTTCCGATCCTCGTTGAGGGCCTGAAGCGGCTCGAGTACCGTGGCTACGACTCTTGCGGCGTGGCGGTGCACCAGGACGGTGGCCTCAAACGCGCGCGCAGCACAGCGCGCGTGGCCGAACTCGAAACCCAGGTGGCCAGCGAGCACATCACAGCGGGCACCGGTATCGCCCACACGCGCTGGGCCACCCATGGTGCGCCGGCGGTGCACAACGCACATCCGCACTTCTCGCCCGGGCCCGACGCTGAACCCGGCGCGTCCGGAAAAGTCGCGTTGGTGCACAACGGCATCATCGAGAACCACGACGAACTGCGTGCCGAACTGCAGGCCAAGGGCTTCGTCTTCACCAGTCAGACCGACACCGAAGTCATTGCTCACCTCGTCGCTCACCTCTACCAGGGTGACTTGTTCGAGGCCGTGCAGCAAGCCGTCACGCGCTTGCGCGGAGCCTATGCCATCGCCGTGTTCTGCCGCGACGAACCGCATCGCGTGGTCGGCGCGCGCGAAGGCTCGCCGCTGGTGCTGGGCGTTGGCAAAGGCGAGACCTTCCTGGCCTCTGACGCCATGGCTCTGGCCGGCGTGACGGACCAGATCGTTTATCTCGAAGAGGGCGATGTCGTCGACGTGCAACTCGGCAAATACTGGGTCGTCGGCCGGCAGGCCGACGGCAGCCTGCGGCCGGTGCAGCGCGAAGTGCGCACCGTGCAGGCGCACAGCGGTGCGGCCGAACTCGGCCCCTACCGGCACTACATGCAGAAGGAGATCTTCGAGCAGCCCAAGGCCATTGCCGACACGCTCGATGCAGTGGCCGGCATCAGCCCCGAGCTGTTCGGCGACGGTGCGTATTCCGCGTTCAAGGCCGTCGATCAGGTTTTGATCCTGGCCTGTGGCACCAGCTACTACGCCGGACTGGTGGCCAAGGAGTGGCTCGAGGGCATTGCCGGCATCCCGACTCAGGTGGAGATCGCCAGCGAGTACCGCTACCGCACCAGCGTGCCCAACCCTCGCACGCTGGTCGTCACCATCACCCAGAGTGGCGAGACAGCCGACACCCTGGCCGCCCTGAAGCACGCGCGCTCGCTCGGCATGCCGACCACGCTGACCATCTGCAACGTGGCCACCAGCGCCATGGTGCGCGAGTGCCGGTTCGCCTTCATCACCCGCGCCGGCGTCGAGGTCGGGGTGGCCTCGACCAAGGCGTTCACGACCCAGCTGGTCGGCCTGTTCTTGCTGGCGCTGGCCATCGCCCAGGTGCGCGGCCGCCTGAGTGACGCGCAAGAGACCGACCACCTGAAGGCGCTGCGCCACCTGCCCGTGGCGGTGCAGGCCGTGTTGGCACTGGAACCGCAGATCGTTGCCTGGTCACAAGCGTTCACGGCCAAGGAGCACGCCCTCTTCCTCGGCCGCGGCCTGCATTACCCGGTGGCGCTCGAAGGGGCCCTGAAGTTGAAGGAGATCAGCTACATCCACGCCGAGGCCTACCCGGCGGGCGAACTCAAGCACGGCCCGCTGGCCCTGGTGACTGCGGCGATGCCGGTCGTGACCGTGGCGCCGAACGACCAGTTGCTCGAGAAGCTGAAGAGCAACATGCAGGAAGTGCGCGCGCGCGGCGGGGAGCTGTATGTCTTTGCCGACGGGGACACCCGCATCGCGAGCGGCCCCGGCGTGCACGTGATCCGCCTGCCCGAGCACTACGGCGCGCTCAGCCCGCTGCTGCACACCGTGCCGCTGCAGTTGCTGGCCTATCACACCGCGTGTGCGCGCGGGACCGATGTGGACAAGCCGCGGAATCTGGCGAAGTCGGTCACCGTCGAATAGACCAGCGCGCGGGCCGTCACC
>Ga0163144_10004798_pt1 | contig 30293 bp, 18 predicted proteins | sample OliLak19BULKMAT1_FD_123175 | JGI IMG/M metagenome (GOLD analysis project Ga0163144, IMG submission 123175) | Freshwater microbial mat bacterial communities from Lake Vanda, McMurdo Dry Valleys, Antarctica - Oligotrophic Lake LV.19.BULKMAT1 | ecosystem: Environmental > Aquatic > Freshwater >...
AACCAACCAACCAACCAACCAACCAACCAACCAACCAACCAACCAACCAACCAACCAACCAACCAACCAACCAACCAACCAACCAACCAACCAACCAACCAACCAACCAACCAACCAACCAACTGAGACTAAACACAGACTAGTGTACAATCAATAAAATTCATTAACAGCAATTAAGTTCATCTAATTTGTCCGTGGTGAACTCAGGATGTCCATCATGTCCCGAAACCGGGTGCTCCAATAATGTGTTACCATCATTACTGTAGTTATTGGGGTTAAAAGATGCAGTCACAGGGGGTTTGTCAGATTTAGCTCTTTTTATCACTGACAGATGGTCATCTTGTAACTGTAAACCTGCTGTATTCACAGCTTCAGCAGTATTAGAGGTCTTATGTGGGGATAATAATTGATGAATAAACCTGTTTACTGTTATGGCAGCCAATTGGTAGACTACACAGTTCATATTTATCCCGAATAACGCAGATGTAAACTTGGGGTTATTACTGAGAACTGAGAAGGAATGTTTTGAGTAATGAGGTTGTGTTTCCGTACCCAATACCCCGTAGTCCAGATCAGGCAATTGGGGCGGATGTGTAAGTACTAATTGTGAGAATAAACTGTCATACAAGAATGCGTTATTCTTATAAAGTAATCTCAATGAGAGATTATTCATGTAATCAAACATTGTGCGTTCAGTGGATGGTGTCATTGCGTTGGTAGCAGATTCGGTGTCGGTATATAGGTTAGCTTGTGGGCTCTGTGAATCATTGGCAGAATGGCAGGTCGATGTCACAGCTTTATGATTCTGAAGCACTTGTTGATGATAACACTGGTATGTGGCGTTGCCAACTAAAAGATCGCCTTTTGTAAATATTACTACAGATACCGGATCTGTGCCCGTGTGAGCGGCGTGCGAAACACGGTTCATAAGATGAGTGTGTGCACCTTTGCACCATTGCAAGGCTGTGGTGACATTGTGCTGGTCAGATACTTCGACGGGTATCAAGTATAACACTGCGTCAATGGTGCGCAACATGTTTAGGGGGAGTGATTTTGTGTCAAAATCAAACCCGCTAGTATCAATTAAAGTTATTTGCACTTTGGTATAATCATTCAGCACTGTTTTAACAACATTGTCAGTTGTTGTTGTTGTTTTCCGCGTCATTAGTGTTTTTAATACAGGATGTAATAAATGACTGAACGAGTGTAGTCGTATGGTTTTGGTATGCGGATAATATTGCGATGCTGCGTAGCGACCATAGTAATGAGGCACAGGTCTAATATCTGAGAGATCGTATTTCGGCTTCTTACGCGGGTCATATTCAAAGCTGTGCGTAAAGTCTTCCTCATTTAGTCTGCTGAATGCTTGACAAAAGGTAGTTTTGCCTGAGCCCACATATCCTCGGACCAGTATGTTTATTTTAATAAGCGTTACGTCATTGTCGTGATGCATAGTCAGTGAGTGGACCACCAACGTGTTATTGTGTTTTAATCACTCTTTGATAATATATAATCAAAGAGCAAGAATTTTATTATTTGATAAGCAAATGCCTAACAATACATCATATTATTATTAGCTTTTACTGAATTTAACCAGTTCCATCACACACATGTCAACCACTCCTATTCCCAAGGGATACTTGGATTTGGACGATTTTGCAACAACTGGATCAGCTGAGGAGTTAATAGAATGGTGCAGATGCGAAAACTCTGCACTGACGGCTTCGGCAACCATTCTGCTATCCTTTGCCAAATCCAATACTCGAGTCCGGTCAAAATTTAAAGTCACAACCAACAACAACAAATGTGAACTTAAAGGGAAAAACAATACTGCCTCGCAAGTAGGAAAGATGAATATAATCAAAAGTGAGTGGGTACCTGTAATTACCCCGAATAAGCATTATGGTTATCACCAAATGCATCTGGTTCGGTGGAATAACCCGAATGAAAAAATGAAGAGTAAAACACATGGAGGAGAGTTTTGGGTAATGGCCGGCCTGTATAATTATGGTGGGGATGGTGGTAACAAACCACTTTTACAAGCCCCAAAACAGATGATCTCGTCGAATACTCTTGAGTGAGATATTCAAAACAATATTTCAGCTTTTTGCTGTAAACTCCACTCAATAATTTTTCTTTTATTTTAAATTCTCACTTGAAAACACTGGACAATGTACAAATAAAGCCTCAATGTCACAGAACTACCTGGTGAGTGATTACTCATCTGACCAAGACTCGGATAGGGAATTTGAATCAGTGTTTGTGACAGAAAGTGATTTCACCAATATTTGAAAATTGGAATCCATACTCATCATACTGGTTACAATTTCTGACAATTTCATGTCCACTTCTCCAATGTTTTTGAGGAGCTCCGTTGTGTCAGCAGTCGGTATTACAGGTACGGGTTGTCGTTCATTGTATTGTAACAGACTGTCGGTGAGGACCTTCAACAGGTCCTCAATTTTGACCATTTGTTCAATTACCGCGTCATTCTGTTTCATAAGGCCATTTTTGCGATTATCGTCATTGACTCCGTGTGACGGGGAATACTTGTGTCTGGTTGGTGCTGGAGAAGTGCCGGCCATTACATTGACCAAAGTATTGGGTTTGTTAAGTCCTTTGATTGACTCGGTGAGAATATCGATTTTGGAATTGGTCTCTTTGGCATTTAGTTCAATGGCTCCATTGAGGTTCTGTATTTGAGCTTCCATTTTCAACATGGTATGGTGAGTCTGGGATGTTGTGTTAGGGTTGTAATGGGTGGTGCTTTTATTACTGTCAATGGTGGTGATCTGAGGCGGCGGCGACACTATATCCGCGCCGCGCCGTTGACCTAGTAATCTAGGTGATACAACGCCTGAAGAGGACTGTTGTACACAGTCCAATATCAGGCGCGTATGCTTATTGATGTCGTCAATTTGCTTGTGCAATCTAGGCGCAAAATTATTCAAGGTTCTTTGCAAAATGTTCAGTCTACCAAACACAGTAGCTTGATTAGCGTTGTCAACAGACATGTTTGTCTGGCCCCTTTGGGATAACCCAGTATTAGGTGGACTGGTGACATTACATTTTGTTCCTTCAGTTGGGTTTACTAATGTATTGCATCCTGAGGACATATATGAAGAATCCCCTGCACTCACTTGTATAATCTTACTCAACCTGTTGGATTTCTCTATGTTCTTTTTTAAAAGGGTATGTTGTTGACGCCAATCACTCTTCGGGTCCGAGGCGTTAACTAAGTTGGCAGCAGGGACTGGTGTCCCACCACCACCAGTTGGGGCTTGATAAGATTGTGGTGATTGATGAGTTTGGTTGGTTGGATGTCCCTTTGAATCAGCACAACTGGGACTCATACGAGGTAATGGATTGGTCAAACGATGTCTAGTCATATTGACAGTTTTGGATACATCATCATCAGTTCCGAGCGATATATTTGGGGTAGTTTTGAGCGTAGTTTCATTAACTCTAAGGTTTGCTTGTTGTGGTAAATAGCTGGATTGATGTTGTGTAGGAGATAACGATATGTGAACAGGGGGGGATTGTGGCTGTAATTCTTGAGCTGTTGATAAATTAGGATTGACAGAACTGGGTTGGTCTTGCAATGAACGCAAAGTGCGTAATTGCATTTCTAATTCTGCAATTTTATATAGTTGACCGTTGGACATTTGGTCGCCCACAGCATTGGCCGATGCTTTTTTAATAGGCGACGTAGTATCGATTGTCGACGGATCACGCATACTTGATATAGATTTGGCTGAATCCGAAAAACACCCAACCAGATGCGTATCTACTGGGCGCCCTTCACTTTTGCGGTTATTTTGATGCATGAGGTCAGGCAGGCAGTCAGTCAGTCAAAATGGTGACTAATACAAAGCAGTTAATGGGTCAAACTGGTGACTACTAAATTACTAATATTGAAATGTATTTACTTACTGAATTATTAATTAATACATTCACATTGTCGCGCCCCAATAATGTCATACTCACTTTAAAATAAAAACGCCAACATATACAAGGACTCTGTAAATAAAACGCCAATATCCACCGACTCTATGAAAATAAAACGCCAGATTACGGCGACTTTACTAAAATAAAACGCCAATATCCACCGGCTCTATGAAAGTAAAACGCCAGATTACGGCGACTTTACTAGAATAAAACACCCATATCCACCGACTCTATGAAAGTAAAACGCCATCTGGCGAAAAATGTTTAATTACCCTTTTGTTGCGGTTCGTTGTTAATGTAAATATTTTACGGACGTTCATCGGAGACTGAGTCACAAGGTGTCCCATGAACGACAACCTTAAGCACTCGCCCTATCATGTTTCTACAATACAGTCCCATCTGCTCAGACATTGCGACAATCACCCAGTGCTAGACTTGGAGCTAATACGACATTATGGTGGCCGTTTGCGACACGATCTGTTATGTGTTGATGAAGCGCTGGTCCGAATACAAGAGCTTACTCGGGACGATACCCAGGGTTTGTGTAAAATGCGCAACCTTAATATCCTACTTCAAGAAGCATCTGATGTATCAACAGCTGAAGTGCTCCATCTTCTAAACCACAATGAAGACTGTTTTGCAGCCATTAAACTGCACACGTGTATAGCACAACACTGGATGTTGCATCGAATAATACTTCGGACCCTACTAAGAGAATGTGATACTATCGAACGCCAATCCGCCCTTATTGAGTCATCAGATCGCCCGATGACTCAGATTACACATAGGTTGTTGTATTACATATATCGAAAACTTTACCCAGTATATGCTCCTGCCTTTTTGGGTTGCCCTCCTGAACCCTTACATCAACGTGCCGAGTCTCACGGTGATACAGCAACTGATGATCCTGTATATTCGAGCGAACTACCATTCCTATGGACCCAGGATCTCGTGTCATGTTTTCAGGAAAAGTTAAAATATCGCTACGATGAGTCATCTGCGGCTATAGTACAAGAAACCTACACCCAATACACCTTCAAAACAAAACAGTGCGTATATCGTACTCATTGGTTGAATCCGAGCGACTCTGAGCTCATATACAATCTTGCCAACGTGCTACTCAAGTTAACAGTCGATGACATCTCTGACATAACCACAGTAAACTCTAGTACGGACATTTTGATGACTGAAAACGATGATACTGCTGCAGGAGATTGTGGTTCCGCTTTAGATGAGTCCAACTTCCTCTCTGATTATAACAATGGAAGCTATAGCGATGGTGATTGTGATAGCGATAGCGATAGCGATAGCGATAGCGATAGCGATAGCGATAGCGATAGCGATAGCGATAGCGATAGCGATAGCGATAGCGATGGCGATGGTGATGGTGATGGTGATGGTGATGGTGATAGCGATAGCCATAACGATATCACCATCGACCCAGATGCCTTCCAATCAGAGGAGGATGTTTTAAAATACATGGTTGAAAAACATGCGGATCTTTGGAGTTTGACGTTCGACCGAGTGTTTCCAGTCACTCCGTTTGGTGGTGCACTGTTGGATCAAGTCACCCGCATTGTTTTTGGACCTCATGACCCCAGTGAGGATACTGTTGAGCCTGTTGCGAATGACATGGACAACACTGAGACAAATGTGAGTCTAGTGGAAAGATCACCTAGTTCAAATATGGAGGTCGCCGGGAAGTGGACTTGGTTGGAAAATGCGAGCACCCGGAGATATCAAGGTCCTACTGTTTACTTTTTCAGTCACATGAAAAAGAAATACAATGATGATGAACCTGATGTTATTATTCCTAATGTAGACCATTCCGATAATGGTCCAAGGGACACCTGGAATGACACGCTGTTACCGGTTGTGCTGGAACATTCTGGATCCATACGAGTTTATCCTCTGACTCGAACGACTGAGGTGTTAAACTTTTACATTCAGATACATATTGAAAACAAATCCCACTTTAAGTATGTCAATGGTATGGATGCTTCCGTTGAATATACCAAAACGCGACAAGTGTTACTGTACAACAGTCTGAGAGACCCAAATATAGATTCTGTTGAATTGTCGATAATGTGCATGAAAATAGGAGATCCTCGGAACGACTGGAGCGATATACCGCCGCCCATAATCTACGTTCCCAACTGGACCTGTGATATTGGAGGATGTATGGGGTTATCAACTGGAGAATCTATTTCCAGAATCAAACCGGGTCCCAAGATGACGTTGGACCATCACGAGTTGGAGCGTCATGAAAAGCTCACCAAGAAACTAAAAAACTCCACCGATGGCGCGGACGACACTGAAATGCTAAGGTCCAAAGAGGTCATGAAGGAAGCACTCATGCGTTACGCCCGTCCTTATCAGCGAATCTACACGATAGGCGACGTTTCTCAAACTCTTTTCAATGCAGAAGAGTACCCCGTTTTGGCGGGTGACTTGATTCACGATAAACCCAGAATGGTGGGACTAGTTCACACATGCGACAGTGCGAACAAAGTGGCCAACTGTGAATGCCTTTCAGTGTACGATAATACAGCATATGTGATCGAACGTAATGGTGTGGACTGCACCCTGATGTCAGTGCAAGATCAACGGAGTCTGTTCGCTATCCAAAAAAACCGCCAGCCGGAATCAAATACACCGGAATCTCGTGTGTTTGCTATGTTGGTAGCGCCCATGAACGCTCGTGCATTCGTAAATCGCCAAACACAGTTTGTATGGTGGGCATCCAAAAAACACAGGGCTAAGTTGGTAGAAAATACGCGACCCAACTACATGTTTTATTTGGACGCGCATGTCGTACTGTGCGGACATCGAGCCCGACGGTTGACACCTTGTTTGTTGACCTCGCTTATTATGAAGTATCTTTGCAAGTACAACTGTGCCATAATCAAACTGTTGGATAATTATGGAAGAGATGTACTAAACGCGGCAGTCCAACACGAGTTGGGTCGTGACATTGAAACCGAGTTGCCAACTTTATTAGAACAATGCACATTGCCAGAGGACGTGTGGTTCTATTCTAAGATTTGCTTCGATGATCATCGTGAATGTCCACCTACTTGTGTTGGCGATGTCATACAACGTCAGCTGTATGCAACAATAGTGCAGCAAGACAAAGTATTGAAACAATGCCTGAGAACATGTGTGAACCTACCCTCCTTCTCCACACTCAACAAAACCCTCTTAAGAAACGACCTATGTTTCGACCCATGTGTGACGACACTATGAGTTTAATAAAATAAAGTACCACCACCAATGTACCTGATATGTTTTACACAATAATAGTATCAGATAATGGTTTAGTATATTAATTAGAAATAATGGGACAAATATCAAGATATTACCATCCTAAAGTAATATATCAAGCGCATAGCTACCGTTAGCCACGCATGTCGAGACCTGAAACACCTCAAATGGACAATTGTAACTCTACGGATGTTACAACCAAGGGGTTACATATACCCGCGTTTTTTAATATAGTTAACGAGTTTATCAGTCATTCACTGGAGGTAAACCATCTACCCGACACGCTACCAGTCAGCTTACACGAAACCGAATGTTTTGTGAAGGCTATGCATGATGCTGCCTTAGCTCAAGTTCAAGAAGGGAAGTCGTCCACTGATCGGGATTTACTGGCTGCTGAGGGGGAAGCTGAGCCTGCCAACTCCAGACTTGATGAATTGGACGCGTATGGAACAGCCTTGCGCTCGATAGTCTATTTGCACAATCTCACCGTGTCGGAGATTCGGGAAACGCTACATCGAGTCACTGGATTGGTGCTAATGCCAGTAATTGATTGTGATCCAGCACATCTCACTAGACTGGATAATGTGCACGCATTTTACGTCGATTCGTTACAACCGTTGGAGATGGCTCAAAATCGTTATCATAACAGCCATTTATTAATGCAATACCCGTGTTGCATTAATACGACGCCTTTGACGAAGACCCTCGTTGGTGGGGTGGCCCCAATGACCAGCAATGCCAACACGCTGGTTGCCAATTATATGGCAGTGGCCAGTTCATTGGAGGGGGAACCTGGGGACTTTTTCAAACTCTTCTACAGTGCAATGTGTTATCAAATTGAAAAGAGACACTTGTTAACTAGGTTTGGTAGTCTGGCCACATCGATACCCATGCCTGAAAGCCTGAATACCGCCATTCCTTCCGGAACTAAGCCATCAGACGACGGTGTAAGCCCAGACTTTGCCACTTGTCAATCGGTGTTGCCAAAAAGCATCACACATTCTGCAAACATCAATTTTATGACGTTGCGTGAAACCCTTCATCCCAAAATATTTCAGGCTATGACAGTGTTGATTGACAAACAAGTGTTCAGCTTGAATTGTAAGCCGCTCAATGAAGAACAAACTGAGTATTTGCATGGTATAGCAGCATCACTCAGTGCTATCACGAATAAATCAGTCTATGAAACGCTGACTGATGCCACCGCCAAATCAGACGCTGAGTCTTTGAATCCAAAGTCGGAACAACAACCTCCGGAGAAACCAGAGATAACCGACGTTGAAATTCAGTCCATCAGACAAACCTACCGATTTCAGTTACATTCGGCATTAGCTGAACAATTATTGAAAAACCGTGACCTCTTGGAATCCCAACTGAGCCCGATGGTTCTTGAGGCTCTGAATGAGTGTCCATCGAGTTTCACTAATGACTGCCAGTGGGCAATGAATGGGACCGACTGTAATGCCCTCATTGACGGTTTAAAGATGGACTCCTTATCTGTTCAATCCCATCAATGTCTTATCGAACAAATGGATAATTGGTGCAATAGCAAACGCGAGGAACTCCTGACCGCTGGTACAAATGTTGAATGTAACGCCGTGCATACTGGTACTGATTACGTGAGCAAGCTGAAAACATGTATATCACAAGTCGTCGGAGTACAACTCATGGCCCCCAAACTGTCAAAGTGTTTATCTCAACATACACCACCACCACCACCAAGGAGCCTTCCAAATAAAGGCACTCCAAACACTGGAGACAGTGTCCCACATAATTATTACGTTAAAATTGAGCAGCTTTTGCAAGCACACACCTTGCAGAACATCCAAGCTATTGAAAAGTGGATCTTTTGTCAACTCCTTTTCAATATACCCGTTATGAAACACATCTTGGCTGAATGTAATTTGATGTATTTGCGCTACCGCATCATTTTACAGAAAAAACAAAATATTGCCTTTGATGACAAAGAACATGACCAAGTAGGCTGGTTTCTGACACTCAATGATTACTTCGCCATGGTGTCGGACCACGTGAATAACTCTTTAAAAACCAAGATGTCCGCTGCTACTGAGGCGAACGCGCCGAAATTGACTGACTATGGATTGGAGATTATTAACAAGCTACTGGGGTCATTCCAGCGTGTCAGGGAACCCAACGGTTGGACAGCTGAAAACTGGTATTCACTACACGTGGGTCCAGAAGCTACATCTGAATATGGAGCAACGTATCTTCAGGAACCCACTAATGTTTGCATCCATGAGCAACATTACCAAAACGCGCATATACCTGCGTTCACCGCTGACATGCAAGACTATTTATTTAAGGCCCCACTGGAATCACATATGGAGCAAGTGGGCTTAAATCTGAGTCTTGGTGAGGCCGCGTCGCCGCTGTCATACGACCAGATGAAATCGCAGGGTGTCATATTGGAACGAAGCGATGGTTTGGAATACATACAGCTCAATCACCCCTATTTCTTGACTGTCAATTTGTGCTCAATCATGTCATTGATGGGACTGAGTGCTGAGCTCGCAGAGGTGTTTGTATCCAAGTTCTATGGGCCTTTGCATGATCTGCAAAACGATGGAAATCCCATACATGAAGAGTTGGCAATCCACACCTTTGCTAGCATTACGCAACATGGCGAACTGTGTATCCCTGTAAAGAATTACACATGTTACATAGGATCTGTCACACACTGGTTGAGAGAAACTGTTCGCCGCAAAATACTTGATAGTGATTTTAATTATGTGCTGTGTGAAAGATCCGGGGAGGTAACTGACGATTCCGATTCAGTCAAATACCAAGCAGTGGATGAGCGCATGGCCCAGAATGCTCTCTTTGCCGCACTTACTCCGGCTAACAGACACAGTAATCAGCAACTGAACGTGTTGAAGGCGTGGTTTAGCATAGATCACAATTGGGTGAATGAATACAAGAGTTATTTGGATAATCTCCTTCTCCAATTGAATACTTGGGCGGCAATTGAGACTATGGGAGCCGAGACAATTACTTTTGATGACAACCCCATAACAATTTCAAACGCTATTACTTTATGTATCAGCAATGTGAAAACGGTTTTGACACGGTATATGGAATTAACTGAAATCATTTCGGCCACAAGCGACGGAAATATAAGTAGCTGGAATGATCTACCACTATCCCATCTGGTAACCAGATGGTGTAGGATGTACAGTACGCGCCGTGTCCTGCCACAGGCTTGGACAATGCCAGATTGAGTTGTTTACAAACATGCTCACTCACACACACACAGCTGGTACATTATGGGGTTTTAATAATAATAAAGAATAACTTTGAATAATCAAAATTGTTATATTTATGCCCAAAGTTAGTGGTAATAGAACAATTATTATAATTAACATTCCTTTATATAGTGACCGCAGTAGGCTGTAGAATGAACGGTCAAATGGAGCGTGACCTCGTGATGGTTGATGGTTGCGAACACTGTGTTACTACTTACTGCGTGCCGTTTATGAGCTGTAATTGTCAAGAGGGAATAACCAGACTGCGCGCTTGTGACTGCAGTTGCACTCGAGGCACTCGGTGTGAGAAAGCTGGACAATTTCTGAGTCAACAATGGGAGGTGTTTAAAATCAGATGGTTGGTTTCCTGCAGCTCAACCAACATTCGAATCATACTGGATGCCTTTAAAACATCTTATGCTCGGTGGCCTGCATTTACCATATTAATGCTTGTCTCTATGTTGGGTTTTGTTGCTTGGCTGGCATTTGTGAAGGTGCCCATTCACGGGGACGACGAGGTCTTGGTGGCAGCAATCAATAATGCTATTTTAATTGCCAGTTTTTTTGTAGTGGTAATAGCCGTTACCATGAGTGCAGCGTGCGTTTTCGTGATACATGAAGGTTTAAATACTTACAGTATATCTGCACATGGTGACATCATCCAAATAAACAGTGACAGCAGAAGTAGCAGCAGCAGCAGCAGCGGCGGCCAAGGGCTCGACGATAATTCGACAAATATACTCATTACCACCTTGGATTCGGACAGTGATGGACCTATTGACAATAGGGTTCTAAACTCACACAGACCGCAATCATTGTTTACACCCACCAACAATGTTAAATTTTAATTACAATAAAACACTTTTAGATTATGACTATTATTTATTGAGTTTACTAGTTGAAATGCAAAACTATTGTGATGGTCCATAGAACGTAATTTTTGTTGGGTCTCTGGTTATAAGAGCCATCAAACTCAAAGCTTCGTTGTTAAACTTTGAATGTGTAGCATTGTTGCATTTGTAATAATCAGTACTTGCTGCAAATGCTATGGTCTTTGTGTCAACATCGGTTAAAAAGGTATCCATTTTGCAAGGATCACCAGAAGCAGTAATGCTCAAAGAATAGGGGTCTCTTCGAATACTCTGAGCAAAGTTCATTGCATACTCATAGGACTGTATAGGTTCAAATAACGGAGCAATCTCATTTGGTACAGATTGATGCAGGGAAGTTGGATATTCGCCAAGCAAAGGTAATCCATCGACTGCCATGCCGGTTGCTTGACCCAGGCAGGCCACGGCAGAAGCCGTCAAATGGATCATTTTTGGTTGGGGTTCAGGCTGTTGATATCGGTTCTGCTGCTGCTGTTGCTGTTGCTGTTGCGGTTGCTGCTGCATCTGTTGTGGATTAATATAATTCTGATTGACTCCATTGGGTGGTAGATCGCCTCTGACGCTGGACTGTTCAGAGCGTCTGACTTTGTTGACAGACTCCATGACCATCTTGGAATAGTCAGGAGCTGTGCGAGATGGCATGCCTCCGAATTTACCAGTGCGTAGATCTGGTTCATTAAAATATGGCTGCTCAGCATACTGATTGGAGCGTTTGCGGTCGTTTTGTTGAGGTACTAGCTGCTGCGTGTTCATCTCTTTCCAATTAGAATTGTTATTGTTGAATTGTGAATTTGTCGAGCTAGTATTTGAATTTGCTTGATTATTCATTTCACCGGTATTTAAATTGGATTGCTCTTGTTGAATTTGGGATTGCTGCTGCTGCTGCTGCTGAGTAGTGGCTGGTGAGTCAGTAGCCTGTGATTGATTGGCTAATTTGATGGTTCCTTGCAAATCCTTGGCCAGACTCTGGAGAGATGGGGTTGTTAGTATGGTGTTGAATATTTCAGTTAGCGCAAATTCGCTGGCAGATTTGCTAGGATCGTCACTTGTTTGAGCGCTGGAGCCAAGTAGTTGGCGCGCCAACATTTTGGACTCTTCCTGCCGTTGTTTGTTAATTTGTTCAATATCAGGCTTGTAGACATCCACATAGTTCTTCAAGTTGTCGTTTTCAAGCATCATCTTCTCCAAGCGCTCCATTAACTCTTGCTTGGTACCTTTAACCTTTTGTGAATTATCCAAATTCAATTGGGAGCCATCTGAACCAGTGGCGTTGTGCAGAGTCTTGTTTGAGCCCTCATTGGCGACAGACTTGGCCGGATCCGACGTTGTGGGTCCGGTAGAAGCTTGAGTTGATTGATTAGGTTCAATGTTGACTTGTTGTGCTGAAGATTGCATGGTTGCAGTTAAATTAATTTCTGTGGAATTAAGAGTTGATAAATGAATATTCGGCGATAACTGTTGAATTACTGAGTTATCTACACTATTTATACATTCGGCAGGTATATTGTCAAATATATTGATTTTTTTATTATCTGGATCTTTTGTGGTGGCTTGCGTTAAACTGGGTAGCTCAGTGTTAGTTTCTTTGGACGCAAAAATATGCACGTGGCAATTATCAAAGAAAGGAGTGTCGACAACTGACACCTCTTTGACTTTGTAGCCCGTAACTTCCCAATGATTGTTGATTTGAATGTCGTAGCCTATGGAAAAGGACTTTTTGGATAAATTGTTTGAGCCCTTGATTGCACAGACCATCTGCGGATCATTAATTTCAGCAGTAATATATACGCGATTGTCGCCTGGTGCAACGGACCCATGGACAATTCTGCCCATTTTCTTTTGTGGGTTATGATTGTCCAAAATGGGCAAATTGTTGAAGTTGACCTGTTCATTGAGATAACTGCGCACCAGTCGAGCGGCGGGGTCATTATAGACGACCTTTCTGCAGTCATTGTCGGCATACCACGATTCGTTGGTCTTTAGTATGTTTATGGTCTCAGGCGACAAAGATTTGACCCGAGTCAACTGCCCTGAGGAATCTGGACTATAGGCACCATCTTCGTCAATGACATAAGCTACACCAGCCAACATTGTTGACAGATGGGCAGTGGAGACAGATTTTGTACCCGGTATGTTTGGGGTGAGTGTTCCATGGGCAGAAATGGGAACATTTATATTGTCACTTTGGGGTTCTTGACTTGCGGAGTCAGTAGACTGTACACCAGCAAAGCTGTCAGAAACACAGGTTTGTAATTCTAAAGTGTGAAAGAAAGGAGTAGCCATGGTTGGATACCACAACTCTTTGTCAACACAATACTTTGATTTCTTTAATAATAAGTAAAGTGTGGTTTCACTTGAATATATTTATATTTTAATTTCATGTATGTTTCCAACGCAGTTATTCACAGATATCCATTGTTTTAATTTAATTACTGTGGACAAGGATAGTTAAATGTATTATTTCCAAGTGAAATGGAGGCATTGATGGGTCAAAGCGGTGCCAATCATGATCACGTTCTTACAAATCAGAGTGAACCCGCGTCCAATGCCAATATGCACTCGGAGTGTGTAGCACACCTATCCTACTATCCTGGATCTGTCAGCAAAGCAGCCATGTTAATACAAGAAGAGAAGCTACATTTTTATACGCTCATGATGCTGCCCGTGAGATTATCAATGTACTCTGATTGGGGAATTCTACCACCCAAAGATGTGGAGCGACTAGTCACCATAGACACTGACTGTGCAATCAGTACAACTACTTGTGCAAATGTAACTTATACAAAATAATAAACTTAGCTCTACTAGGCCACTCTATATTGTAAAGCTTGGTGGTATCCGGTAATAAGAGGAAAATTTATGAAGTGGACAACCTCTAACCTTTACTTTCCGGTTGATCCAAAACCTCCTAAAATAGTGAGTAACATTTGACAATAACAAGTGTATTATGTACCCTCTCCTCTTTCTGTAGCATCAAGTTCATCTACTTCTACCACCTCAGGTGTTATGATCTTGGTCAATATCAATTGGGCCACTCTGTCACCACGCTTCACTAAGAAATGTCAACACTAAAAGGAGTTGTTCGTAGCTCGTCTGGATTCCTAAGTACCTTCAAATTCTTCATCAGAGTGATTAAAGAGGACTACTCCCAAAGGCCCTCTGTAGTCTTCATCTATCACACCCGCCCCCACATCAATAAAGTTTTTCCAAGCCAAAGAGCTCCTTGGTGCTATTCTACCATAAAAACCGCTAGGAATAGCCAATGAGAGGTCAGTCTTTACTAGTTCTTTGGCGTGCCCTGCAATCTGTAATAACCGTTAGATTGTCAAAGTAGGTCGTAAACCTTACCTTGTAGTCGTGTGCTGAATGAAGATCATAACCGGCAGCTTTCGCAGTGCCTCTTTCAGGGGTCTTAGCGTGCTCCGAGAGCTTCTTAATTCGTAAAACGGGCACTGTACAAACAGCCTCTCCATCGTTGCCTCTGGCACGTTTGGCTGGTCTATCTTCGACTTCTTTTCCTTCGGACATCACGCAGGACGGGGTTTAATGAAAACACGCGTAACCAGCGTAACTTATACAAAATAATAAACTTAGCTCTACTAGGCCATGAGCATGTTAATATTTAAAATAACAAGAGTATCCAACTATTGAAGTACCGTCTGTTAATTAATTGACTTGTCTATTTGTTAATATGGACATTGATGGTTCGTTGTGGAATTTTGTTCGATGGGAATCCATTTGGCCGCTGCCACATGTGATATTGTCATATCACGCCTTTCTATACACTCGCAGTTGGATACACGTGCTATGTTACTATTATTTGATTAAGGTGGTGCAGCTGCTGCTGTTCTCCTTACTAGGACTTGATTATTGGCATTACTTCAAAGAACTGCTAGCTGACCAACCAACTGGCAGTGATTTGATGCTGTTGGCAACCAATCACACTGTCGATGTGGAGCCTGTATGTTTAGTGGACTTCAACGGGTTATTTATTGGCGGCACAGTGCAAGTGATTATGGGCATACTGATAGGTAAAGTCCATTCCTATACATGGTGTCCCTCCGTGTACCGCATGGATCATTTTCATCCTGTAAGTTTTTGGAAACACTTGGCTGCAAAATACGACACTGTATGGTTGGGTCCATTGCATCCATCAACTGTTGTGAAAAATGAAGAGGATTCTCTCCATTTTGTCACCAGATATGGACTGTGGCCTCTGTGGCTCATATTTGGACATCAAAAAGCCGATAAGTACTTGGGCCATGATGAGAAATCTTGGAGATTTCGGAAAATATTTTGGGCCAGGTGGTTTCAATTGACTCTTCTGGGCACACCCTCGCTGTTGTTTTACACCATGAGGATTGGACACCCGTTATTGCGTGCTGGCTCTATCATTTATGGGTTTGTTACCTGTTCCTTGTTACTTTGGTACAGGTCTGTCAATCAGACACTCTATCTCAAATGGATGCATAAAAAGTACAAGAGTGAGGTTGCTGTCCTAGGTGATGATTATCAGGCTTTAACTGAACCAGATAATGCAAACACCAGAATATTGAACACTCCAATTCCTCTTATTGCTATTAATCTCACAGACCAAATAAATTCGATAAATAACCGCTGGCCTACCAACAGTTTAATTAACCGATGGTCTACTCAATCCAATACATTAGCTCACTTTAAGCCATTACCCATATCCCCGTCATCTACTCCAATACAAGTAGCGACGAAAGGCTACTATAACACAATAAACGGGACGAGTGATGATGCGAAAAGGATATTGAAATTGAACAAATGTTATGAGTATGGGTTGGAATTAGTATTCAATTCATATGACGTGATTTATACGGTGTGGATATCTACATGTGTGGTTCTCATAGCGTCACAAACTATTCCATTTCTGTCATCTTTTTATCGGATAATGTTGGCAGTTTTATCAGTCATATGTCTTAGTCTTATGGCATTACCCATTCGCTGGGTCATTGGTAAAATAGAATTTTCAGAACCAGCCAACTCGATATATGTTTAATAAACTCTCATTTAAGTTTGTCATGTTATTATATTAAAAGATATACAATTCAATACATTAAATATCACCTAGGTGTAGTATTGTAACAGTACTATCAGACATGAGAAGTTTCATTTGTTTGTCATTACTGTTTATAGTCTCTGAATTTAAGTTATCTGTGGAAGGCACTGAAACTATTGATTTGGATCAATTGGACTTTGGTAATAACCGTCATTATTCATATGATCTCAAAATATCAAGTACCTGGGACTTGGAAAACCCCTCCACAGAGCTGGATCTTGGGAGCTCAACCTTATCATATGCAGTTGGTGGCTCTTACATTGTGGTTTCCACGTGGGAAGGACACCTACGGGTTTACAGAGAAACTACGATCCATGAGCTCGAATTAGTCTGGGCTAAACCTGTATCGGATTACTATGAGGATAAGGAAATTGCCAGCACTCCTGGCACTTATTTAGTCTCATCTACCCCGCTTTTTTGGGGCACTAACTATGTGGTGGTGGCTATTAATGGGCCAGCGGATGTATTAGTTTTGCGTTTGACTGATGGAGTGCTTATATGGCGTCACCGGTTAAATGCTAGTTCACGAGCCGCAATTGAACAAACTGGGCGAATTGTGGACAATGTTTACTATGTAGGTGTCACACAATTAGATAATCACAATGGAGGGAGCGATGTGTTTCTGGGCAGCTTTCATGCTTTGCATTTATTAGAACGACTGAATCTATGGTCTTGGTCTCCGGTAGACTTTGTGTCCTCAAATAGCATTGATAAATCCTGGAGTGGTATACCCATCACTGGCAAAAAACCCACTATTGATATTGCCAGTGGTGTTATTTACTTAACTACTGGCAACTGGAGCAATGCCCCTGAGCCTTTTGTATCCTGTCTAAACTCATTGGCTAGCTTGAGCCAGTCAGAAACATGCCATACAAATTATCCGCACGTCTACTATAACGCATTTGTGGCTTTGAATCTGAAAGACGGCTCCCTGTTGAAAGGAAGACGACACTCCAGTTACTTGGAACAATATGTATATTGTAACAACGTCGTCGACAATATACTGTGCGATAGGGGACTGGTACAACATGCACAATTTGTTCAAGATTTTGCATTGGACTATTTGCCATTTTGCAAATGTACTGATTTAAATGCCAGGTCAACATCTGACTTGGATGATTCTACGTATTCAAAAACAATGGGATTTTGCACAAGTAGTACTGAAACCCGCTGGGTAGAGGAAGCTGAGGTTACTACTGGTCAAACATACAGAAAAGCGTATTGTGGCTCGGGGACTGATATAACTTTGGAACCAGTGCTGTTTATCGGTCAACGTAATGGGGTTATGTGGGCATTATCGGGGGTTACATTGCAGGTGCTGTGGGTTAGACATCTTGTACCTAGTGGTCCATTGGGCGGATTTGAGGGGGGTCTGGCTTTGGACGGGCGCCGTTTGTACACTGGTCACAGTAACAGTGCACAGAAAACATGGCTTTTGAGCAATGACACTGTAATACGATGCGGTGGTTGGATTGCTGTTGATAAATTGAACGGCGATATTTTGTGGGAAACGTCAAACCCTGGTTGCTATGATAAATCTGGGCCTCCTGGTGATCCTCTATCCAACGGCCGTTCTAGTACGTCGTGGGGCATTGCACCAGTAACTGTAATACAAAATGAAGGATTGTTGGTAGGGTCGGCCGATATTGTCAGACATCCGTCAATGGGTATATTATTGCATGATATTTATGAAGATGGTACTTTGGTAGTCAATGTAGGAAATAATCCAATCAAACACACTGTGGGAGGATGGCTCTATGTTCTAAACATTACGACTGGATTTGTAGAGTCCTCATTTGAGTCTGGGGCTGCTATACATACTGCATGCAGTTTAGACAGCAATCATTGCATGTGGGTGGGGCAAGGATCCAATACTACTATGGGTAATTACCTTACCGGGTCCAAACTTTACAAGTTCTGTGCAACACCTGCCCCAATCAGTGACTTTGTGGAGCATACTATTCCTGAACCCAACCCATCTAATGACAATCAGAATGGTCAACCATTGGGATCTGGTGGAAGTGACAATGATGACGGACTGTCGGGAGACATTGTGGAGGAAATCCCAAATGAGCACACTGATTCTGAAAATGTTGAAGAATCCGAAACTGAGAATGATGGTGAAATAATAGAATATCTGATTAAAGTAAATCACTTTTTTTATGAAGGGTATTGATACAAATCAATGTAACATGACTATTTAACAAAAACTTTAATAAATACATTTAATGGCAATTAATAATATTATTAAATACCGATGAAGATAATTTAATTTAATCACAGGTCTGTAAGTTTTACAGACTTTAGTGTTTGTACTATGCGCTGGTCCTCTTGACTATTATGAGTTTTTTTCAAAACTAACAGACGGCTTTTTCAGCAAGTGAACACTTTTGAATAATCCCTTTTGTGAAGAAACATGGTCATGGCGCCAGAAACGTCGAAGAACTTGATGAGCGTATCATTGTAATGATATGACTATGATATATTACGTTAGTAGTAATTGAGCAAGTTATTTCAATAAATAGACGTTTAATCAAAGATGTGTTTATTCTGTATTAAGTGCAGTGTCTGTGTTGTTATATGTTAGATCAAATGACGATAAAACTAAAATGACACCATGGCTGCTATACCCTTGGGTGATTTCGCATGGTGGTCAGCGTCATCAACGAGCGCGCAATGAGTGAGCAACACTTGCAGTAAATTATATGGTATGCATGCATTCTCAGATCTACAGTGCCACTTTAACATGTAGTTTGCTGTTTGTTCGTCATAACCCAGCTCTTTCATCAGAATGCTCATTTTCATTTGGTTATATGGGTGGTTCATGTCTTTCTTGATTGATTGTTTCGTTTGAGCAATCCTGGCGGATGCTGTATTTCCCGAACTATTGTCGGCGGATTCCTGCAGCTTGTTGGTAAGATAGGTTTTTGCGGGCATTATAAGCACTACGTTGTCCATATCATCGACAATAGCAACTGTTGATATGGGGGTTGTTTGAGGAGCTGAATAATAATCGCTCGGGAAAAGATGGTCAAGTGAAGGCTTTTCGGTGGCTGCTGTGTGGTGTGTGGGGTGAGTTCGTGGCCATTTGCCAATGTGATAATCCAAAGTCCACATTTCCAAAGCCAGTTTTAGTATGTTGACTGCCAACTCAGAGGAGCTGAGAGAAGAAACTTGATTACGGGCTTCTGTTGCTGTAGCAGTGCCTTGGTTTATTACATTCTGAACATGAATGTTTAAATAGGCCAAACGTAGCAGTTCGTGTTGTTCGGCTTCGCATATTTCGCTGTTATCGATCCATATTGACCGAATGATGGCTGGTGTAATATCTATGGCTTCCAATATTTTGTTAAGGCAAAACTGAGTATCGGTAACAGAATCAGGTATAGTGGAATACTTTAGTTTGGTAATTAGCGGGGTTAATACTAAGTGCGGGTTATCTTGCCCAGATAGTCCCATAGATGCTAGAAACGACACCATTTTCATCTGATATGATAAGGTGTTGGGCTCGTAGGCATTGGCCTCGACACTTTGTCCGGGGATGCCACAGATTCCAAAATGGGTAATGATGTGTTTTCTCAACAGTATTAACATGGTGTAGGTCCACAGATGAGCAGATGATTGAATTCTGCCGAATCTTTGTCTTACGTAGGCAAATAATGAACTGGGTAACAAAATAACTGTTTGAGAATGGATAAACAGCAGGATTTCATTTTCTGCAGGCTTAGGTTGGGCCTGCATGGTAATTTATAATAATAGTACTGTGACTATTTATTATAACAAAAGTTAGATTATTTTATTATTGTAGGGTTCACCAGAAGTTTAATGCATTTGAAGAGTCTAAGATTCACAAATCAACATTGCTCTGATCCAATGTACATCTGTACATGACAGACATGACAAATACCATTACAAATGTGTGTATGTTTATTTTCAACCATTGCTCAATACAAGTCTTTGTTACCAACGGGTATCTTACCCAACCGCTTAAATATCATGGCTGCAAATACTAATATGGTTTTTACTGCGGTGTGAGCCAATATAATGTAATGACTTATGTAGGAGTGGGTGGTGGTCATCAGAAGTGGTTTGATGCAGGGTTGTAATAATCTGCGCATCTCATTCAATTCTGGAACCAAAATATCATAGGGATCGTAAATGGACAAAGCTACCATGTGTGAGATTGCCAACAAAATCACCACCAAAACTACCAATTGTGTCGTCAAAACAATCTTGATGGATCCACCGTTGTTTCGCGGTATAATAGAGAATATCATAGATAACCCATAAATGTACAAGAGTTCTGATGACCAGCCGTAATCAACAGCAGTCTCGTAACAAACGCAGCATAACGCGCGGCTATTCTCTGAAGCAAGTGTTTTGGAATATATTTGACTCAGGTTGCTGGCTTCAACCCCATGGAGCTGATATCCTTCAAACAAAGTGCGAACATCCAATATTTCTTTGGCGACGTACTGATTCCCTGTTTCAAAGGATTGAAATATTTTGAACCATCCAGCCAGTGGTTGATGGTGATGTTTGGTGTTGGTTGATAATCCGTACAATATGGAGTTCATTTTTAACCAGATATCCACAGTCAAGGATTGCGAAACATTGCAAAACTGGCGCATGTTTGAACCAAATGTCAATTCATGTTGGGCAACGAGTAATCCCATGTTGCTTGCAACATAACTGTCAATGAGTCTATTATAATATAAAGCAGTAATCAATTGCCCAGTGTTCGAAAACCCTATTCTACTTGTGATATTTCCCATGTATCCCGATGACTCGAGTAAAAAACGGACAGTGTCGTCAGAATGTGCCATTCCCATACAATAGAAGGTTCTAAACCACTCCATGGTTACCAAATCCCAATCAGTGGTGGGTTTAACAAATGTATTATTTGGATTGTAACAACAGTCCAGAATTTGATCAGCGGGCAAGCTAGTGTAATGTTCGTGGGATGGGTTGACTTTGAACAGATAAGGCGACTGATTATGAAAATTGGTAAAACTGGCACTGTTTGACCAGAACGGGATGAGATATATACCTAAACAGAAGGCACAAAATAGAGTGTCTATTAATAGCAAAGTGGGCATGATTTTCTTAGACCAGAATATCCGATGTTGATGTTTGGACATAGTTGGTAGCAGGTTGCGTTTCGGCAATATTGCCTGTTTAAACCTTAGCAAGGTTATAAATAGCTTTTTCATGGCTCCACTCGTCAAAATGTTGTAATATAATAATGCCAAAAATGGCAAGAGCAGAGTCAACCAACCAATGAGTTTGCTTTGCCAGGGGGCATTGAGAATTAACGCCTCGTCGGCATGGAAGTTGTTGTAGATATTTAGCCGTTTGGATATTTCGGCGTATATTTCTCGGTGAAGGTGATGTTCTTGAGTCATTGTGATACTATTGTCATTCAAAATGGCTATTTGGAGTAGGTGTGGTGGTAGTCAACAGACAGACTCAGTATGCAAGACTTAGTAAACCCCAAATACTACAGTGTTTGAGTTTGTGAATTATTTAATGTATCCATTATATTTTATTGTCTGTCCATATTTTTTATAAATTCCAGTTTCCATGACGGTTGCACGTGTTGGACCATGACCGAAATGGTATACCTCTGTCCTTGTTATAAATGTCGCGCCAACCGTGCCAGCTCCAGCAAAACAGATGCTAAGCTATTACAGTCCAAAATCAGCCACATTGTGTGTGTTTTATTTCTGTAGTTATGGCGATTTATTAATCGCCATCGCTATTTGGCGATTTCCTCTGACTCCCTTTAGCTATTAGACTCCCACGTAAAGTGTCAGAAAAACGCCAAACACAATTTCGCCACTGAAGATACTAACTATAAATACGCCACCACTATAGTTGGCACAGAACAACCCAATATATTACGCAGTGTGCCTATCCCGGGCACCTACGCCACCTTGAAAACTTTTCGCCGGCATTATAAACAACAGGTGCTCGCACTTTTTACCAACAGGGGTAAACGGGAAACTTGCAAACGCGCTATATATGACTGCCATAGCGACTGTATACTGATTCGGTGCCCATTCAACACTTGTGACCATGTCACATGTGTAACTCGCAAATCCACTACCTCTACAATACAGTCATCTCGCCAACGCAATTCAAACAAACAATGTTTTCACCACGTTGCAACAAATACCGCCAGTATAGACCAGTTGCCTACACCCAACATTACTCAAAAGGGGTTTGTTGCCGACTGGAACTATAATAGCGCATTCGCTGCGCTATTTGATCATCTTTTGCGATATCATCTCGGTTCCCTTTGTCTCTGTGTCAGACCAATCAATGACCTTTTAAACTTCAGGCAACCACTCGAGCTGCCTGCTTTATATGAATATTATTCGAGCAAATCTACATCTCGAGAGCTATTGTGGCTCGAAAAACATTACGATAGACCTGTAGTGGTCTATCATTACACCGCCACGACCAAATTGTCGGGAGTGGTGGAATATGTGAATACTAACTTTATGTACACCTGTATAAAATGTAACTGTTTATGCCATTCATTGGCACACTATAAAAAACACGGACGCATAGGGTGCATTACATAAATAGTTTACCCAAAAATAGTCAGATCAAATGAAATGAAATGTTTGTGGCATCCTAGATAAAGCGAGGTATGAAAGGACTATTGAGTAGTATCGACCCTCAGTGACCCGAGCATTATTTATAATAAACTATGATGGCTTAAATATATAAGCTGCAAAAATACAGCTATTTTTGTATCAACAATAATTCGACAAACACATAATATATATATTCACAATCAGTGAAATGTCAACACATGTCGCATTATGTCTGATGCTTGTTAGTTTTATTTTCATCGATTACAATCAAGGTTTGCCATTTCAATGTTGGCAAGGTTCTACACACCCAAACAACACACATTATCCTCCGCGCATAGTTAATTGTACCCAACAATATCCACAATGTCACTCCAAATGGGTTCAACATGGCAACTATTTGAAACTTTATTGTTCCAATATTTCAAATTGCCAATCCTGCTATTACAAAGACTATGACTCACCTTTTAACTATGGTGATTGGTTCGGCTTAACAGGACTTTCCTATTACAACAACTCAAATGTCACTTTGGACTGGAACCACAATGACACCACCAAACATCATAAAACCGGCTTTTCACAGTTTAAAAGTAGCAGGTGCTGTGATACATCCCTTTGTAACGCAGTTCCCGACGATCCATCGCTGACGCCGATACATCGCACTCATTTTAGCAGAAACTTAAGTCATACTAATGATTGTGGCAATATTGACGGTGACGGATGGGGAATGCAAGTTACGGAAATACCACCTATTTTTAACAACACTTGCCAATGCTCGCTCACCGATGAACCGCTGTACGACACCTTTCCACATCCCCTTCACACGGATGATAGTTACGCAGTGTTCAATTTCTACAACGACGGGGGATATGGTCCCCATGCTAACACTACCAATGTTACTGTTTGGATAACAGTCACAGTCAATGCAAATGCTAGAATGGCATTGTTTGGATTCGACCTAGCATACGACTACGTGTACGTGGACGCCCAACCAGTGTTGCCCCAACAACTATTTTCCTACACTATTAAAAAGGACACTACCGCCGGTGGGTTTCTGAGTGGTGGGCGTATCTACGTGTATTATGAAGATCCTCATATTCACGACATGTTGAGGACCGCATTCTATCCAGCTGGAATGCCTGTGCAAATGTCGGGCAATTTAATGAGGATACAAAGTCCTGGTGGTTTACCCTGGAGTCCGAGTAATAATTATGCTCAATTGCTGGAATTCACTCTGGATGTGTTAAATAATGATCCAGATAATCAATCCTTCATAGACTATGACTTATCTGGAGTGGACAGTTTAACCTTACCGGTGTACATTTATGGTGGATATGATCCAAGAAATACTGAAAATGGTGGTGGAGGCTCTCCCTGTGGTAAAGCCTACATTGCATGTTCTAATATTGAAGAAACACTAAGCGGGTGCCCCACACAAATTGTTGACCAAACAGCCGTCGGTGGTCGCTGCCAATCGTCATTTTTATATTGTGAGTCCACGGGTTATAATATTGTCAATCAAACTCATTGGGACGAGTATTGTCATAAATTAGACGAAATAGCCAATGGCTTCAATATAACACAACTGCTCTTGGACTATTATCGCAGTTGTGTGGAACATCCCGACGACATTCATGTACCACAATGTCCTTCAACTACACCACTGTTGGTGAGCACCCCTACAAACGTCATCTACGGTTGTGTTGGCAAATTTCTATTAGAAAACCATTGTTTGCTGGATGGTTCGCGTGATATATATTCTAGACTGGATGGTCCACAATGCAGTGCGATCAATAGGGGATTATGTTTCACTCCAGATTATGAATATTATCCGCCCAACCATGGCTTATCTTGCGCAAAAAGACCAATCAGTTGTTCAGGAGAGCCTGGTGCAACGTGTTTCATTCCATGTATTACAGGAAGCTGCTTGGGATTCCGCTGTGAAGATTTTGAGCCAGGTAACTACTCTACCGAGTGTCTTGGTAGCACCTGCGACACTCGGCCCAATAACATGACAGAATGCACAACTCACATAGATGTGATTGAAAAAACAAAAACCTCCACGTGTAACGATAGTACACCTGATCCGTATTCATACGGATTGCACCAAAATGATTATTCAGCTTGGGTGCGAAGTCATGGGCGCAGACTTTATGGCTTTTCGTTGGATGAAGAAGTTGGCGGTGGTAACCAACAATGTCGCTTCAGCACTCAATTAGACATTGTTATTTTCCCAAAATGTAATGGCACATACAGTCCTCCATACGAGTTGTCTCGTTGACACCATAACTTGAAAATGAAAGATAATGACAATAATGATGCATAAAGCAGGCTAATAAAGTTTGTTTAATAGTTTATGCGGTTAACACAAGCACGCATAACTCTATATCCCAGTAAATAAATCCTATGTTATTATTTTAGTGTTACCTCATTTTAATATAATAATTTAAATCATTTTGCAAAGGCTTAGATTGTTATTAAGATATCAATCAATGTATTTGAATTGGGTGAATCAAACACATCGACATTTAATCGATATATTAGGTATTGATCCTGGATCTTCTAAGACATTGCTAGAAAACCCCAAAGAGTATACCAATGGCACCAGGAGTACCATGTCGGGTGTGGAATATGCAAAGTTACCTGAAATTATCTATCATGATAAATGTCTGAAACTTGATAAAACAAAACAATATCCCAACATTACCAACGTAGTGGTCACTGTAAAATTGGGTGTAGCTATAGACCTGCGTAGATTGAGCATGATGTTTCAGAATACTGGAAAAAGCGCAAAGTTTCCTTCATCAATCAACAAGATAGATGGTGGTTCCAATTTAATATCTACGACTGGGGCCGTGGTAACGCCGGGATGCGAAAGCTTTTACGGCGCTAAATATATGGCTCATCTGGCCCGGTTGACAGTGGAAGCAGTCAAGCAACCTGTGCTTGTAATTGACTCGTCTACTGGGGAAAAGCAACTTCAAATCAGGCCATTGCGTGGACTAACCTCGTTCAATGGCTTTCGCGTGGTCAATGTTGTCAGTAACGGAAGGTTGGCTAAGAATTATATCAGCTTGGCAGAAATGGAGGCTGATGATAACAGACTCAATTGGAATCCCACCTACTTTCCGGGCTTAGAACACGTGCTCACGAAAGATGATGTACCCTTTCAACACAGTCCCAGAGCATCCATGACCTTGTTTGATTCAGGAAAAGGTGTTGGAATGGGAGTGCAGTCCGTAGAAGACAGTTACCTGGCCTACCAGTATCTTGTAGAAAAGGCCGCAATGTATCCAGATCTTCACAATGTACCGAAGGACAGTACCAATAGATTTCTGTACAGACAAGAACAAAAAAGGTTACATAGTATCAGCAACATACAACCAAGGTACCACCATGCTGTACCTCTACATGTTACCAAGAACGCTCGGAGTAAGGCGAATTCACACCGAGGTGGTTTAATACACACTAATGACAATGCTGCTGTAAATAGTAATAATAAACGTCCTAGGGCCTCCATATCCACCAATGGAGAGCACGTTGGACCCCTAAAGAAAAATAAACCAAACACTCCAAAATCAACACAGCTCCTGAATAACACCCCCGTCTCACAAATACATAATGATTCCCATCATGACAACAGTGGTGTAAATACTGATTGCGCATCCAATTTGTTTGATGACTATATAAATAGTTTGTATGTGGTATAATAACAATTTATTTGCCAAATAAATTGTTTATTTGTACAGAAGTTGTGGTTAATTCTATAGTTAATCCCAGTTGTATATACCGGCCTCATTTTGATAATATTGATGTGAGTGATTTAATCCGAAATAATCAGATAGTAATAGAAGCTTCACTTTTTCTTCACTGGTTAGCAGTTGGTGATGTGATAAGTCAACATTGAAGTCTGTACTATTGGCTACACAGAGCCAATGGTTTGAAATCTCATAATCCAACTCCTTGATTAACCCTATAACTACATTTGAGGTTACATGTTCGAGCTCTGGGGGTAACGTCACCTGGGCATATCGTGTTTCACGTAGTTCTGGCAGCTTTCGGTGGTTAAAGTAAGATACCTTCCCAATTTTTGCTGTTTCATTGCAGTTTGAATATATGTCAATATGTGTTTTACAGTCCTGCGGGTTGGGAGCCGAACAATAATTGGAACTATCTGCTCTGCATGGATCGAAAGCTTTTGAGTTGGGACATGTTGATTTGATTACAACATGATACAGGTAGTTAGATTCTAACATTAGCGGTTTATATGTTCGAGGAATATAAATACTCTGTTGGTGTGTATTGGTGGAGGTCTTGTCACAAATGTTTAAGGCGTGTCTATCTGCTAAACGCGCGCCGATTTGAATCAGGTGCCATAAGTTTGATGATAGTGGTAGAACAACAGATAATAGTTCCAGATTTACACGCCAGTTTACGGTGAAGCCTATATCGAGCAAAGCAGGACAGTTTGCCAAAGACTGCATATGATTCATCTGTTGTTGCAAAGCCAGCAGTTTTGTTCTAACCGTGGGCGACATGTTCGTATCAAGTAATATGGTGTCCACTGATTTGCAGGTATCAGTTATGTGAGTATCCAGCAACTGCAAAGGATCCCGGGTAAAACATATTTTAAGTTCAATATCCCCGGCTTCAACATTAGTACAATCAGATCGTTGAAAGAAACTATCTACCGACAAGCCTGTACTCATGGTCCATACAACTATTATTGTCAATAAAACATATACATATCTATAAACCATAAAACTACCACCAAGAAAGTTGATAAATATATAATTTATTTGATTGACACTTCAATCCCAATTCAACCTGCAACAATTTGTGCCATCGCCCAATTCAAGTACTTGTATATATCGTAGATCTTTGAGCCTTGAAACTCGCATCACCGTGTTTGTAAAGAAAGCACCGTCGGAATCCCAACAAGCAGTTATATAGTCCACAAGCAGTTTTTCGTGCAACTTTTGGAAAACATTGCGTGTCGCTTTACAAACACAGCTGAAGGCCACAGAAGTGCAGGGATGATCGAAATGGCAAAATATAATGTCCGTTATTTCATCAAATAACGGCAAACATTGTAGTTTTAATTGCCATTGACTCAGTCTTGCCCGGGTATCACGTTTACAGGGGGTGTTCTGCATGTTAAACGTGCTATAGCTGGGCCTACATTTGTAGTTACCATAGGAATGTACGATCTGTGTGTTTTTACCGGTTTTGCGAGACATGTTGTCGATGGTTTTGTGGTGGGTAATATAGGGCTCATTATGAATAATAATAATATAGATAAGTATTATTATTAGTGTTAGCCTCACCCAAGGCTTTGTAAATAATAGTTTTTATCATATGTGACAATATCATTTATCAACAACTAATAATAAAATAAATGAATCACTATACTGAAGTTGGTTTTACATTTAGAGGTCATAGGCTGTATGGATACATCCCGAGGGGGTCAGGTGACAAATAACAACAACATCAAAGATTGGGACTTGTCTCGGATACCCATGTATCAATTAACACAACGTAATATGATGAGCTACTTATGTTTTATGTGTTTGATATACTCACTTCAATTACCAATAGTCCAGGGTAGGTATTTACAACAGCAATCTACCGCCGCTGTGACTATTCCTTGCGATGATACACTGTGTTTAACTGAACAACAGTGTATTGAATTATACGATTTTTCCGACGGTAACATGGGTCCGTTGGTAACAGCTACTGCTTGTGAATCATTTAACACACATGAACAAACTACCAAGTGCTGGCAAAAAACTGAAACTACGACTAGTTTACATGATATAGGTGTCATTGTTAAAACTCACATGGCACACGGGTCTCGATTTGGACAATGGACTGTACGAGAAAAACTACCCTTTAAAAACTCTGAAACTATTCGCACACCAACGACTAAGTCCAGTCCTAACAACTCTGGATACTTCTTGGTAGTTCAGGAATGTGTAAAGCTTCTAAAAGAACATGTAATTACACATTCAAATCCTGGTATAACTATTCCGGACTATGAATCTTGCGATGCTGAGTATTGTGCAAAATGTCATTCCATATTAAGACCTAACAGCTCAATTCATCAAGTTTTGCCAGTTTTAAGTGGTAACTACATCATACATTTGAACCACGGTATCATGGTTGGTGACAGACATGTGGCTTCTTCTTCTGTTCACATTGCGATATATTTGTTGGAAGAAACTTATAGGTATTCCAAGGACTCGGAAACAACTACAGTAACTGAACAAATGATCCTGTTACATGAAACTACCAAGATTGTTTCCTCAGATTTGCAAGTAAATAAGTATTCAGTACACTGGAGTGAACTGACTCATCATTTACACTTGAATACTACAGCTACCATGGAATCTCTAAAAATGCGGAACTTCACACAACAGGATGTGCGGGAAGACCAAGTGTATTCTCTGGTAATAGACATTTCTAATCCAAGTGCAGCCAAAGAGATACTGTACCTGGACAATATTGGGTTGTACATGTGTCCTTCCAAGTATTGGACACAATACTATGGAGGAGACTATGGAGATAATGTGATGACCAATAAGCGCCAAACACTGTCACCCGATCTAGCATTGATGGAAAAGTGCGACGATGGTTATAATACAGGCATAACATGTTTGTGCCATATTGTTGATCGTAACACTATCAAAAAAATATGTGTGGCCACTGAATCAGTAAAATCCTATTTGGATCGCGGTGATTTTTATCCTGGCACAACACATGACAATAACAAAATATATTACAATTGCTTATGTATTCACTCTGACTACATAGTTGACGTTGATTCAACAACCATGCTGTCAGCTCCCACTCCCACTCCCACTCCTACTCCCACTCCGACTCCGACTCCGACTCCGACTGGAAATTGTACTGCATGTGCGTTTTGTCCACCGAAACCATGTATTACTTGTAATCAGCCAGCTTGTTACTATTGTCCGGCACCAGTCTGCCCCACCTGCCGAATACCTCCATGTATTCCATATTGGCCTCCTCCTTGCAATATATGCCCGCCGAACATACCTTGTTGGTATTGTGGGATACCCACTTGCTGGAATTGTCCACCTACTTGTGGACCTATAACTCCAACTCCAACTCCAACTCCAACTCCAACTCCAACTCCAACTCCAACTCCAACTCCAACTCCAACTCCAACTCCAACTCCAACTCCAACTCCAACTCCAACTCCAACTCCAACTCCAAC
>Ga0163144_10004799_pt1 | contig 30289 bp, 24 predicted proteins | sample OliLak19BULKMAT1_FD_123175 | JGI IMG/M metagenome (GOLD analysis project Ga0163144, IMG submission 123175) | Freshwater microbial mat bacterial communities from Lake Vanda, McMurdo Dry Valleys, Antarctica - Oligotrophic Lake LV.19.BULKMAT1 | ecosystem: Environmental > Aquatic > Freshwater >...
CGCCTCCCCAAAAACCACCCAACAACTTCGACCCGCCACCGGGCGACCATAGCCCGGTGAGCAGGGGCGGCGAAAACCTTCTCAAATCGAAAGCTCGAGGATATCTAAACCAAACTCCCAACCCCCTACCTGTCCCGGACAGGTAAGGAGATTGCTTCGTCGCTTCGCTCCTCGCAACGACTGAGCTACTTGGGAACGGTATACCGGTTGAGGATTAAGTCTAACGGGCCGCGGGTGAGGAGCATTTTGCTTGAGCGGGTGACCATGACGGGAAAAGATTTGTACAGCGCCATCATCAACTTGCCATTTAACGTCGGCGTAGATTCGCGGCGGTTTTTTCGCAGGGCTGAGAGAATTTCTCCGGCCACTGACTGTGGATCACCCAAAACTGGCTTCAACCATTCTGGAAACGAAGCTTGCTCCGATTGAATCAGGGCGCTTTCGAAAAATCCGGGTGTGACCAAAAGCATTTCAACATGCGAAGACTGCTGGCGGAGTTCTTCCTGTAACGCGCGAGTGAATCCCACTACCGCATGCTTCGATGCTGTATAAGAAGTCATCCAAGGTGCCGGCACCGCGCCTGCTACCGACGCTAAATTTACAATTTTACCGCAGCCGCGTTTCTGCATCACCGGCAGCACCAGGCGCGTTAGGCGAACGGTCGCCAGGAAATTTATTTCGATTACCTTTTCCCATTCCGCTTGGGTCTGCTCGGCAAATGCGCCAACGCGGGTGATTCCCGCATTGTTGATCCACAGATCAATCGCCGGGAACTTAACCAAAATCTCTCGCATCAGCGCCGTCAGATTTTCGGAGTGAGAAAAATCGCAAACAAAGCACCCTGCCTCAACACCCTGCCTAGACAATTCCTCGGAGAGTTTGCGAAGTGCTTTTTCATCGCGGTCGATTAGTACCAACACCGCCTTCTCCGCGCTAAATCGCCTCACCAACGCCTGGCCTAATGCGCCCGTCGCACCTGTAATCGCAACTACTTTAGCGGTAAACATGGAGAAACCTCCTGTTTGTGAAATTTAGATAGGAGCAAGACTTGCATTGTCTTCCGGATGAATCCATTCCGCGCTGGTATCGGTAACGTACAAAATCTCTTCGAACTTCGCCCCAAATCCCGTAGCACCAAGATGTGGCTCAATCGCCCATGCACCACGCAAAGGTCGCGCGTGGTTTTTTGTCAAAAGCTGATCCCAGAGCATGCGACTTGAAAGTTCAAAAAACGACGACAGCCCAAAATTCAAGACCCTGCTCTTGCCATAACTACGAACTCCGCCGTGCACTCGGTGACCCAAAACACCAAACGGATATTTTAGATGCGCGCATTCGTAGCCTGCTTCGCCAAATGCCTGCTCCACTCGCTTCCACAGAGCGCCGCCCGTTTCACATTCCAAAGACCATCGCGGTATTTCTCGACGTAAGTGCCACAGAAACCGAATAGCCTGGGAATAGGCAGGATTCTCTCCGGTGCAACCGCTGTAGCCGATATCGCAAATGTAACCATTCACGATCGGAGCAGTATCCAAGATATAGACTTCGCCTTCCTGCAAGATACGATTAGTCGGCGCAAACGCTGCGTAGTTCTTAATGCCATCAAAACGAGTGCGCTCGCCGTACCAAGCAAAAGAATGGTGGAAGAAATCTTTTACTCCGCAATCACGCAAGTACGTATCGATAAGAGAAGCTGCCTTCTTCTCGCTCCAGCCAGGGCAAAGCGAAGCGCTCACCGTCTTCACCGCTTCCATTGCGGTGCTCTGAGCATGCACAAACGCATTCAAGTCGTACTGGTCCAAAGCTTTAGGAGCAAGCCACTGCAAAAGGCCTTGTCCGGTTTTCACTACCGCTGCAGAATATCCTGTCAGTGTTCTCATAAGCTTTTTGAAAATCTCTCCAGGGCGGCATTTACGTCGACACTCTTTTCCCGGTGCGGCCAATGCCCGGTATTAAAAATCCGAATCTCGGTTTTAGCGGAGAATGCTTTCCACTCTTCTGAATTTATCGTCGATAAAAACGGATCCTTGGCCCCCCAAATCAGTAGCAGCGGACATGGCAAACGTTTTTCGGGCGGCGTACCACTCACTGCATCGATCAAACTCGCGCGGTAATGTGGAATGGTCCCGCTGACATGCGATTGCAGCTCCTCCCACAACGCTGCTCCTCCATCGGCTGGCAGAGCGCCACCACGCCGATAAGCCATGCGAACGATGTCGTTGCCGAACCAGCTAAACATATTCTCAGCCAACGACGGCACCTGCATCAAGTAAACGTACCAAGATCGCATATGCTGAGAGAGTAAGAAGCGGCGATTCCAGAAAATCTCTAGGCCCATGCCGGCAACCAGCACTACGCCCAGCGCTCGAGCTCCGAGAGCTAAACCCAATTCCCATGCACTCACACTGCCGATGTCGTGACCGACTACTAGCACCTTGCGCGAGTGCGAAGGATCAACCACCGATAGAATTCCCAGATGATCCAGCAACATGGAATCTTTGCGATAGCGCGCCAATTTGCGAGCCTTTTCTGATTCGCCGGCTCCTCGCAACAGCGGTCGTACAACAAAATAATCTTTCTCTAAAATTTCTAGCTGTGAATCCCAAGTCGCAGGGGAATCCGGAAAACCGTGGAAGAGAATCGCAATCGGTGCGCCTTCGGCGGTGTTGCCGCTTTCCCACCATGCAGTTGAGAGCCCACGAATGGCTTGTTTACGTAAGCAGGCATTGCTCAAGTTACACCCGTAGGAAATGGTGTTGGTTGCGGCCAAGGAAATCTCAGCACGCGTTGTTTTTGCGCAAGCTTGGCGGTGTGGCGATGATGGTGCGGATTTAAGACGTGGCTAACGTAAGGGCTGTTTACAAAAAAGCGCTTTAAAATCTCGACAGGTCCGAGCTTTCGCATCAGAGGCAAAGCGCTCTGCAAAGTGCGAATCCACTCATGCTGAGATTTAATTCTTCGCACTTCAAAAATGCGCGCGAGTTCGGCGAGCACCCAGCTTGTTGTCCACGCTTGTGCCCAGAGCAAGTCCGTCTGCCAAAGCGCTCTGCGGATGAATCCAGCGGGGCGCTTGGCGCCGAGCTCCAACATTAAGAAGGCGTAATTGCGGTGTCGGGCTTCGTCTTCTAAGTGTTTGCGGTGCACGCAGAAGAACAGCGGCTCAAGCTTGGCTTCGTGTTGGTGCATTTGGCGGTAGATTTCGATCGAAACTTCTTCCACCGCTGAAACGACCCACCAAAAGGCAGCTCCCCCAGCACGGGCATTGAGATCGATGGCTTTGAGAAAGAACGAACCAAACGCCTTGGGCATGAGCCGAGAAAGCACTTCAGGTGGCAAGTGCAGTTGAGAGACAAATTTTTCGTTATAACGATCAAACGCTAAACTGTGTTTTCGCTCTTCGGCAAAAAACGTTTCGCCGAGTTGGCGCATTTCAGGATTAACCGGAAATTCATCAAGCCAGGTTTCCCAAGCATGGTGCTTGAGATGGTGAATGACGCCTTCCATTTCAGAAATCGTGGAATTGATCACTAAGCCCAAATACTGAGAAATCACCAACCGCTGCTCGACGCTCGCACCTGGAAACACCAGTGCATCCGCGTCCAGCGGCAGCAGACCTTTAGTATCGTCGATTGAATTGAGCCAAGGGATGTCGCGATCAATATCCCAAGCGCGATCGACTTGGAGTTGATCCTGACGAGAAAGCGAATTTCCGTCGAACAGTTGAATAGTAGCCATGGAGTTGGGTAAAGAACTAACCCAGCCACATCATACCACTAGCTTAGGCCAACCGAAAATCAGGAGCGTGCCAATGTCGTTGCACGACGAGCTGCATTAGCCGCGCCGCAAAGCGAACGCCAAAACCGGTAACTTTTGCAGGCACGTGCGCAAGTCCGTCGTCATTCTCAGCTGCAGATAGGTCCGTGTGGATCCACGGCGTTTTTTCTGGAACAAACTGAGACAGGAAAAAGGCCGCCTCTATATGGTCCACTCCCCCGGAAACCCTGCACTGCTTGGTATCTGCGACATCTGACTTTAAGCATTTGCCGTAATCGCTATCTAGAGGAAACGGCCAAACGCGTTCGCCACTTCGGCGGCCTGCTTCGACCAGATCGGGATGAAGCTCTCGGAGATTAGAATAAACTCCACTAAAATTTTTACCGATGGCGCGAATACAAGATCCAGTGAGAGTCGCGAAATCGACGATTAAATCGGGTTTCGATTCAGCAGCGAGCACCAGAGTGTCCGAAAGCACCATGCGGCCCTCTGCATCGGTGTCGATCACTTCGATGGTTTTGCCATTGGAAGCTTTGACGACTTCGTTGCAGCGATAAGCCTTGGGGCCGATGCTGTTCTCAGCGATGGCGAGGAAGGCTTCGACTTCAAACGGCCAATGGTTCTTCTTCGCACAAAAAACCAACGCCGCCGCGACGGCCGATCCGGCCATGTCCATATGCATTCCCAACATATGGCCATCGGTTTTTAAGTTGTGTCCGCCGGTATCAAACGTAATGCCTTTGCCGACGAATGCGACCTTGCGCGCGACACTCTTCTTGCCCTTGGGGCGGTAACGCAGACTAACAATGCCGCCGCCGTGATCGTCTGCACCGCGAGTGACGGCCAAGAAGGCGCCGGCCTTGCGCTTCAAAAGCGCTTTCTCGTCGAAAAATGCAAAATCAATCCCGGCCTCGGCTGCGTCTTTTTTTAATTTTTTGACGTAGAGAGACGGCGTCAGCGTATCCGGCGGCAACAAGCTCAAATAACGCACCCAGTTTGTGCCTTCAGTCATTGCGCGCGCTTCGGTCCAACCGATTTTGGAAAACTCAACAAGCTCTGAACTATGCGTCCAAAATTCTACCGACGGTACGGTGGGCTTTCGTTTGTCGCTCTCAGTGCCGGAGGCTTGCTTTGGAGTTTCAAACTGCCGCGCTAAATGCGCTGAGAAGAAGGCGTCGGAGAATGCTTGCACCTCACGAGCACCAGAGAGTCCACGTAAGTCGACACCGGTGGTTTTGGATTTAGCATTAAAGATGGGATCCCAGACTTCTCTCGCCGCAGTGAGCGCTTCAAACATATCAGCACTTTCTGCGAGACTGAGGACGACTACGCGCAGAGATGGCCCAGCATCAAAAAAGAAAACGTCTCCTGACTTGGCCTTGAAATCGATGCGCTGGGCAAACGCCACGCAAAGTTCGCGATTCTCCCTGGCTAAAAACGGCAAGGCCTCGACGAGGTTTCTGCCCTGCACGCGTTTGGGATCCACCACGACGATGACGGAATCCCATTTTTCATTCCAAATTTTTTGCGGAGCAATAGCATTCGTAGAACAAGGAACTTTTATGTCAATCACGTTGCGGTTTTTCCCTTACTTCGATTAGGGGCCGTGCGCTTACTAGGCGCCTGGCAAGTCTTCTTCTTAAGCTTTTTTTCCTCAGGCTTGCCTGAGGACACCGGTTTTTTATCACCTTTTCGAGCCCTTGCCATCAAGCTCTTAGCGTTGGCCAAACTGTCGGTTGAAACCTCATCACCGGACAAGAGCCGCGCTATTTCTTTGGCACTCTCGTCGGGGGATAAATGCACAATAGTGGAACTAGTACGGCCGGCAGCACCTCGTTTATCGACGAGGAAATGTGCATCCGCGTACACCGCAACCTGCGGTAAATGCGAAATACAAATAACCTGCACGCTTTCCGCCAGCTCACGCATCTTGCGGCCCACCACGTCGGCTACTCGTCCCGAAATACCCGTATCGATTTCGTCAAAGACAAGTACGCAAGTTTCAGCATCTGCAACGAGAGCCTTTTTTAGCGCCAACATCACGCGCGAGACTTCGCCACCCGAAGCAATTTGTGCGAGCGGCAGCACGGCTTCGCCAGGATTTGTAGCCATTAGGAACTGTACGCGTTCGGCGCCCGAGCGGCTCACCTGCATCAACTGCTCGTAACTCTTTTCCAATCGCGGCAACGCTTCTGGAGCCATTTGTTGAAAATCTAACGTCGGCAAACTGCGTCGCACCGAACCAAATTCGGTTTCAAATACGGCACCACTCATAACCAACTCCCGCAACTCGCTTTGCACGCTGGATTGCACTACATTGGCTGCCGACATTCTAGCCATGGACAACAGTTGTGAAGCTTCCCACAATGCGCGCGTTTGTGACGCCAGCGTAGCGGTGAGCTCTAAAATTTCGTCTTTGCGCTTTTGCTCCGAACCTAATTGCTCCTCTAAACTGGTTTGCTCGCCGATGAGGGCTTCGGCGGTTTGCACGCCATGCTTGCGAAAGAGATTTTGGTAAGCGTAGAGGCGCGCTTGCTTTTCTTCGAGCAACGATTCATCGACTTCCACTTTCTCAAATAGTTTTTCAAAATCAAAACCTAAGTCAGATGCCTCGACTGCCAAAACATCCGCTCGCGCTTTGAGCGCCGAGACATTTTCACCCAACTGCTCAAAATCCCCGTCCAGTCGTACCTTGGCCAACACCCGCGCCAGATCCCCAAGCAGCGAAACAGCGCCTGCACCCGAATCGGAATCGCCATCGAGACACAAGCGCGCTTGCCCTAGCACTTCTCTCAGCGCTTGCCCCTTTTCTGCCAATAGGCAGTACTCGCGCGTCTGTTGGTACTCGTCGACAGATGGCTCAAACGTTTTCAATTCTTCTAATCGGAAAGCCAGATAGTCCGCGTCACGATCGGCCTTTTTAAACATCTCTGAAAGAGAGCTTAATTTCGAAATCGTTTCATCGCAGGCATCAAACGCCGTGCGTAGTTTCTCGAGCACTCCAGAATCTTTTAAGAACAGGTCCAGGTAATGCACATGCTTTGCAGGATCCAAAAGGCGCTGGTTCTCATGTTGCGCAAAAATATCAATTAAATGAACTCCCACTTCTTTAAGGGTCGTTGCCGTGACAGGTGTGTCATTGATCCAGCCCTGACTTTTGCCTTTTTGAGTGAGTTGTCGACGAACCAGTACGGAGACTCGCCCCTCTCCACCCGAATGCAATCCCAGTTTTTCAAGTACTGCGACGGCAGAATGGCCAGAGGGCAATTCGAATTCGGCTGCGACATTCGCGGCTTCAAATCCATTGCGAATCACTTCGGTGCCGAAACGTGAACCAAACACAAAGTGCAGCGCTCGAATCAGAATAGACTTACCCGCGCCGGTTTCACCCGTAATGATATTGAGCCCTGGAGAGAACTCAATCTCCAGAGAATCGATAATGGCTAGTCCTTCAATCCGAAGCTGCGTAATCACTGTGGCACGGCCTTTCGCTACTTAACCCTATGCGTCAATGCGGATTTTTTCACACGACCTGGCAGTTGTCGAGACACCGCGATCCGCAGCAAGGACGCATCAGAAGTGCTCATTTGACCGGAAAATCTTTTATCCCCAGGGCCACTGCGCACCAGCGTTTTATTACCGATTTTGGCGATGACAGGACCGGTTAAGCGCAAAAAACCCACCTCTGCCTTGGCACTACTTTTGCTCTTCTACGCAAATAGGGGTTCGTCCATTTCCTTGGGGAGGAAAAAACTAAATGATAAAACTCTTTGGATCGCAATTTATTGCGATTCCGGTTTGCCTCATTGCGCTCGGGGGTTGTAGCGCGAAGATGGCAGATCCGGTGTTGTCAGGAAACAGCGTGGTGTCGAGTGACATCGAAGCCAATAGAATCATCGGTCAGACAGCAGACGGTAAAGAGAAGTACGCAGTATACGGAGCGCAAGCCTTTAGCCGCTTACAGAAACTAGGAACGATCGCAACGGCCAAAAGCGCTACGGCATTAGCGATCCTCCAAGGCGCTTCATCGGGTGACGCACCTTCAGATGCCGCAGCACCTACAACAGGCACGACGACAACAGCGACAACAACGGCGAGTTCGCTCACCGTTGGTTTTCCCTTAGATTTATTGGGACACCAATACGTCTTTGGCGCTGTGGTTACGGGTCTGTCTGATAAAAAGAGCGAGACGTTGGGAAGGTTGAAACTAACCGACTTAACGCCTCTGCATGTAACTCCGAGAGTATTTAAGGCATCGGCCACGGAATACATCTTTGCCCTTACTGGTTGCGTCGATAAGTGCGAGGAAGGTTCGGAAGAAAACGTCCTGATGACGATTCCGATCCTGGGTGTCGATTCAAAAACCGAAATGGTTGCTCTGGATCTCGCGGCCCTCGGCAAATCGCTCAATCTAATCCAGATGCTCGATCCCACTGGGGAGTACACTCAGCTCGAGACCAAAACAGCAGAAACCGTGAAAACGGACTTCTCGTTGTCGACGCTCGTGTTTGATGTCGCGGTGACGATGACTCCTAAGGGGGACCCGACATCTACTAATACGACGCAATTTACCACCCGGTGGTACCTGCGCCTCACGTCGTCATTTGAGCCCTCCTTCGTCGCGCGCAACGCGACCCCGGGAGTTGGATTCTTTATGACGGAGCGGGCGACAGCGTCGAAGATCCAAAGGCTCAAAAGACCTAAGACGCTCAAAGGAATCGGCGACGTAGAAAGCGCGCACTACTTCATCAAGAATGTGCCTGCTGAATACCGACCTGCTTTCAATAAAGCGTTCGATGGCTGGAACAAACTAGGTCAGACGTTATTTGGGAAAAACATTCTCAGTTACGAGCATGTTGAAAAAACCGATCCCAGATACGCCGAAATCGTAGCGGGCGATGCAAGATTCCATGTCATGGAATGGGATCTAGATAACCTGGCTCCGTACGGTGGTCTTGGACCTTCTCTAGCCAATCAGCATACCGGCGAAATTTTCTCCGCCAACGTGCTGGTGCAAGGCCCTAAAGTCGTCGAGCTTTACACCGCTTGGTTTAAAGCGGCGAAAAAAGCCGAAGTCTTGGAAGAGCAAGGTCTATTGGCCGAAGCAGCAGCTGTGTTGTTGCAAGCAAAGCGCGAAATCGACGCGAAGCTAGCAGCACCTGCGTCGACGGTAGAACTCAAACTGGGAAATCGTCTCCTATTCCGAACACCCGCTCAGGATCCAAGTCTAGAAGATCCGATGATGGCGAAATTGGAATTTGAGAAAGTTCCTAAGGGCTACACCTACGAGCAGTACATGGCAGGATATTTCGAGGACATGATCTCGCACGAACTAGGTCACAACTTAGGACTGCGACATAATTTCCGAGGAAACCTTTCTGCTACTTCGCTGACGGATCGTGGCAAGGTCTCGAGTTCCATTATGGAGTATCTGGGAAGAGATTTCCGTCACCTAAGCGCCATCGGTAAATACGACGAGATGGCACTGCGGTACGGATATCTTGGAACAGCTCCGACGGTTCTCAATGGCTTCTGTACTGATGAAGATGTACCGAGTGACGCGAATCCTGCACTCAATGCAGAGTGCTCGCGAGACGACGGAACAAACGATCCATTTAGTTTCTTCTTGGATCGCTTAGAACGCGCGTCGGTTCACTTGGTCGCTCCCGGAAGTGCAGATGCACCGATCTGGACCGAAAAAGACATGGACGCAGAGTTGACGACGATGCTCACTAATCTGGGCATCTACGCCAAGAACTCTTCCACAGTCGCAACGAAGTGGACCAACTTCTACGGCAAGCCTGGACGTCCTCGCAACGCAATTGCGGTTAAGAGCTATGTCTTACGACAAGTTCAGAACCTAATTTGCAGCGATGACCTACTCGCTGCGCTCAATGAAAAAGTCTCGATGTCCGCAAAACGCCAAACTCTGGACAACATCCAAGCGCTGCACGCAAAAACAGCCGCGGTGATGACCAAAGTCGGAGCGTTCACGGCCACCGAACTTGATTGCGATAATTAATTAGCTGTCGTGCGTACGCGCGACGGTTGTTGCCACAGAGGCCGAAGCGATCACTCGGGGATTGCTTCGGCCCTCTTGTTGTTGCTAGCGAAGCGGAGCAGTCTCGGCTCGTTCGGAGATTGCTTCAGACCTTCGGTCCTCGCAACGACTGGGCGGAACATTACTTGAGACTTGTTGATAGCCGTTTCGTCTTCCCCAAAAAAACAAAAATAAAACTCTTATAGCGCAGAAGAGGCGAAGACTTGAGGCTTGCTCGTGGTGAGTGAGGGCAAGCACAAAAAAAAGCGTGGGATGCGTGGCTGGTGGCCTGCAAGTGGTTGAGTGCGAAAGGGGGAAATTCTTGGCGGGGGTCTGCATTGTTAAACAGTCTGCTGGAGAGGGTTGGTATGGACTGTGGTTGGAAGGAGAAAGCTGGTGGTTTAGGGGTTTTGAGGTAAGGCGGAGTGGGAAGGCTCGGGTTTGGAGAGCGAAGCGAGGGCACGGCCTACCCGTCGATTGAAGAGAGAGCACAGGTAGCTCGCCGGCCGACCAACGAAACGCCGGCGAAAAACGCGCTCCCCAAAATATGATTTTGTTATTGACGCGATTTACCCAACATTTTTTCTTAGTGCAGAGCGCCAGATTATTTTTAAATCCTGCCGGTGTATTTGCCTCTCTACATCGAGATTACCAACCTGCCCTTTCGTTCAAAGATTTTCCCGACGAATGCACATAGCAGCCGCAAATAAATCCAATAAAAATCCGGGTGTATAAGCGGTGCAAAGGAGTTCTTCGATGAAGCAGCACCCACTTGATGACCAGGCCGCACAAATTATTCAGCGCTATCGTGGCGAAGAGCAAAAACTCATTTCTGTTTTGCAGGAAATTGAGGCCAAGCGTGTGTTCAAAACAATGGGGTATGGCTCGATGCATGAGTATTGCGTTGGCCGACTTAAGCTTTCTGATAGCAGAGCCTATGAGCTGATTAATGTATCGAGAACCTGCACCCATGTTCCCAAAGTAAAAGCTGCAATTGAAGCGGGCGTTGTGAGCATTTCTGCTGTGAAGCGAATTGGAAAGGTGATCACTCAAGAGAATGCAGATCTTTGGATTGAGCAGGCGGCTACTCTTAGACAAAAAGATTTGGAACGGGCAGTGGCGACTGTGAATCCAAAGGAAGCTGTGAAGGAAATGGTGAAGCCGGTTGCTGAGAATCGGTCAATGCTGGTTGTTGGCATCAGTCGCGAACTGGAACAGAAATTGGAGAGGGTGAAAGAACTAGTAGCCCAGAGTTCTTCTAAGCCGTGCAACTTGGAGCAGGCGCTTGAGCAGATGGCAGCGGTTTTCTTAGAGAGAAAAGATCCCGTCCAACGCGCAGAGCGCATCATGCACAAAAAGCTAGCAGCAGAAACTAAAGCCAAAGCAACAAGTCTGAGTAATGCTCATCGAACTATTCAGAAAACTTCCTCGGAAGTCGCAAGACAAACTCGCGCACCAATCCCCGCTGCTATTCGGCATCAAGTAATGCTGCGCGACCGAGGGGAATGTCAGGGGAAGACACCGCAGGGCACACGCTGCGGGTGCAGGCAGTGGACTGACATTCACCACGTGCGACCTATCTCAATCGGTGGAACCAACGACCCAGATAATTTGCTTACTCTTTGCCGAATTCATCATCGTGAAGTGCATGGGCGGTGAAACGAAGACTGCTTCGCTTCGCTCGCAACGACTGCGCGTTTTGCATCTTCGCATTCGATTTGCAATGTGGCTCCGTTTCAAAAGATAGGGCAAAATGAAATCCGTAGTCTCACAACTAGGGGTTTCCAATGACGCGCCCAATTGCCCGCACCTTGATCATCACTACCGTGTTGTTAGCCAGTGCGCTGACAGCCCCCGCATGGGCCAAGAAACCCGCGAAAAAAGTGCCACACAAAGCTGCTCACACTAGCGACGCTGGCGTCTCGGCCGAAGAAATTCTTAAACGCTCTGACGAAGCCCGCATGCCCGATGGCACAATCTCGTTCTCTGTCACTGTCACGGACAAAGACACCGAAGAAGTCCAAGGGGAAACCACTTACCGAGTCTCTGCCAAGGGCGAAGACATGGCGATGATTGAAACCACTGCACCGGCGCGACTTAAGGGTCGCAAACTCCTAATGCGCGGCGACGACCTGTGGCTTTACTTGCCGACAGTGAAACGCCCCACGCGGGTGGGCCTACAACAGCGCCTGACTGGCGAAGTGGCCAACGGCGATATCGCGCGCACTCGATTTTTCGTCGACTACAAGCCCAAAAAGATGGGTGAAGAAACGATAAAGGGAAAGACTTGTCATAAGTTGGAGCTCAAAGCGAAGAAGAAAGAGACCACCTACCGAAGGATTCTGCTGTGGGTAGAAACTTCCACGTTTCAGCCTGCGAAGGCGGAGTTCTTCGCACTCTCTGGCAAACTTCTAAAGCGTAGTGAGTATTTCGAATATCAAAACGTCTTGGGAAGTAACCGTGCTACGCGGGTACTCATACGCGATGCGTTGAAGCCGGCGAAAAGCTCAGAGCTGAAATATCAAGATTTCAAACGAGAACAGCTCGATGACAGTTTCTTTACCAAAGAATCCTTGATGTAATTCTCCTAAGTGCGCTCTCTCATAAATCTCACCCTGATACTGGCGGGAATCGGCTCGTCGGCGTGCTGGGCACGCATCGACTGGGAGGCAAAGTACCGCGTGCGCGGGGCCTACCACCTTCTGCAGCCCGTCGATTTAGCCACCCACCGTCATTGGGCGGAGGGGCGCGCGGAAACAGCACTCAGCGAACACTGGTCGATTGCAGCCGGTGCGCGCGCGTATATCGATTCAGCATTTGAGAGTAATAGCCGGTACCGCGGCAAACCTATCGCCGAAAAAGAGAGCGAAGAATTCGCAGTCCGCGATCTGTACTTGCAGTACAAGCGCAATAAATTTCAGCTGCGATTTGGTAATCAGCAATTGGTTTGGGGCGAAGCGTTTGGATTCTTCTTCGCCGATATTATCAATCCCAAGGACACCCGCGAATTCGGCTTGGGCGGAGATCTCACTGCCCAGCGAATCACGGTCCCAATGGCCACGGCCATTTTCTTCCTGGCCAAGGGCACGTTGCAATTCGTCTACGTTCCCAAACCGTTTTTCAGCCTTACGCCCGCTATCGGCAGTGATTTCTCATCGGGATTGGATCGGCTCTTCCCTACTCTGACGACAGAAGTTGATTCGCCTCGCTCGTTGCCCTTGGGATTTTCCAATGGCGAATTCGGCACACGTGTCAGCGGGGTCTTTGGCGGTTGGGACATCGCTGTCTTCTTTCTGACCTATTTCGACCGCTCGCCGGTCTATGCGCTGGATCTGACGCCAATAAAAGCAACGTTTAGACAAACGCACCCAAAATTAACGACGGTAGGAGTTACCGGCACCAAAGATTTCGATTGGTGGCTTTTGCGATTTGAAACGCTCTACACGCGCAATCGCCCCATCAATACGTTTAACCTCAATCCGCTTAATCTCGGGCAAAGCTTGGCGATTGAAAAAGCCGACGAGTGGGTCGGTGTGGTGGGATTTGATTACACTAAGTGGAGAAGTTGGAGAGCAGGATTGCAGTTTTCGCATCATCTGCTGACACACGATTTTCCAGGCGCGTTTACTCCCGCTAATCGCACGCAAATGAGCTTTAGCTTGTACGGACCTATCTACAAAGAACAGGCGCTAGATTTGATCTGGAGTTACTTCTTCCAGGATGCAAGCCAGCTCCTTCAATTCAGCTACCACATACCACTCACCGACGCGTTGGACTTCTCCACTGGCGTATTTGTGTTCGCAGGTGGAAACAACAGCCAGTACGGCCGTTTTAAAAACGCCAGCCGTGCTTACGTCCAGCTCATTGCTCATTTTGGTGGGTAAACCTAGATATTGAGCCTTAGATATTACGACGAAGAGCTTCTGCAATATTCATCTGCGACGCACGCCACGACGGAATAAACGACGCTACGATTGCCGAAGCCACTGCTAAGAATCCTGCTTCCAAGAATGCACGGAAGAAGAAGCCAATCTTAATAATGATGTCGGTACTTGCTCCGGGCATCATCACTTTAATCTCAAGCCAGTTGATGACGACAATCAAGATCGTCCCCAGGACCATTCCGCTAATAGCGCCTAATAATCCCAGCACCCCGCCCTCGAGCAAAAACTGCCAGAGAATGGTGCGACTATTCTCGCCGAGAGCTGCAACGGTACCAATTTCGCCTGTCCGCTCAAACACAGACATACCAATCGTATTGAGAATGCCCAGTAAAATGAGCGATAGAATGATAAACGCCATGATGCGGTTTTGAACTTCGTTAAATTTAGTTATCTGCTGATAGAGCACGGCGACTTCGGTCCACGGCTTAACAGTAGCGCCACCGCGTAAACGGGCTTGGATCTCGCCGCGCACTTCTTCGGTGTCCGAAGTATTGTGCAAGCGCACGATCATCTGCTCTATATTTTCAGTGTCTAATAAAGTCTGAGCAGCCGAGAGCGGAATGAGGAAGTTGTTGTCATCAAATTCTGCAATGCCGACCTGGAAAATTCCGGTCACGGTAACGTCGATAGCATTCACTACACCATCGTAGGTGTGCGATAGCAAAGTAAGTGAGTCGCCCGACTTTGCATGGAGACGAGTTGCCAAACCACTGCCAAGCGCAACGTGAAAAAGTTCGTCTTTAGTAAAACCACGGCCGTCGATAAATTTAAAGCTAGCTCCCAGATCGCCTTCGACTTGAGGTTCAAAACTCACTCCGCGTGCACTCAGCGTGCGATCGCCTGCAGTGAGTAATCCAAAGAACGAAAGCCGTCCGGAAGCAAAAGCTACTTTAGGATGCTTGTGTAATTCGTTTTGTAATTGTTTGGCGCCGGCAATCAAAGTGTCTTTGGGGCGATCTGCGCTCTTGTCCCAGTAGACATTGGTGGCAATTTGCAAATGGCCGGTCTGGGTCTGAATCGTCTTGGTGCCTAAGTTGATAAGGACCGAGAGTGCAAAGCCATTGAAAACTAGCATGGCGCTCACTCCGCCCGCGATCATGGCGATGCTCAGAGCCGTGCGGCGCTTGTTGCGGAAAACATTTCGAATGGCAATTTTGAGTCTCACCTAAGCTACCTCGCCCACTTTGAAGATCCGCGAAGCGCGCTCTAAGATCCGTGCGTCGTGGGTAGAGAATACAAAAGTAGTTCCCAGCTCGCGATTGAGCTTTGCCATCAAATCCAAAATCTCACAGGCCGTGCGTGCATCTAAGTTTGCAGTCGGCTCGTCGGCTAAAACCAATGGTGGGTTCTTCACCATCGCGCGAGCAATCGCCACGCGCTGACGCTGGCCACCACTCATTTGTGGCGGGCGGTGTTTTACAAATTTTTCAAGTCCCACGCGCGCCAAAGCCTCCATCGCGAGAGCGCGGCGTTCAGCGGGCTTCATGCGCAAGAGCACCAGCGGGTACTCCACGTTTTCCAAAGCGCTGAGAGTGGGAATTAAATTAAACGTTTGAAAGATGAATCCGATTTTCTCAGCGCGAAAACGCGCGAGCTGTTCGGATTTTAATCGCTGGAGTGGCACTCCATCGACTTTGACTTCGCCAGAACTGGGAACGTCAATGCCGCCGATGAGATTTAAGAATGTGGTCTTGCCACTTCCCGAACTTCCCGACAGCGCGAGGAATTCTCCACGTTGTACTTGCAGATCGACTGCCTTCAACGGGGTGATAAATTCGGAACCCATTTGGTAGCTTTTGGTAACGGCGCTCGCTAAAACTACGAGCTGCCCCCGCTTTTGGCTTTCTTCATTCATTTGGGTTCTAGGGTAGAGGAGAAAAAGGCGCGAAATATCGAGGCTTTATTGTTTTTTCGAGGTAATTTCAGTCTTAGAAATTTGCTTTACAGATCAGGCGGTTACCAGTAAATACTGGCAGTTCATAGTTAGCGGAGAGTTATACCCATGGCAGTTCCTAAAAAACGACGATCGTACAGACGAAAAGGCATGCGCCGCTCGCACCAGGCTTTGAAGACCAAGTCTTTAGCTAAGTGCTCCGAGACGGATGAAATGACACTTCCGCACCGTATTAGCCCAAATGGTTTTTACCGCGGCGAACTCATTGATTCTCGCGCTGTTTGGCCTGAGTACAAATAAGCTTAATAGAGCTGAGATTTTTCGAAGCGGGCTTGTTCAAAAATTGGACAGGCCCGTTTTCTTTTACAGCTACTTTTCCTGAGCCCTTCCCCGTACTTAGCCGGCACCCTGTATACGGCGTGTGCACAGCACACAATTACCCTTAGAAAATAGCTCCTGATTCTAGGCACTTGCAAATAGAAACGACGGCACATACTTTGCTCTACTTGGGGGGTATGAAAGCGTACTCCCTGTTACTGCTTCTTGTTTTAAATGCATTCAGCACAGCCGCCTTCGCTGAAGACCAAGACGTCAATACGACGGTGGCCTATCAGTGCACCAATTGCATCGACTGGTGTCAGACCAGTTATCCGGGAGATGCCGCTGTTTTAGATGCCTGCTACCGAGGCTGCACTTCAAATTACGCAAATTGCACGGCACCCGCGATTACCCAAGGCAATTCCAATATGGAATACCGTGGAGTAACTGCAGTTGCACAACCAGAAGTAACAACTGAAGTTGCGGGTTTACCCACCGCTACCAACGAAACCACGAACCCAAATCCAAACGGGCAATCGGAAGAACAACTTCCGCCCAATACCCCTCAAACCCAACCCCATTGCGGCAATGGTCAGTGGTGGAATTCGACTCCTTCAAAAGCTGCTCAACGCAAAATGGATCAATTGAGCCAAGCTGAATCGAAATACGCCGAAGCGCTTGCTCGTCGTACGGATTTAAATTTTCAATTAGTGTCTGCTGTTTCTTCTGGAAACCAGAAGGAAGTCGTGAAAATTCAGCGCCAGATTTTGAGCAATGAAAAAGACTTGCTTCTGCGCGGACAAAAAGTAGCAAAACTTCAAACAGAGCTCACGCAAATGGGCGTGCCTTACGCTAACTACCGAGGCAACCCGCAGCCAGAGAGAACAGCCTGGGGAGTTATCAACTACGACCCATACGCAGTCGCCATTCAACCCGCTCAATAGGCGCTGTTAATCCGCATGCTGTACGTACGAGTACAGCGCCGGCAGCGAATCGCAATAATTTACAACTTTAGGTTGATTGAAGTCGGTGACGCACGCGTCGCCGCTAGATTCTTTTTTCACCCAGCGGTACTCGTTGGGCGAAGTCGCACAGAATTTCCCAATCTGTACGCGGGCACAAACGCGAATCGAAGGCGTGTCCTTATGCTCGACAAAATCGTAGCCCGTCGCTTTGCGGTGACATGGACTGTCTTTGTCACCCACCATGTAATTGCGAGCGCAAACCATATCGTCGATGGCGAATACCGATCCGGACAAAACTCCAAGTAAAGCAACTCCCAGGCGTAAAGTAGCTTTCATGTGATCCCCCCTATGAAAGGGACATTGTAACAAAGTGGGTGCTCTCGTTGCGAGGAGCACAGCGACGAAGCAATCTTACTCAGGTTCCCAATCGGGCGGTGGACAACTGCAGAAGAGGTTGCGATCTCCCCAAACGTTATCGACGCGGCCAACCGGTGGCCAGAATTTGCGCTCGCGGATCCAGGGCTTTGGAAACGCCGCTTCTTCGCGCGTGTAAGGCCGCTCCCATTCATTCGAAGTCACCACAGCACAGGTATGCGGAGCGCTCTTCAGAGGATTGTTATCCTTGGCCCAATTGCCGTTTTCGATTTGGCGGACTTCTTCACGGATACAAAGCATGGCATCGCAGAAGCGATCGAGTTCCGCTTTGGATTCGCTCTCTGTCGGCTCAATCATCATCGTTCCGGCAACTGGCCAGGAAATCGTTGGCGCGTGGTAGCCGTAATCCATCAGCCGCTTAGCGACATCTTCGACTTCGATGCCGGCAGATTTCTTCAGCGGTCGTAAATCAATGATACATTCGTGCGCCACTCGGCCTTTGTTCCCCGCGTAAACAACAGGATAGGCATCGCCCAAAATCTTCGCCATGTAGTTGGCATTTAAGATCGCGAGCTCTGAAGCTTGGCGCAGGCCATCGGGTCCCATCATGCGAATGTACATCCACGAAATCGGCAAAATACTGGCGCTGCCCCAAGGCGCTGCCGACACAGGTCCTAGAGTGCTTTTAGGATGCAGGTGTTGAAGCGCGTGTCCGGGCAAGAAAGGTGCTAAGTGCGACTTCACGCAGATAGGTCCCATGCCTGGGCCGCCGCCGCCGTGAGGAATGCAAAATGTTTTATGTAAATTTAAATGGCAAACATCGGGACCAAACTGCGCGGGCCGACAGAGTCCGACTTGCGCGTTCATATTCGCGCCATCCATGTAAACCTGTCCGCCGTGGCGGTGGACGACTTCGCACATCTGAGCAATGTTTTCTTCAAACACGCCGTGGGTCGAAGGATAGGTCACCATGAGAGCTGCGAGTTTTTCACCGTGCTCACTGGCCTTGGCGACGAGATCGGGAATATCTATATTTCCGGCTACGTCACATTCAATGCCCACTACCCGAAATCCGGCCATTACCGCACTTGCGGGATTAGTGCCGTGCGCTGATTTAGGAATCAGACAGATATCGCGGTGGCTTTGCTTCTGGCTTTCTAAATACCGACGAATCACCAGGAGCCCTGCATACTCGCCCTGCGCGCCCGAATTGGGTTGCAGCGAAGTCGCATCAAAACCAGTGATCACTCCGAGCCATTTTTCCAGATCTTGGAATAACGCCTGATAGCCCATCCAACATTCTTTCGGAGCAAAGGGATGGAGCGATGCAAATTGCGGCCAGGTAACTGGGAAAAGCTCGCTCGTCGCATTGAGCTTCATCGTGCATGAACCCAACGGGATCATCGAATGCGTCAGCGAGAGATCTTTTACTTCCAGTGAACGAATATAACGGAGCATTTCCGTTTCCGAAGCATGCGAACGGAAAACTTCATGAGTCAGGATCTCGCCCTGACGCTCTAGGGCCTTAGGAATATGCGCTTGGACTTCTGACTTCTGCGCCACCGTTAACGAAGGCAGATGCGCGCCCGAAACACCTAATGCCAGTGCCACCACATCGAGGTCGGCAACCGCTGTCGTCTCATCCAGCGCCACGCCAATCGTGCCGTCGGTGTCGTAGCGCAGATGGATATTTTGCGGCTCTAATTTCGCGCGCACAGCGTTTGCGTCCACACCCGTGACTCGCAACGTATCGAAGAAATTTTCGCTCTCAAACCGAACACCCGCCTGCTTCAAACTCTTTGCTAGTAGCGACGTTAAACCGTGCACGCGCGAGGCAATGCGACGCAGCCCCTGAGGCCCGTGGTATACCGCATACATTCCACTCATCACCGCTAACAGCACTTGTGCAGTGCAGATATTGCTCGTCGCCTTATCACGGCGAATATGTTGCTCACGCGTTTGGAGCGCTAAGCGAATAGCCGGATTGCCGGCAGAATCCTTGGAAACTCCAACCATGCGGCCGGGAATTTTTCGTTGGAACACGATCTTCGTAGCGAGAAACGCAGCGTGCGGCCCGCCAAATCCCATAGGAACGCCAAAGCGCTGAGAATTTCCTACGACGATATCCGCACCCATTTGACCGGGCGATTTTAAAAGCACCAGCGCTAGGAGATCCGCGGCAGCTAAGCAGAACACACCTTCAGCATGCGCCTTAGCGAATAGCTCTGTGAAGTCACTCACATTTCCGCGCGTGTTTGGGTACTGAACCAAGAGACCAAAATATTCTTTGCTCGGATGGAAATCTCGTTCGTCGCCAATTTGCAATTTTATGCCGACGGGTTCAGCTCGCGTCTGCAGGACCGCAATAGTTTGCGGATGGCAGTACTTAGAAACAAAAAACTGGGTCGCATCTTCTTCGGTCTTTAAACCCCACGCCATGGTCATGGCTTCGGAAGCTGCCGTGCCTTCGTCCAGTAACGAGGCATTGGCGAGTTCCATTCCCGAAAGATCACTCACCATCGTTTGAAAATTTAAGAGCGCCTCTAAGCGGCCTTGTGCGATCTCGGCTTGGTACGGCGTGTACTGCGTGTACCACCCTGGATTTTCCAGAATATTGCGCTGGATAACCGGCGGGGTGAAGGTATCGGAATAGCCCATGCCGATAAGAAACTTACCGGGGCGATTCTTGTTCGCCATCGCTCGTAAAATATCGAGCGCCTCTTTCTCTTCCGCTGCTAAAGGCAAATCCAAAGTTCCCTTGAAACGGATTCCATCAGGAACCACGTCTTTGATGAGGCCCTCCATGGAAGAGTAGCCTAGGGTCTTCAACATCTTGGCCGTTTGCTCCCCGCGGCTTCCTAAATGTCGATGGGCAAAACGGTCTTTTGAGAGGATCGAGTCCAGCATGAGGCTTAAAAAACCACATCCGTCACCCGTTGGGAAGAGCGAACGCGGCGTTGAAAAAGCCTGTCGTTTTTTAGCGTTAGCTTGCTTGTCAGCGTATCGGTCATTGAGTTTTACTTTGTAGCAATGCCGTCTTTATCCAGCCATGACCGACACCGCCTCCATTTGGAACTCCAGCAAGAGGAATTTGATCTCTTGGTTGTCGGGGGAGGCGCTACTGGCGCGGGTATCGCGCTCGATGCCACTAGCCGCGGGCTCTGTGTAGCTCTCATTGAGCATGGCGATTTCGCTAGCGGCACCTCTGGCCGGAGCACGAAGCTCATTCATGGCGGTGTGCGTTATCTAGAAAAAGCGGTCAAAGAATTTGATGCCGGCCAATATGCGCTGGTCCGCGAGGCCCTTCATGAACGGCGAACTTTGCTCCGAATTGCCCCGCATCTGACGCGCGCTTTGGGTTTACTCACCCCGCTCTACCATCGCTGGGAAATCCCGTACTACATGGCAGGGCTTAAGATGTACGAATGGCTAGCCCAAGACCGAACACTCCAAGCAAGTCGGTATGTATCTCGCGACTTGGCTTTAAAAATGTGCCCGATGCTGAAGAAAGAAAAACTGCGCGGCGGCGTGCTCTATTACGACGGCCAGTTTGATGATGCGCGGATGAATGTGGCGCTGGTGACCAAAGCAGTGCAGATGGGTGCAGTGGCCGCGAATTATGTTTCAGCCAGTAAACCGATTCTAAAAGACGGCAAAATCTGTGGCTTTGAAGCTGTTGATTCTATCGACGGAAAAACACTTACCATTCGCGCCAAAGTGACGATCAATGCTACTGGTCCGTTTTGCGATGAGCTGCGGGCCAAGACTGATCCACAGGCAAGTAAGATCTTAGAAACGAGTTCTGGCGCGCATATCATCTTGCCGCGCAGTTTCTCCGCGCGGGAATCCGGGCTTTTGATTCCCAAAACCGACGATGGCCGCGTGCTCTTCCTTTTGCCTTGGCTAGGGCACACGCTTGTCGGTACCACCGACACGCCCTGCTCTCTTTCGCATACTCCGCGCGCTACTGAGGAAGATGTTGCCTATATCTTGGAACAGCTCTCTAAATATTTTTCGGTCAAAGTAACGCACGCCGATATCCTTAGCTGCTGGGCGGGCATTCGACCTCTGGTCTCGCCCTCTTCAGACGCATCGACCGCACAGATTTCGCGCGAACATTACCTGGAGAAACTGCCCTCGGGGCTTATCACGATCACGGGCGGCAAGTGGACGACCTATCGAGTGATGGCAGAAGAGACGGTCGATATGGCGCTCGGGGACCGGGCGAAAAAACTGCCGTCGAAAACCGCTACGATCCCTCTTACAGGCGCCGAGGAATTTGCACCCGACACCGAGAGCCGTCTGCAAAAGGAATTTAAATGGGATCCGCTGGTCGCCAAATACCTCACGCGCGCGTACGGCAGTAATGCTTTTAAGATTTCGGAGCTCGCAGATCTTTCGCAGCGCCGTCACTTAGTCGATGGGCACCCGCACCTCGAAGCGGAAGTCGACTATGCGATGGAGCACGAGCTGGCCTGTACTTCGGCTGATATTCTTTGTCGTCGATTAAGGCTCGGATTCTTAGATTCCAAAGCCGCAGAAAAAGCACTGCCGAAAGTAAATGCTCAATTGGCCAAGAAAGCGGATTGGAATACCAAACGCCAAGAGCACGATAAGACGCAGAGTTTGGCTTACATAAAGACGTTGGGAAGGACGGCTAAGTAAGATGGCTATCGACTTAGCAGAACTTAAAGCAGCAGGAACAGTCGATGCGGACCAGTGGCTAGAAAAGTACGCGGACATCCGAAAGTCTGTCCAAGGTGCCAAAGCCTGGAAGGCGTTGCTCGATGCCAGACACTTACATTCACTTCCACTCTCTCTTCACGAGGCGGTCTTCAACGAAATCTATCAGGGCCACGATGAGCAAAAAGCTGGACCTCCAGCCGCTTGGTTCCCGGGTCGAAAAGAACTAGAAAATTCGAATTTGGCGCGCGCGATCGCTGCGCGTGCGGTAGCAAGCTACAGCGCGCTCTTTGATTGGTCGGTTCAAGATCGCGGCGCCTACTGGCAGTGGGCAATTGATCAAGTGGGATTCCAGTTCGACACTCCTTTTGATTCTATCGTCGATCTAACAGGTGGTCCTCACCAACCCGAGTGGCTCAAAGGAGCTAAGCTCAATATTGCCGAAAGCTGTTTCCAAGCGCCGCCTACCAAACGCGCTTTGATTTGCGTTTCGGAAAGTGGCCAACGCATCGAATGGAACTACGCGCAGTTGCGGGCTCGCGCGGATCAAGTTGCGAGAGGTCTGCAGAAACAGGGCTTTAAGAAGGGGCAGCGCTTTGCCGTCTTCATGCCGATGCATGCCGAGGCCGTCGCTATTTATCTGGGGGTAGTGCTTTTCGGCGGCGCTATTGTTTCGATTGCGGATAGCTTTTCCGTCGAGGAAATCGATACGCGTCTGCGCATTTCATATGCCGACGTAATTTTCACCCAAGACGGCATGCACCGGGGTGGCAAGGTAATCGATATTTTCTCCAGGGCCCGCGCATCGAAAGCGAAAACAGCGATCGTGCTACAGACCCAGCCCACAAAAATCAATCTGCGCCAGGGGGATCTGCTGTGGAATGATTTTTTGCCTGCAACGACCGAAGCCTTTGAAGCGGTTATTTGCAACCCTGACGACGTAACAAACGTGCTGTTCTCATCTGGAACGACAGGCGATCCCAAGGCGATTCCGTGGACCCATACAACCCCGATGAAAGCAGTTATCGACGCATATTTTCATCTAGACGTAACGGGCAGTGACACAGTCGCGTGGCCTACCAATCTAGGTTGGATGATGGGCCCATGGTTAATTTACGCCAGCCTCGTCAACCAAGCGACGCTCGCCCTCTACGACGGCGGCACGGCCCAGCGAGGATTTGGCAGTTTTATCGAAAAAGAAAAGGTCTCGGTCCTAGGCCTTGTGCCCAGCATCGTTAAAAGCTGGAAAGAGTCGAAATGCATGGAGGGCTTAAATTGGTCCGCCATCAAATGTTTTAGCTCGACCGGAGAATGTTCGAATGCGCAAGACTATCTCTATCTCATGGCGCTAGCGGGGTATCGACCCGTGATCGAGTACTGTGGCGGCACCGAAATCGGCGGTGCCTATTTGACGGGGACATTACTGACCAATGGCTCACCCGCGACGTTTACTACGCCGACTTTAGGACTGGATTTAGAAATTCTCGACGAATACGGCAAGCCTGCCAATCCTGGTGAAGTCTATCTATCACCGCCATCGATCGGTTTATCGACGACACTTCTTAATCGCGACCACGCAGAGGTGTACGAGAACGACGTGCCAAAGGGTAAACGCTATCCAGTTTTGCGCCGCCATGGCGATCAAATCGAAGCCTTACCCGGCGGGTATTTTCGCGCATTGGGCAGAGCCGACGACACCATGAACCTGGGCGGCATCAAAGTAAGCTCCGCTGAAATCGAACGCGTGCTCAATCGCGTCGAGGGCGTATTAGAAACTGCCGCCATTGCCATCAACCCGGCCGGGGGCGGGCCTAGTTTGCTCGTCGTCTTCGCGGTTCTAAAATCCAATGCCGGAGCGGATGCAGCGACGTTGATGCCGGTGATGCAAAAACGAATCAAAGCCGATCTCAATCCACTGTTTAAGATTCACGATCTACGTCTGACTACAAAGTTGCCTCGCACGGCTTCCAATAAAGTGATGCGCCGCGTGTTGCGCCAGGAGTTCGAAGAAAGCGAGAAGGCTCGGTGAGGCTGTGGTTTTCCATTTTGCTTCTGATCGTGGGCGCCAGCTTTTTGGGTTGGGTCCAATGGCAAAAGAGGAAGCTAACCTTCCCAGAAAACTGGGTGCCACTACGAGCCAAAGTCTCGCAACCGTCCTATCCTGTTCTGAAATTCGAGCCCGCTGAAGTTTCGTTCTCTTCCATCGTTACCAGCATCCGCTGGACGCCAGCGAAGCAGCACTACCTTTTTTCAACCAAAGATGGGTCGGTTTGGTGGGTCGACAAACGATTCAAGACTAAACAACTTTGGTTCACTGTTCCAGACGTTGTCGACGGCAAAACAGCGGATCCAGGACGGGAGTACGGCCTGCTTTCGGTGGCAATTTCTCCCGATTGGCAAACATCTCGGTTGGTTTATGTATCCTATTTGCGCATGAAGAACCTGAAACTGACTCAGGTCCTAGCTCGGGTAAAAGTCGATGACCCTCCCCGTTCAGAGGTGCAAATTGACAAGACGCTTATGGAGAGACCGGTCACAGACTTCTACCATTTTGGCGGAGATATTCAGTTTGATGCCAACGGGCTTCTGTACCACTCGTTAGGAGATAATAGCCGAGCCAATTTTGATTGGGCTGGAGACGTGGCGGGTCTTCGTGGCGATATGAAGTTGCGAGGGACGATATTGAGGCTCAATGTCGACGAAAAATCGAGAAAAGCAGCACCCTTTTACAGTATCCCCACCGACAACCCCTACGCCCAGCCCTCTAAGACCTGGGATGAAACCCCACCTGAGGTTTGGGCCTCGGGCTTTCGCAACCCCTGGAAGCTGCTGTTTGATTCTCGTGGCCGACTCTTTGTCGTCGATGTCGGAGAAAAGACTTTTGAGGAACTTAACTTGGTGGTTCCGGGTGCTCATTATGGATGGCCGTGGTGGGAGGGAACTCTGTGCGCCCGCGAAAAGCAGGTCTGCGATCGCAGCCTTACAGACGTCAGAGCCCCGATCGTTTACTACGGACGCGATGCCGGCATCGCCCTCGTCGGAGCCGCAGAATACCTCGCAGCCTCGCCGCCGTCGCTTACAAGTAAATTGATTTTAGCCGACCATGTTCCAGGGCATATCTGGGCACTAGATTATAGCGCGCGCAATCCCAATTGCAACATCTGCTTCAGGCGAATTGATCGCAGCAACGATGAGTCAGGGCGTGTATCACTCGGTGCCGATGGATCGCACTCCGCCAACTAACTAGATTATTTTAGAGGAAGGAATCGCGACCAAACTTGTTGTCCATCAGGCCTTCGGCATTGTACCGGGCCAAGCAAAGGCCCAAGCGCTTTTCGGCTTCGTTCACCACACCAGCAACAATCAGGTGCGCATCTTCGGTCAACCAAACTGCGTTTATCGAGTCGTTGTCTTTACTAACCGGACTCTGAACGCGGCCAACTTTGCCGTAAGACGAATCTAGGTGCCCCGTCGGTAGATACCGTTCGATAGCGAAATCAGAACGGGTATCGCGGTGGTAAAAGCTACCAGCTAATAGGATTTTGCCGTCAGGCAAGACGCGGATTTGGTTTGCGGTACTGAGAGCACCACCCGAAGCACGGCTCTGATCTCCGAATTCATCAAACGAACCATTTTCGCTCAAACGATAGAGCGCAACGCCGCGTTTGCCGTCGGCAAACACGCTAACAGCTACGAGTAATTTAGAATCTGGCTGAATGCCGATTGCGGTAGGTTCATCATCTGCCGTCGAAACAGCGATGATCATTTGTCCCTGACTACCAAACGAAGCATCGCGGCTGCCATTGGCTAGAAGGCGAACAACGCCTAATTCTTTTTGCATTCCGTTAAGTACAGTGCCCGCAACCACTACGCGGTTTTGCGGATCCACCGAGACAAGCAGTGCCGAGTCTTCGGTCTGCGCTTCGCCCACTCCCAGTCGCAATACTAAGCGACCGCCGTTACCAAAACTCACATCGGGAATGCCTTGAGGCATCAGCTTAATTGCCGTGAAGCCGATTGCGCCTATGTCATCGTGTCCTGTTCCAGCAACTAAGATGCTGCCGTCCTCTTGGAGCGAGAGAGCGTTGGCGATATCGTTTCCGATTCCCATGCTGACTTTGTAAATTCCGCCTTGAGCAAAGGTCGTATCGAGCGAACCATCGAGTAAATAACGGCTGATGCTCGTATCTAAGTCTTGGCCGTTGTGGCGACCCCCTGCGACGAGAATGCGTCCGTCAGGCTGAATGGCAATCGCTTGTACGCGATCGTTTCCGGAGCCGACTGGGCTTGTAACAATTCCATGATTACCAAAAGCGCTATCAAGTCTGCCGCCGCGATCGAATCGGGCGATAAATAAATCCACCAGGCGTTCGTCGTAACTAGCACCGGCAACCAAAATTTTGCCATCCGCTAAAATTGAGACAGCCCGAGGCACGTCGTTGTAAGGGCCAATCTGCGTAACGACTGCCCCTTCGAGTAGCGAACCACCAACCGACAGAGCCGCCAGGCTTCCGGGTAAAACTTGTGTCGCGTTGTCTTCGTTTTGAGAACAACTAGTGAGAGTCACCGCGAGTGCAGTGAAAGAAATGAAGAGAAGAATTCGAGCAGCTTCGATCGTGTCGTTTCTCTTAGCTAGCATACGTACCACCCTTGAAACCAAAGTCGTTTTAGCAGTGAGGATTCCTCTTATATAAGGAGCAGAGAACGTGCCAAGGGAGTCACCGCACTCACGAAATGGAAGATTACATAACGAGATAAGGGATTTAATCGACGATATGGCTGGTTCTTGGACAGGTGGCTAGAACTGACACAAGCGTATATCTTTTGGACGCTTCGCTCAACTCTCCAGGAATACGCGCGGAATCAAGTGCTTAGCGTGTCTACTTCTTAAACGAAAAACTGTTTAACGCGTGAGCAGGTTTGAGCGTAAGCCTTTTAATAGCATGGAGGATTACCGCAAGCGCCGTTGCAATCTACTTGCCCAGGTCCGCAGCATGCGCCACCCACACAGGCCCTACCCGCCGCACAGCAGTTTCCGTTACAGTTAAAGTCCGTCGCATTTGCACAGCACACGTTATTGGCGCAGACGTTCGAACAACAATCCAAATTACAGAGATTATCTCCGGGCGCGCAACATTTCACGCCCGCGGTACAAGCTTCAGCAGGAGTACAGCAATCAAATCCGCATTGAGTTTCTCCCGGCTGGCAGCAGGGATCGCAGCCCGGCGGACCGGACCAAGTAACTATGCCGCCTGGATAGCAAACGCCGCCATCACATCCGATGGCAGGTAAAGGCGTTACCGTGCAGGTTCCTCCTGCCGCTGCGCACGCATTGCACTTACCCATTAGGCAGGCTTCGACACCGGCAATGGTTCCGCAAGATGTAGTGTTGGGATCTGTCGGAAAAACCCCAGTGGGTGGACAGCCACAGCCCCCGATTATCATCGCGCCATTACAGCCCACTACAGGTCCGGGACCCGGCCCCGGTGAAGCTCCCGGACTTGCTCCAGGTGAAGCTCCTGGACTCGCTCCAGGTGAAGCGCCCGGACTCGCTCCAGGTGAAGCTCCAGGACTCGCTCCAGGTGAAGCTCCAGGACTTGCTCCAGGTGAAGCTCCCGGACTTGCTCCAGGTGAAGCTCCAGGACTCGCTCCAGGTGAAGCTCCAGGACTCGCTCCAGGTGAAGCACCCGGACTCGCTCCCGGTGAAGCGCCCGGTGCAACAGCTCCCGGAGTCGCACCCGGTGAAGCTCCCGGACTCGCTCCAGGTGAAGCACCCGGACTCGCTCCAGGTGAAGCACCCGGACTCGCACCCGGTGAAGCACCCGGACTCGCACCCGGTGAAGCACCCGGACTCGCTCCCGGTGAAGCTCCCGGACTCGCGCCCGGTGAAGCACCCGGACTCGCGCCCGGTGAAGCACCCGGACTCGCGCCAGGACCTGGACTCGCGCCCGGAGATGGTCCCGGCGATGGGCCGGGACCAGGACTTACGTCATTTGAGTCGCAACAAATCGGAAAAGTGAAAAGCGATTTCCAGCTAAGGTCAAGATTAGTGCGGGGGTCGGCACGGAATCCAGAGCCGCTTCGCAAATCGATCACAGAGGTGTGAAAAACGACGCAATACTTAACCGTTCCTGAAGGCTGCATCACCCGCTTAAAGCACGCGGCCTTCGCGTCATAGTCGCCCAGTTTGCCCACACGCGTGAGTCCGTCGAAATTGCTAAATATTCGGGCACCGGATGTATCCATCGGATCTAGAAGTTTGGTGCTTGGAAGTGGAGTTTCTAGAGTCGACACGCAGTCTGTGAGATCGTTAAATGAAGGATCTTCGACGATCGGCGCAAGCGAAGCTCGGCAATCTAAGCTGCTAAAAATAATATTTCGAAAATGGTTTTTCTCGTCGGCAAGTCGGGTTTGCGAAACAGCTTTGAGTGAGACGGTTACCGATCGAAAAAGAACAACGGAAGAAATCGAGGCGACAACGGACATCATCAAAACAGATATAAGTGACATTCCCCTCTGATTTGATTTTGACCCCCAAAGCATGTTTTCCCCTAGTAAGACTGCAAGCTCTCAATTGCTTAAGTATGCCGTCAACTTTTATCGAGAGGGAGCGCTATTCGCTTTTTGCGCAAAGCAAATAAGGTGAGCAAAAGACCCGCAATCGTGGCACCCAGGCCAGCGAGAAAAACCCGGCTCCAGATGATCTCGACTAGCCCCAGCCGTTCCACGGGTCCGACATTCGAGGCTACTTTTACAATACCGGGCAGAGAAAGCGGCTCGTCCGCAGAATCTGTTACTGAGGCCAGCAAATAATATTCCCCTGCTCGTTCGATGGTGGCGCGAGGCAAGGTGATCATCGACCGTTCCTCGTTGTGGATCAGGTTAAATTTATTGGAACCAAAATGGTACCAAACAACTGCTCCGCCCTCGCTGAACAACATGAACGCGTATTTCAAGACAACTCGACCCCCTAACGGCAGCGTCCAACTAAAAACTAAGGGCGAGTCACTTGGCTCCAGGTGCAATGGGCCCCATTTAAACAGCGGCTTTTCTAATTGAGTTTTTAGAACACTCATTGCTCCGGTTTTAAACATAGGTAAGAACCGGTCTGACCACGACGTAGCGGGAGCAACCGCCTGCATCGAACTCTCTGCCACTACGCGAGTAGTGAACACCAACTCGCGAACAAGAGGAGGAACCCAAACTATCGCTCCCACGATGGTGAGAGCCCCACCCAAAGCGAACAGCCTGTTTAACGGCAATCCCATACCCATGCCATCCCCCAGAAAAGCGATAAGTTCTCAATTGCTTAGCAATGCAGTCAAGCTTTAGTCGGGATGATAATCAAATCCACCGGTGGCGCAGGCTTTCAAAGCACTTCCCGCAGTGTAGGCGTAAGGACCCACTGAGTAATAGCGAACGACAACGTCGTAATTTCCACAACTCCCCACGCGATCGTGAAGCGGACACGGTCCTTCCCCCACAATTCCGGGATGAGGGCATAGAGAAGTTTTGCTTTCAAAATCGCGGCAGAGAGAGTGAGTAGCCGTCAGATTACAGTTACTCTGGTAGGTCGCCGTATTTCTTCGCCACCAGATGAAAATCGAATCCCAAAAAAACAAGACGAGAAGGAATGCCGCTAAAACGACGCCCGCCGGAATGAGGATCTGTTTTGATTTCATTCATTGCTCCGCATCTAGTAACAAACGGCGCCCAACCAGACGGACAACAAACATCAGGCGGCCCCCCGCAGGTACCGTTGCAGCAATTGCCGGTTGGACAACACACAGTGTCCCCGCAGCAACCCGTTCCTGTCGGACAACACACACCGTTACAGCGGTCGATACAAGTAGCCGATCGACAGCACCGCAAACCGCAATCGAGGGGTTCGCCACTGGGAGGCGGATTGGGACCAGGGGAAATATAAAGAATAGCCCACCCTCCCTCGCAGGTGCACGACCCGCCGGGGCAGCACGGCTCGATTCCCGGAGGGCTGCTGTGACCATTAGCCCCGGTCTCTAATCGCAGCTGCCCGTCCCTGCAAACATAAGCACATTGGCCCATCGGCCAGCTATCGCATGCTCCCAGCGGACCCGCACCAGGGGCCGCGGGACCACCAGGACCAGGGCCAGGACCTGGCGCGGCGCCGGGTGAAGCGCCGGGTGAAGCGCCGGGTGAAGCGCCGGGTGAAGCACCGGGTGAAGCACCGGGTGAAGCGCCGGGCGAAGCGCCGGGTGAAGCGCCGGGTGAAGCGCCGGGTGAAGCGCCGGGACTCGGACCAGGACTCGGACCAGGA
>Ga0163144_10004800_pt1 | contig 30285 bp, 42 predicted proteins | sample OliLak19BULKMAT1_FD_123175 | JGI IMG/M metagenome (GOLD analysis project Ga0163144, IMG submission 123175) | Freshwater microbial mat bacterial communities from Lake Vanda, McMurdo Dry Valleys, Antarctica - Oligotrophic Lake LV.19.BULKMAT1 | ecosystem: Environmental > Aquatic > Freshwater >...
AAAGCCTTCTTTTTTAGCACCACGACAGACATCAAGAGCGCTATGGCCACCCAAACTACCTATACGAATGTTTTTTGAATCGTATTTTTTTACTACGGCTTCAATATCAGTTTGGGATATCATTTAAAAATTCTCTCTAGTTGGTCATCTTTTATGGCGTTTTTAATCTCACGAGCAATCCGCCGTCCTGTGCTCATAGGTTCATTGTAGCGAACATCCGTATACGGCGAACCATTGATATAAGGGTTTGTACCGGCGACGATACGTGCTGAAATTTCGAATACATACATTTTTAGATCAGGCGTTATGACCGTCTCAAGACAGAATGGTCCAAATAGTCCAATACCATCAAGTTCTTTTGATGCCGCAACGACACGCTCGCCCATGGCATAAATTTCAGGTAATAATGACTCCCGAACGACCAGGCCCATGTTGCCGACGATAGTATACGAAGTTTCAATCTCTAGCTCGACTTGTTCCTTAGCTGCAACTCGCCCGACTGAATCTACGTTACTTTCGTATCGTTTATCAAAACCCATTATTTCTAGCTCTCCAGTAAGTGGCGAGTGAAAGAAGTGTGCGTAGACTGGCGTACCTACTACGTATTCTTGTAATATATATTTCTTACCATCGTGCTGGGCAATTTTACGTTCGAAGTCTTCCTTAGAGTACGTCAAAAAATAGCCTTTTCCTCCTGCAGCACCGAAAAACTTAACAATAACAGGCCCTTCAATGTCTTCAGGGTTTTTGAAGATTTTTGGTTGGATAACGTTAGCCATCGCAAGCCATTTTCTTTGTTTGGCGCGGTCTACTTCCCATGACAGGATATTACGGTTACCAAAGTAGTTTGTTTTCAGACTCTTTAAATCATCTAGGTCACAATATGTAACGAACGAGCCGTGTGGAATCAGTATTACATTTTGTGTATGTAATTCTTTATCTAGCGATTTTAGTTCACTGAAATCATCTACAACGACGATTTCATCAGCAACATTAAACGTTTTATAGACTTTTTCGCCTCCTTTTTTACAAATTGCAAGCGTACGAAAGCCTTCGTCCTTTGCGCCTTTTAATATTTGTAGTGATGAATGGCTCGCAAGTGTTGCGATAGTATACGCAGGTTTGTTCAAACCAGTCCCCTTTCTCATTTTTATATAGAATCTAGTATACGTTAATTTTAATCGTTTAGCACCACCTGTCGGAGCAGCTGGTATAATAGACCAAAAGGTAGATCGACGATGTCAAGCAAAGTTCCACATATAACACTGAACAACGGCATTACAATTCCACAGTTGGGACTTGGTGTATGGCAGGCTCAGGACGGCGATGAAGTCGAACAAGCTGTGACTGCGGCTATTAGTGCAGGCTACCGCTCTTTTGATACAGCGGCTGTGTATGGGAACGAAGCAGGAGTTGGTCAAGCTATCGCAAAATCCAGTGTTGATCGCAAAGAATTATTTATTACGTCTAAAGTGTGGAATAGTGACCAAGGGTACGAATCTACAATGAAGGCTTTTGATCATAGTTTGAAACTACTCGGACTTGATTACATCGATATGTACCTCATACATTGGCCGATGCCTAAAACTGCCAAGTATCTTGAGACCTGGAAAGCAATGGAAGAATTGTACAATGCCGGTAAAATAAAAGCGATTGGAGTATGTAACTTTCAGATACCCCATTTACAAAACCTCATTCGACATGCCAAAGTACTTCCTGTACTTAATCAAATCGAACTGCATCCCTATTTTCCACAACAGAAACTACGTCAATTTTGTAAAGATAATGGTATTGCAATCGAATCATGGAGCCCGATAGGTGGTAGTGGCGGTGCGGGCGCACGTGCTTCTGCAGAAATTCCACTACTACTACAACCCGACTTGGTTTCAATAGGAAAAACATATGGTAAAACACCTGCGCAAATTGTTATACGATGGCATCTGCAGCACGATCTTATCGTAATACCTAAATCCGTCCATGAAGATCGTATTAAAGAAAATATTGATGTATTTGATTTCCATCTCTCCGTTCATGACATGGAATCCATAGATGCCCTGGAAACCGGCGTTCGCGGGGGCCCGAATCCCGACGAATTTGAGATTAATGTAAAAACAAGCTTGATTCAGCGTCTCCACAAAATATTTAAGAAAATAAAGTTCTAGGCACCGCCATAGGCTTTAACGAGTCGTGAGTGGACGGATGCATCAAGTGCGCCTATCGCACCGACTGATTCTATACGCCATGGTTTTCCAGTCAGTTCGGTGACACTTCCACCTGCTTGCTGTAATAAAAATACAGATGCACATATATCCCAAGGGTGGTTATATATATTAACAAAGCCGTCATATTTTCCGATTGCGCAGTATGCAAACCCAAGTGAACTATTGGTAGATGCTGGCATGTACCCCGTATGCTGCATTAACAGGCGAATGAATGTTGTGTATGTATCAAGCACGTTACTTTCAACGTTTTTAACAGATCCCATATCAATATCTATCACAATACCCATACCGTCGACTTTTATTTTAGGGATATGTACACGATCATTTATATACACTGTGTTATTACCAATTGACCAGAAATAGTCGTCTTGACTATGGTCCACTACGCATGAGGCAACCAACACACGATTATCAGCAAGAGCAATGTTAGTGCAGAATGCAGTTATTCCACGAGCTATATTGCTTGTACCGCAGATTGGGTCAATAATCCAGATTCTTCCAGAAGCAATGGATGTCTGACTGTGACCTTCTTCTGCCAAAATAAGATCACCTGGAAAACGTTTTTCTATTTCAGCTACAATGAGGTTCTCAACGGCAATATCTACTTCTGTTGCGTAATCGTCAGATGTCTTTTGCACACTAATTGATGCTGTACCACGAAAACTCAGTACGAGTTCACGTATTTTCGGAGCGATGTAAGCAAAAAATTCTGCCTCTTTAGTTAGCGTACTCATATTGATAGTATAGCAAACCTAGACTACAGCAACTCATCTTTTTTGCTGTTCAAAAACGCTGACCATTGTCGTAGCAGACGGAGAACTGTTTTAAGTGGAAGTTCAATAATGATATCCAAAAGTTGGGCAATTATATTCATTTTTGCAAATCGGTACGATATTTTCTGTCCAGCAAATATAAATGGCGCGTACAAGAAGTCGCGAATTAGTGTTATCAGGCCTTGGTTGCGACTGACGATTTCAAGTTCGCGAATTTGTTGAGTCAAACGATACCCCAAGAAACTAGCTGTTGAAAGGAAAACAAAGAATATAATCCCTTGAACGATATTAAAATCAAGCATTATGAGCTGTTGTGCAACCAGATAGAATACAGCGACGAACATGATTGCATAGACAGTGTTAAATATAAATGACCTACCCACTTTGTTAACAAATTTCAACTGAGGAGCATTACCTTCTGTGCCATATAGCATTGCTTCGATGTAATCAACAACTGCTTTTTTGTTAGCATTCGACGGCATTTTAAATGTTAACGCAGTTAGGGCAATAAACAATGGTGGAAATACCAGGTTAATCACTAATGGCAATATCGCAATATACCCAACGACTATGACGTCGTATGGGATTTCAATCAACAGCCCAATCAAGGCCTTGGTAATTAATAGGAATATAATGCTCTTTATTACACCCAATCGTACAGTTCGCCGGACTTGACCGTATTCTTCCGTTACCTGTGCCTCTATTTGCCCGAGCACGTACGACTTTTGGTGAAGATTAAGGGTATCTATATCAGAATTCTTTTTAAAGAAAGCTGCATACAAAATTCTTAGTGGCGCACCGTTACGACTAATGATTCGTGAGACTTTGGCTGTCGTTTTTAAGCTACTGAGCGTATCAAATTTTTTATTAAATTCGACTAGGTTTGCTATGTCGTCATTCGCAATACCATATAGCCCGAATAGACCGCTGCGAACATTAGCTTCATTCGACTTCAATAGAGCTTTATGGATGGCAATATATAATATAACTGTATGGTCTGCTTCCTCAACTTTTTCATCGTCAATAATGAAGTCTGAGACATTCACCAATTTGCTGAAATGTGAATATGCTATGGCAGCAAAAGAAAGAATTCTGACAGGATTATTAAACGACTGTTCAGTCTTTACAGTTAAAATATCAAGGGTCCACTTCTGTGCGGTTTCTGGTTTGACGCTTTTATAGCGTTTGATCAGCGACCAGTATGTAGAGTAATATTCACTTATAAAACCATCAATTAAAGCTAGCTGCGAAAGCGCTGTTGTATTGTTTTCAAGATACTCAGCCTGGGTCAATTCAATAACAAGTTCCCGTGCCAAATCATGCGGCGGTTTATTGAATCCAAACGATAACGTACGTTTATAAAAACGTCGTATGGCACTTTGGAATAAAAGATGATTCTCTATATTTTCTGAGACATTACGTAACTGTTCGTATGCAAATAGTAGCCCATTGCCCATATCTTGAACATGAAGCGTTTGTTCTTTTTTAGTAGCTTTGTCTGCATTATCGTGTAATGCAATGTTCGAAACAGCATCTTTGAGTAATGTACCAAGCTGAGTTGGAGCGTTTTTTTGCATATCTCAATTAGTATATCATTTGACGTAGGAGCAAGAGCTATATGTTAAATGCCAGAAACGCCAAATAGTGACCCGATGGCATATGTGATTATCATTGCAGCTGCACCACCAGACACTACTCGAATGATTGAAGTAGCTACTTTTGTACCTCCAATTTTTGCACTCAAATATCCAGTGAACGTCAATGCGACAATGACTGATATAAAGGTGACTGGAATTGACACCTGGCCGAGAGTTAACATAATGGCAATTAATGGTATTGCCGATCCTACTAAAAACGCTGCTGCCGAAGCACCTGCCGCACTCCACGGGTTTGTTAGATGGTGTGGATCGATACCTAGTTCGATATCAACATGAGCCGCAAATGCATCTTTTTTTGTAAGTTCTGGATGCTCCTGCCTATCCAGTCTTCGACAACAGCCCCTTTTTTCTTTGGCGTATTTTGAATATATTTTTTAATATTTGTTTCGTAAGATTCTATAGTCTTATTGTTAGTATCCTTCATATCTTTATATAATAACAAAAAGACTCCGAATTAGAGTCTAATTTTATACTGCGTAAGCTTGGCAGGGGCACGTAGAATCGAACTACGGTTTCAGGTTTTGGAGACCCGTGTAATAACCACTATACTATGCCCCTTTACGCCTGTATTATATCAGATAAGAAAAGCTTTTACACTGTCGGCGTATCTGCTACTATAGGCATAAGTAATATAAAAAAGGATACTATATGCATACAGTAATTATTGGAGGCGGTTTTGCTGGTGTAAAAGCGGCGCTTGAACTGGATAAACAAGATATTGGCAAGGTTACACTCATATCTGATGAACCGTATTTCCTGCACCATGCAACTCTGTATGCAACTGCAACTGGTAAAAGCCGAGCTGAATCAATCATTCCCCTCAGCGAAATATTTGCCAACAGCCCACGAGTGACGGTCGTTCAAGATACGATGAAATCCATTGACCCTGATCGGAAATTAATAGTTGGTGCAGATAAAAGTTATTCGTATGATAATCTGGTGCTTGCTATTGGTTCGGTCACGACATATTTTAACATTGAGGGTATGGCAAAGCACGCATACGGCATCAAGTCACTTGATGAAATTAATGAATTTATAGGTCATCTGCGCCAAGAAGTAACGACTCAGAAACATCTTGATAAGAACTATTTTGTAATTGGTGCGGGTCCAACAGGTATAGAGTTGGCGTCAGCACTTGATGAATACTTAAAAGAGCTAAAACAATCAAACAAAGATCTCGTAGGAAAGGTTAATATAACAGTAGTCGAGGCCGCTCCACGTATTATCCCCCGCTCGTCAGATACTGCTGCACGCATTGTTAAAAAGCACCTTCTAAAGATGGGAGTGCATGTCCTCACCAATCATAAAGTGGAAGCGCTTGACGATGATTTCATAACAATCGATGGTAAAAAAGTACCTACTGAAACAGCAGTGTGGACGTCAGGTGTTGCAAATCACCCGTTTTTTGCAACACATGGGCATTTTTTCAAGTTGGCGCCTAATGGCCGGGTAATTGTAAACCAGTATCTTGAAGGCTATCGCAACATCTATGTGATTGGTGACAATAACACAGTCAAATACAGTGGAATGGCATGGCCGGCACTTGAGCAAGGTGAGTTTATCGCCAGACATTTGGCACGCATTATGCGAGACAAGCCAGTACGGGCGTTTAAACCTTCACAACCACCATCAGGGCTACCAGTTGGAAAAGGCTGGGGATATGTTGAATGGCACGGTTTATACGTATCAGGACGTTCAGGTTACATTGCTCGCCGTTTGATGGAATTGTATGACTATGCACAAGTCCTCCCATGGACCAAAGCAGTTGCTATTTGGCGGTCTCATGATATACCTCAAATCAATGAATAAATGTGCATAACTTCATCTGTGTAAAGAGTTGTAAAAGCATAAGCACACGCCTATAATAAACTCATACATCACGTGTAAAAATAAAAGGAGTGGCCGTTAAGCCGTTAAGGCTTTTCGTTAACAGTGTATGAACATACTAATGCTCGGGTGGGAACTTCCTCCACACAACAGTGGAGGGCTTGGAGTCGCTTGCTATCACATGTCCAAAGCTCTCGCCATGCAGGGTATGTCTATCGACTTCGTTGTTCCCTATCAAGCAGACCACTCAGATATAGATTTTATGACGGTTCATAGTGCCACTCCACTTACACCGTTGCAACGGTATGGTTTAGGCGCCTATGACAGTAAAACAATCATTGAATCTGCACTGTCCAAAGCTGATATCAATAACCTGACTGATATGCGCGGCGTCCAGAAAAGATATGTGCAATTTGTAGAACAACTGGTCGAGCGCAGTAAACCTGATGCTATTCACGCTCATGACTGGTTAACAATGGAAGCAGGCATACGTGCCAAGGAACTTACAGGTGCCCCTTTAATCGTACACGTACACGCTACAGAGTTCGACCGTTCCGCATCACAAGCTGGCAACCCATTAGTTCATGAGATTGAATATCAGGGCTTAATGATGGCTGATCGCATTATCGCAGTTAGTAACATTACTAAAAGTCTCATCATGCAGAAATACTCTATCCCAGAAGACAAAATTGCAGTTATATACAATGCTATCGATGTCCTTAGTTACCAGGACGGATATTGTTATGATGACCGGACATATACCTATCTAAAGGCTCTCAAAAAAGAAGGCTACACTATCGTTTCCACTGTCACTCGCTTCACAGCACAAAAAGGCCTGACACATTTTGTACGTGCGGCTGCAAGAGCTAGTGAAAAGTATCACAAATTTGCCTTCTTGATGGCTGGTGATGGTGAACAACGAGATGAATTAATTGCCCTAGCCGCTGAACTCGGCATTGCTGACAAATTATTCTTTACAGGATTTGTCCGCGGTAAACAGTGGCGTGGTGCATACAGCGTGTCCGATATATTTGTTATGAGCTCAGTCAGCGAACCTTTTGGCCTGACTGCCCTGGAAGCAGCCCATCATGATAATGCGGTCATTGTCACCAAACAGGCTGGTGTTGGCGAAGTACTACAAAGCATTTTTCGCTATGATTTCTGGGATATTGATAAACTTGCAGACGAACTTGTTGCAATCGCCACATCAAGTGCTCTTCAAACAGCACTTAAAAATAACGTTAAACATGAATATGAACGTATATCATGGCATGACGTTGCAACAGATTGCCTACAAGTGTACGCCAACGCTATGAAAGGTGCCACAGCATGAGCACGCGCGGCATAGTACTGTATCTGCACGTACACCAACCTCTCCGCATACGAGAATATAGCGTGTTTGATACTGCCCTAGCACACGATTACTATACCGAACATTCATATGACACTGACCGTAACAACGAACGTGTAATGCGTAAAGTAGCTGATAAATCATACCGTCCAATGATTGCCTTACTTGAAAAAATGCTCCATCAGCATCCGGATTTCCACGTATCGCTCAGTATTACTGGGACTTTCATTGAACAGGCACAAATGTGGGTACCTGACGTAATTGATGGCTTTAAACGACTCATAGATACTGGTAAAGTCGAGATTGTTGCAGAGACATACTATCACTCCCTAGCTTTCTTTTATAGTCGTAAAGAATTTGAGAACCAAGTCCGTGCTCACCAAGCAAAAATTAAAGAAGTCTTTAATGTTGATACCCACGTTTTCCGCAATACAGAGCTGGCATATAACGACGAACTTGCACAGTGGGCTGATCAAGCAGGTTTTAAAGGCATTCTTGCAGAAGGCTGGGACCCAATTCTAGAATGGCGCAGTCCTAATCACGTGTACCGCCCACCAGGAACAAACAATATATCCCTGTTACTTAAAAACTATCGTCTGAGTGATGATGTAGCGTTTCGTTTTAGTAACAAGGATTGGTCTCAGTGGCCTTTAAACGCTGATACATACAGCGAGTGGGCTAACGATTCTATTTCAGGCCAGCCGCTTATTAATCTTTTCATGGACTTCGAAACATTCGGTGAACATCAGTGGGAGGACACTGGTATCTTTAACTTCTTTGAAAGTTTTGTTGGCACATGGCTTTCGAACCCAGAAAATACATTTTATACAGTATCAGGAGCTATTGATGCACACCAACCTGTCGGAGAGATTAGCATGCCTCAGACCGTAACATGGGCAGATAATGAACGTGATCTAACGGCTTGGCTGGGCAATGCGATGCAGCAAGAAGCTCTTCGTCATGTCTATTCACTTGAAGACGACATTCTAAGAGCAGGCGATCTCGAACTTATCAGTGACTGGCGTAAACTACAGACTTCAGATCACGTCTATTATATGTGTACAAAATGGTTTAGTGACGGTGACGTACATGCGTACTTTAGTCCGTATGAGTCCCCGTATGAAGCATTTCTATATTTCATAAACGTTGTTCGCGACATACGCTGGCGACTGCACGAGCATCATAAAACTGGGGGTCTCAATGGCTAGGCCTATCGTTCTGAGCAATGGTGAACTACACGTTGCTCTTAACAAATTTGGACTCGTACATGATTTTTACTTTCCTTATGTAGGTCTAGAAAACCACTCAGCAGGCAAAGACATGCGACACCGAGTCGGTGTATGGGTAGATGGGTTAATCAGTTGGTTAGACAATGATAGTTCATGGTCATTCGAATTCTCATACCCACACGGGGCTTTAATTGGTCACACAGTTGCAAAGAATGATCGTTTGGGCATTATCTTGGAGATTGATGATTGTGTTGATGCTCAAATAAGCGCATTTCTGCGTAATATTCATGTTATAAACACACATGATACCGATCGTGATATTCGCGTATTCTTGCATCAAGCGTTTGCAATCGGCGATTCACGCAGCAATACAGATACAGGACAATATTTGCCGGATTCTGACGCCATACTGCACTATCGTGGCCGTCGCGCGTTTATTGTATCTGGTACGTGTAATGATGAACCATTTGATCAACATAGTATTGGTTTATTTGGTATTGAAGGTCATGAAGGCACATTTAAAGATGCGGATGATGGAGAACTGAGTAATGGTGCAGTTGAACACGGCAGAGTAGATTCAACGATTCGTTTTAAACTCACCATTCCTGCGCACAGCTCATCACGTATTCATTATTGGATTGCCGCAGGACGCTCAATTCGTTTAGCGCTATTTGTACACAAACAAATACGTGAATCAAGTGTGACTGGTCGAATTAAACAAACTGCCGACTGGTGGCACCACTGGCTTAAGCCCGCTCAGGAAACAGCAAACAAATTACCTGAAATATACCGCAAAACCTTTATTGAAAGCGTTATGATTGTTAAATCACAGATTGATATGCGCGGAGCGGTCATTGCAAGTACTGATACTGAAATGTTGAATTATTCTCGTGACGCCTACGCGTACTGTTGGCCACGTGATGGGTCATTCGTACTATGGCCACTTATACGCATGGGGTATAAAGACGAAGCCTATCGTTTTTTTGAATTTTGTAAAAACGGTCTTCATCCTGATGGATATTTGTTGCACAAATATCGTGCTGACGGTGCACTGGGAAGTAGTTGGCATCCGTACGTTCAAGATGGTGTCGTAGCACCGCCTATTCAAGAGGATGAAACAGCGTTAGTACTTTTCGTTTTTGCACAGTATTTCAAAATGCATCCTAACGATAACCTCGTCAAAGATTTCTATAGAGATATGATAGTGCCAATGGCTAATTTTTTATCTGAATATATTGATGAAACAACAGGATTGCCAAAACCAAGTTACGATTTGTGGGAACAGGTGTTTATGACAACCACATATACTGTATCTGTAGTATATGCAGCCCTATCGGCCGCTTCAGAAATAGCTGAAGTAGCCCATGATTCTGATAATGCAGTAAAATGGCGTTCCAGTGCTCAAGATATAAGTAATGCCGCCCATAAACACCTATTTAATACAGACAGACAACACTTTTACAGAGGACTCAATGTTAAAAATGGTGAAATTATAAAAGATTCAATAATTGATACTTCTAGCACATTTGGTACATTCATGTTCGGTCTTTTCGATATAACAAGCCCTGAACTTTCTGCTTCAATTGCCACAGTGAAAGAGTTATTCGGCATAAATAACGGTGCGATTGGATTACCCAGGTATGAAAATGACGATTATCGTCGAGTCCATAGTGAGGTGACGGGAAACTATTGGTTCATCACTTCAATGTGGCTCGCGCAGTACTACGCTGATACGGGCGATACAGCCAAGACGTTCAAAGTACTCGATTGGGTCAAAACCCATGCGATGAGCACTGGAATGATGGCAGAACAACTTGACCCTGTAACAAATCAGATTGTATCCCCTGCGCCACTAACATGGACTCAGGCTGAGTATTTGTCAACGTTACTAGATACAATTGAGAAAGATTAATATGACGCGTCGTTTTAACTCTATTGTACGCAGGACCAAAGACATTCTGCTTCGTAATAGTGTCATAAGCTATCGACGCAAAAATGTTATTACAAAATTCGCATCGAAGTTCGGCTTTGTATACTTCGGTCATGTTGACCAGCATGACGACGAACATCATATTATCAGAGGTTTGACAGTTAGTTCGTCACATAAAGACGACAGTTATAGTGTCGGTTCGTTTGACGGCTATGATGTAAGTATTGTAGACAGATACGATATCATACATCGTCCAGATGCACCCTTTACGACGCATCGTTGGCTAATTGTAGAAATTGATCTTCATAACAGCAAGGACATTCCTCATATATTTATGGGCGCCCACAATCATACTGACTCTGCCTATATGGCATTATTTACATCTGTGCCATCAATGCAGTCGATTCCTCTTGGTACATTCGGTACGCATAGTGATGAGTTTAATAAACGGTATAGCCTATTTGCATCCGCAACCCAGTTTATTGCAGTTGAGCGACTCTTTACCGTTGACGTTACACGAACAATTGCTGCACATTTTTGGCCGCTGGCCGTAGAAGTTATCGATGGATCGTTATATGTATATTGCGACAATCAGTCATTATCGGCCACCCTACTTGATACAATGCTTAAAAACGGACTATGGCTTGCCGAGCAACTTGACGAACACTCATACCCTATGGACACGGAACAACTACAATCTATTTAAAAGATTTCCATTGCTGAAGGTCTTTTAAATATTTTTACACATCTAGCCTTTGCGGGGTTTGATTTCGTTTCGGCCGAGGTTTTTCTTGGTCTCAACGTACAATGCGTGTGTACGTGCAATAGGATCATATTTTTTCAAAGAAAGCTTTTCAGTAGTGTTCTGAACATTTTTAGTAGTGTAATAAGAACGGTGTCCGCTAAGTTCGCTGACGAGTCCTACTAATTTTCGTTTCGTATTCTTTTTTGGCATAACTGATAAAGTATACCAAATAACCTCTATTCAATCAACCCCTTAACAGACTATTAACGGAAGTTGTTGAATGTAACAGGAAAATCAAAGTCATATCCGCGGATACGTTGCATTGCGGCTTGCAGATCGTCTTTGCTTGCAGCGGTAGCCCGGACTGCTTCACCCTGGATTTGGGTTTTTACTTTAGGCAATTCATCGCGTATCAATTTAGTAATTTGCTTTGCCTTGTCTTGATCAAGTCCAGCTACGAATGGTATTTCCTGTATAGCCTTAAGATTGCTTGTCACAATCGTTTTAGATAGGTCCAGAACTTTGCTGCTGAGGTCTCTAGCTGATATCTTTTTGCGAATAATATCAATAATACTTTCAATTTGCCAGTCATTACTCCCAATAACCTTGAACCCTCCCTTACCGTCAAGCCAGTCAATTTCTGCGGGGGTATTTTTGAAATCATAACGTCCGACCAGTTCTTTTTGAACTTGGGCGAATACGTTATTCATTTCTGCCTTGTCGTATTCGGATACTATATCAAAACTAAATGTAGCCATACAGCTAGTATACCAGCTGATTGATATCAACACATCCCTTGTGGTAAAATCGGTCGTGGTATTTATGATACATGCCGCGATAGCTCAGTTGGTAGAGCGCATCCATGGTAAGGATGAGGTCCTGGGTTCAAATCCCAGTCGTGGCTCCATATTGGTCTTGATTACACCACTGTTATCAGATAGAATAGTCAAGTACTTCAGTGCATGATGCCGCTTTAGCTCAGTTGGTTAGAGCAGCTGTTTTGTAAACAGCAGGTCTACGGTTCGAATCCGTAAAGCGGCTCCATATGCTGGAATCGTGTAGTGGCAATCACGGAAGACTGTAAATCTTCTGCCGTAAGGCTTCGTAGGTTCGAGTCCTACTTCCAGCACCACATAAAAATAGCATCGTAGGATGCTATTTTTATCTGTATGATCAGGTATTTGCTTTGCGTGAGTTACCCTACTAACGTGCCGGCAAATATCTGCCACGCAAGAACTGTCTTTGCGACAAGACTCAAGATAATGTATGCTTTTTCACCGCGTAAGTAATTCGCCCATTTTCCTTTTGCTTTGTACTGCTTGTACTGTACGAGAGCGAATGAGTTGAACAGAATAAATAGTGATATTACAATTCCGTATACAAAGCTCGGAGGTGTCGCCTCTGCTGGACCACCGGGAGATATTAATTGAACGAATATAATGATCCACGGTATTAGTCCGGCAATACAGCCAAAGAAAAATGGTAACAAGTCACCATCTTTTGGCTTGGCATATCGTTCCTGAAGCCAGCCAAACAGAATCATTGATAAATTAACACCAAATATTGCCAGAAGTGTAGCATAATCACTTATGCCGTTAAGCTGGGCAATAACGAATATCATTACTGATGAGCTGAAAGAGTATTCAACCCATCGGAATATGTTTCTGTTGGATTTTAAACCTGCTGCATAGCGTGGGAAGAATTTGCCGGAAGCCACTAGGAAGTGGAAGAATGCAGAAAGCCCCAAGAATATAGCAATTGTGATGCTTACATTTGCATCTAGAACGCTTATAGTGCTCGTGATATTCGACCCAGGAGGGCCTGCAAGATAGGTTGCGGTTATTGGTAAAGTAAAGCCATTTGCAAGTGCAAGCACTCCGACCATTGATGCCAGGTGCAGTAATCCTGCAAATATATTCCATTTTCTAAGCGGCGCAATTTGAGAATCTGTAATTTTATTCATATGTTAATCCTAACACACATATGTGCATTAGCGTTATATTACTTGCTCAAAGGATTTGGAATTACATAATTACGCGACGAGGCTGTTTAACCCGACGCGACGTTATCTGTGGGATAATCATTTTAGCCGATTTTGCCCGAAGCGTAATGGATAATTCAGTTTGACCTGTACGATCATAGGCATCAGCCAGGATGTTTAGGGTTTGAGGGATTGGGTCTAATTCAACAGCTTTTTCAAGTGATTCAATCATTTTCTTGTAATTCCCCAGTTTTTCTTGAACTTTTGCATATGCTATGTGACGTGAGGCAAGCTCATTGTCCATAGATAGTGCCTGTTCGAATGCCAATGCGGCTTTATCGTAACTTTCTGTTTCATAATAGATAAGGCCGACATTGTGCAAACTACTCGCACTTGGCTCTAGTGACTGTGCAATCTCAAAACATTCAATAGCATCTTTGAACGCTTGTTGTTTTGCGTATAAAATACCGAGTCTATTGTATGCACTGGCATTACGTTCATCGACGCGCAGAATAGTCAAAAGTGCTTTTTCTGCACGTAAATACTTACGATCCTGTAGTGATTCGTGCGCAATTGACCACAGCTGATCAAGCTTTTCAGATAACTTAGTAGGTATGTCAGTGACGACCTCTGCGATGGTTTGTCTTTGCACGACCGCCCAAGTACCCAAGATTGCAATGATAATAAGACCTAACATGTACGTATTATTATACCACAAGCCGCGCTAGACAGAGGCGAATATTGCCATTGGCTTTAATCTGATCGTACGCAAATAATAACCTATCAATTTGAGCAATAAGGATTGGCTGAGGCTTCAGGCGAATGCTATGACGCAGGATGGCCGAAGCGTCTGTTAGTAATGATAGAGCACCTTGTCTGTCGTCCTTATACGCGTTTGCAATCACGAGTTTTCCGTATGTGGTCGCCTGTAGAAGATCGCGGGCATCTCGCATGACACCAGATCTTTTTTTTAAATATTCTTCATTTGATCCCAATCGTGTTAATTCTGCGGGTAGTCCTTTAGCCATAAATAATAACTGAGTACGTGTATGTGTGTCCTTAATGCCCATGTCATCAAGCATCGTTACTGATTGACTTTTCGTCAGTGGCCGCACGTCAAACTGCTGGGTGCGTGATTGTATGGTCGCGAGTAGTTTTGAGGGCGTATGTGTTGCTAATATAAAGTGTACACCACTGCCCGGCTCTTCCAAAAGCTTCAAAAACGCGTTTTGAGCCTGGTGGCCCATTCTTTCAGCGTAATCAATCACGATAACCAAGGTTCCTACCTGAATTGATCGAGTCTGATCATATAACCGACGGATACTGTCGATACTAATGACACCTTTGTCGATATCAATTTTATCGTCTTTTTCCGGTAGCACAGTCAAAACAATATCGCCGGCTTTATGTGCGATGTACTGTGCGAGCGTTCCCAAGCCTACGCCAAAGGGTCCCGTCATAAGAAGTGACTGCGGAATGTTTTTCATCAATAGCGATAATGTTATTTCGCTTGATGGATGAATGAGTGGTTTCTGCATGTTACAAAACTCCAGGGAAGATATCTGTAAATTCAATTGGCACTGGTGCAGTAAATGTTCGTCTGTCACTAATAGGTATTGTAATTTCCAAACTTGCAGCATGCAAATACAAACGGTCAGATGACTTGCCGTATACTTTATCACCTTTGATTGGTGTGTCGATGTATTTCATATGTACGCGCAGCTGATGTGTCCGCCCGGTACGAGGTTCTAAGCGAACTAAAGAATTTGTATGAGTTGCAGATAATACCTCATATTTCGTAAGCGCTGCTTTACCTTTAACGTCAACGCGGAACGTGCTGGGGGCAGATGGATTCCGTCCAATAGGCAGATCAATTTGAGCTTTGGGTGATTTTGGGCTACCATCTACAATAGCAATATAGGTTTTTTTCGTTTTGCGATCAGCAAATTGTTTTTGTAATAACGTCGCTGTTTCGTCGTTACGAACGCCAATCATGATACCACTCGTGTCACGGTCTAAACGGTGTACGATACCAGGTCGATTTGTATCGGCGTTATATGTACTGTACCTGGCAAAAAAATCTGCAACCGTAAATTCATCGTTCAGTGCGCCTTTGCTGTGGGATAGTATACCGACAGGTTTGTTAATCACAATAACATTATCGTCTAAAAATACTATTGGTAGTTCGCTTTCCGTAAAGTCTGTTGCGTCTGGGATAGAAGCCGATATATCGTCTGATACAACAATCTCTTGTTTTGCAGAAGTTGCAGGCTCACCATTGACGCTGACATGGCCGGCTTTGATGTGTTTTTGCCAGGTACTTCGCGTAATGTCAGGAAAGCGTGCAACAAGTTCAAGATCAAGTCGTGTCTTTGGTGATTTCACTTCGAACAAGTACACTTCTTTGCCATGGAACGGAATTCCGTAGGTCGTGATATGATCTGTTGGATTTTTTACGACTTGTCCGACCACGTCTTGCTTGTCAGTTTGAACCTGAGACACAATATAATCAATATCATCATCGCCTTCCTCGTCGAAAACAATATAATATTGCTGTTTAGCGAATCTGAAGCTAATCAACGTATTCTTAGGATTTGGATTACTAAACTTAACCATTGATACGTGACGCGGGACATTCTCGTCACCTGCTAGCTCAAACTTGCGCAAGATTGCGATAATATCAGCACTTGATATTTTAACCATGGGTTATGCCTTCTGTCGCAGACCGACAGCTTGCTGAGCACGTAGTAACGTGGCGTTGGCGACGGGGATTAGGTCGAGTTCTGATTGTTTCAACTTTGCAATAACTGCACTATCATCAACTGTCGATAGCTTTTGCTGAAAATCAGTGAGGAATTTCTCGACTTCAGCTGCAACAACTGCCTTAAACTCACCATAACTTGTCATACCTTTGTACTGTTTGGTTGTATCTTCCAAGGTGTGACCCTGAAGCAAAGAGAGGATTTGCAATAGATTACTGATGCCTGGTTGGTTGTGTGGATCATAATCGACACATGCTAAATCGTCAGTCGTTGCGCCCATCACCTTTTTAGATGCAACCGCTGGGTCATCCCCCAGAAAGATAACTCCTTTGGATGAATCGTCAGATTTACTCATCTTTTTGGTAGGGTCAATCAAATCTTTAATACGTAGTCCTTGGTCTTTACCAAAGAATTTGTGTTGTGCTGCAACGGGTTCAGGAACTGTAAATGTATTTTCGCCTAATTTATTATTAATTCGTGCTGCGATATTCCTTGCAAACTCAAGATGTTGTGTTTGGTCTTCGCCTACCGGAATATATTGTGCGTTGTAAAGCAGAATATCGGCAGCCATGAGAACCGGGTAGTTAAATAATCCGACTGAAACGGCTTTACCAGCTGCGACAACTTTGTGTGCAACTTCGTCTCTTTTTGAGTCAAAGGATTGACCATCTAACTCTTCAATAACCTCGTGAACCAAGCCAGATGACTTATCTTTAAATTGTGTCATTCGGCTCAGCTCACCAAAACCAGTAAAACAGTTCAGAATCCACGTAAGCTCACTATGTGCAGAAATATAACTCTGTCGATACAGATAAATATTAGGAGCATCTAGCGGTAAACCTGCCGCAACAAATAAACGTGCATTGTGAAGTACTTGATCAAATAACAAGCTATGATCGATTGGAGTTGTAAAACTATGAAGGTCAGGAATAAACAAATTTACCTGAAATTCACTTGAACGTGTCTTTGCCATGTCAATAATCGGTAAAATGGCACCAAAATAGTTACCAATTGTCAGATCATTATTGGCGCGAATACCAGTCAAGATAACAGGTTTACTCATTACTAACATTATAGCCTACTTTCTATCTGTTGTTATAATTTACTCGCTTTAAAGCCCAGGTAATCTGTTTGTTTTTTGTATGAGTTTTCGCCAACGAGATACGGATAGTATCCTTCGGTTGTTTTGACCAAGTTGACAAGCGCTTTAGTCTGTTTTCCACTAATCTCATCTTTGAATATCCGACCATATATTTCATAGTGATTATGTCGAACTTTTGAACGCTCATTGGAAATATAGCGATCAATATCTTGTGTTAATAATTCATATGTCAAAATATTTAGATCATTAATTGAGATTTCTATAGAAACAGTCTGTTTGCAGTGGTGTAACAGCGATTGTTTGGCAATCGAATCTTTCATATGCATAATGTGCGACATCGATGATGCATCGAGAAAGCTATTCACTTCTCTGGTCCGATGGATTATAAGAATTGATGGAGGTTGTCTACAGGTGGTTGTATGAAGATCAAGCACAATGTCATACTGACCATCGCTGATATACTGCAGTAACTCCATAGCTACATTTTCTTCGTATGTTTTTGGATGAGTGACATAACTTCTGTTCATATCGGACTCTATATAGCGTTTTTTCGCAAGATGTGCCAAAGGGTTAGCGATATGAAATGATATATGTGGTATCAAATCCGAACGATACCTCTTGATGTATTCATATAAATAATCACCTAATCGTTCATTGCCGTGTTGAGATCCCAAAAGTAGTATATTTTTCATATATCTCTTTTCTTCATTCTGTCAGCTAACGACAGCTTAGACTGCATCTCGTCTAATAGAACTTGTAATTGCTGATTTGAAAGTATCGACTCAATCGTGGCTGGAGTCCAAGTTATCGCTCGATTTTTGAGTGTGTGCATTAGTATCAACCCTGATGGTGTCAACATCCCTTCGTCGGCATATTGAGACAAATCTTGTGAAAGTACTTCATGGAGCAAAGCTAGGGGCGCCTGTGACCGTGCCATTAGTAAATCATGTTCATTTATGGACATTAGTACCGGATTGAGGCCAAGTGATACTACGTGCTCTGTAAGGCGTTTTTGATGTTTTGTTCCTTTCTCTATGACTACTCGTTTTTGTTTATTCATTAACATGTGAACGACTGAACCCTTGCCTTGCAATACAACATCGCTATAATCTTTGCTTGTACGCATGACGCTTTCATGCAGTATTATTAATGTATTTTTATTGCTAACCTGTAAATTAGTAATCTTGGAGAGAGGAACGCACACATGCACTATTGCGCATGTATTCAATAATGCGCTAATTGACCCACTATTTGGATCTGCGATATCACTTGGAATGACATCGTAACCTTTCGAACGTACGATTGTAGTCAGTTGTGAACCGAGATCCCCAGAACTACCGATAATGCCAATTATATCTTTTTTTTTCATACTATGTAGCACCTGTCTCGAAGCTTTTTGTAATTGCTAGCGATGTTATGAATAGTAATATTTGTTCCGGTGTCCGATGGTCTGTAGCGTCTATTTCAACGCCTAGTTCTCTTAGGCGCTGCGAAGCTGATGTAGGTTTTGGTTCTAACTTATCCATTATTATTCTCCAATTAAATATTAAAAAAACCGGCTGGTGACGGTTTAGTCGATATTTTTAAACTCTAGGATATGTTATTTCAAAACACGGAACAAACCGTCACGATGGGTGCCGGTAAACCAATATCCTCTAACTGATATGATTTGTGTGTTCATTACTCCCCATTTATAACACAAAAACCCTCCATGTAAAAGAGGGCTATGTATAAACACAGTTTGCTATATTAACGCTTCGAGAACTGTTCACGCTTACGTGCTGAACGCAAACCATATTTCTTGCGTTCTTTTTCGCGAGAATCGCGCTTGAGGAACTCGGCTTTTTTCAGTGTTGAACGAAGATCTGTGAAACCAACCGTCAAAGCCTTTGCGATAGCAAGTTTGATTGCATCAACTTGACCAGCAATACCACCACCCTTTACAAGGACGGTAATATCAAAATCTTTCTGCTTATTAACAAGCGCCAGCGGATCAAGGATCTCACCAGCATGCGTTTTATTATCGCTAAAGTACTCAATAGCTGGCTTGTCGTTAATTGTCACATTACCTTTACCGGCGTACAGGCGTGCTGATGCAGTAGCGCTTTTACGACGGCCTAGGCCATACAGATATTTAGAATCAGCCATTAGAATGTAACCTCAACTTTCTCTGGAGTTTGTGGACCGTGAGTATGCTCGTTGCCGGCAAACACGCGTAGGCGTCCGAGTCGGTCGGCTGAAAGCTTATTTTTAGGGATCATACCTTTTACGGCTTCAATAACAATACGTTCTGGGTACTTTGTACGAAGTTCTGACAGACTTTCATCTCGCAGACTTCCAGGATACCCAGAGTGATGGTAGTATCGCTTGTCAGTCTCTTTTTCACCCGTTACGACAACTTGAGCTGCGTTAATAACTACAACGTAGTCTCCACCGTCAGTGTGTGATGTAAAAGTTGGTTTGTATTTACCAATAAGATATTTGGAGATTGTTGTTGCAACACGCCCCAATGGTGCGGTTGATGCATCAACCAATATCCATCGACGAGTAACGTCTGATGGCTTTTGTGAATACGTTTTTTTATGAATATTAACCATTATGCTGTCGCCTTAACTTTCTTAACTGTTGTCTTTTTCGCTGATTCAGATGCTTTTGGAGTAACTTCAGTCGCTTGTATAACCGTAGGAGTAGATGTCAACTCATCAACGAAGGCGATAGTTGCCATTTGAGTACCATCCCCTACGCGAATTTTTGTACGTTCTACGCGTACGTGGCCACTATTACGTCCTGAAATCTGTGGAACAATTTCATCAACCAATTTCATTGCTGCTGCCTGCGTAGACAATGCTGCGATTACTTGGCGACGACCTTGAAGCGTACCTTTTTTAGCTTTGGTGATAACTTTTTCGATGTAACGGATAAGTTCCTTGGCTTTTGGGTACGTTGTTTCAATTTTTCCGTGCTCGACCAGACTTGTTGCTAACCCCTTCAAAAGGGCTTTGCGCTGGTCGCGCTCTCGTCCGAATTTACGTCCTACATAACTGTGTCTGTGCATATCTAGAGTTCCAGTTCTGCTAATTTATCTTTAACTTCGTCGAGTGCCTTTGAACCAAAGCCCTTCAGCTCACGAAGATCTTGCTCGCTCAATGTCACTAAGTCATGAACGGTACGAATTTCGTTGTTTATGAGCGCATTTGCTGTGCGGGCTGTCAAGTTCAGCTCTTCAATTGGAGTGTTGAGTTCGTTTGTGTCATCATCAAGATCGGCGCCAAGTGCAGGTGCAGCTTCAACAGTAGTTGAACCAGCGAGTGCAGTGTATTGGTTAACCAAGATAGCAGCGGCTTCTTCAAATGCAACACGAGGTGTGATTGAACCATCTGTCTCAATAGTGACGGCCAATTTATCCAAGTTTGTTTCTTGACCAACACGAGTGCTATCAACTTTGAAACGAACTCGCAGTACCGGGCTAAAGACTGCGTCAAGTGCAATCATGTCGCTGTGAACGCGGCTAACGCTTGATTCTTCGATAGTGCGATAACCCCGACCTGATTCAACAACAAGGTCAATTAATACTGACTTCTTTGGGTCATCAATTGTTGCAATTACCAAATCTGGGTTTACTATTTCAACATCTGCATTTATTTTAATATCACCAGCTGTAACAACGCCAGCGCCTTTTTTCTCAAGACGAAGTTCAATTGGCTCGTCAGTGTGAACGTTCAGATGTATGTTTTTCAAGTTCAGCATGATGTCAACAACATCTTCTTTGACACCTTTTACTGTAGTGAACTCGTGACTTGCGCCTTCGATACGGAAGGCAACAACAGCACCACCGCGGATGCTTGAAAGAAGCACGCGACGAAGGCTATTACCAAGCGTATTACCATATCCAGCGTGTAGTGGTTCGATAACGAACGTAGCGTTTGTAGGGCTTGTCTCGTCAATACTAGCGAGGGCGGGGTTGTGAATTACTTTTGTCATTTTGGTAGCTCCTTTAATTATTAACGAGAGTAATACTCTACAATTAGCTGTTCGTTGATATCTGATTCTGCCTCTGTACGGAGTGGCAAACCTATAACTGAAATTGTCAATTTTTTCTGATCACTCTTTATCCAGCTGAGTGGCAATTGGAACGTGTTTTTTACGACATCGTCGATTTGACTGAAATAACCTGACTTGAGACTTTTTGGGCGAAGTGTTACTTCGTCACCAGGTTTGAGGCGGATTGATGGGATGTCTACGCGTCGTCCATTAAGAATAAAGTGGCCATGGCCGACTAGCTGACGTGCAGCGCGACGTGATACAGCAAATCCTGCACGGTAAATTGCATTGTCCAGACGCAGTTCGAGTAGTTGCAGTAAGTTTTCGCCAGCAAGGCCTTCGCGGCGTGTAGCTTCGACCATCAAACGAGCAAATTGTTTTTCCAGCAGGCCATAGGTACGACGCACTTTTTGTTTTTCACGAAGCTGTGTAAGGTAAAGACTGGTTTTCCCAGGGCGGCCGTTTGCGTGAACTCCTGGAATACCAGACTTCCGAGCCATAATCTTCACTGCCTTCGGATGCAGTGCATAGCCTTCTCGGCGACTCTGTTTAACAATTGGTGAAGTATCTCGTGCCATAGTTTAAGCCCTCCGTGCCTTTCGTGGTCGAACACCACCGTGTGGAACGCTTGTGACGTCCTTTATGCTATCAACACTAATTTCATAACTGCCCATAGCGCGGACTGCTGCATCACGTCCAAGACCTACGCCTTTAACGAATACATCAACGGCCTTGACCCCGTGGAGGCTTTTTGCACTTTCAGCGGCTTTTTCTGCAGCAACTTGAGCAGCATATGCTGTTCCTTTTTTGCTGCCACGAAAACCAGTTGCGCCAGCACTAGACGAAGTGAGGACATTACCCTTTTTATCTGTGAAGGTAACTATAGTGTTATTAAATGTAGCCTGAATATGTAATTGTCCAGACGGTACAGATCGACGCTGCTTCTTGCGAGTCGAGGTTGATTTAGTTGGTGATGTATCTTCTGCCATAGTCTTTCTGCCTTTCTACGTCTTGGACGCCGCTTTCTTTTGTGTTCCACCCACTGCGACGCCTTTACCCTTGCGAGTACGTGCATTAGTACGTGTACGTTGACCGTGCACAGGAAGTCCTGCCTTGTGACGAAGACCGCGATATGCGCCAACGTCTTTCAGTCGTTTAATGTTGTTTGTTACTAATCGTTGCAAGTCACCTTCAACGGTGTAGTGTGCATCAATAGTTTCACGTAGTCGCTGTTCTTCAGCTTCAGTCAAATCTTTGACTCGGGTGGTTGGTTCAACGCCAGCTGAAGATAAAATCTCAACAGCATGGTGAGGACCTACACCGTAAATATACGTCAAGGCAATCTGAACTTGCTTTTCTGCTGGAATAGTAACGCCTGCAATTCGCGCCATAATTAACCTTGCCTCTGCTTGTTCTTAGGTTTTTTCTTGTTGATGATGCGAAGAACGCCCTTGCGACGTACCAGTTGATCATCTGGACTAATTTTTTTCACACTTGCACGTACCTTCATAAGCCTCAACAGAACTCCTATAATTACATTTAATCTTTTAAGCGGAAGGTGATTCTGCCCTTACTAAGATCGTAAGGGGTCAACTCAACTTCTACCTTATCACCGGGTACAAGACGGATGTAATGCTTGCGCATTTTACCCGAAATGTGAGCGATGATACTATGACCATTCTCGAGTTCGACTTTAAATTGCGTATTAGGTAGTGATTCCACCACCTTACCTTGCAATTTGATTACTTCCTTTTGACTAGCCATAAGTTACAGTAGTAGATTATACACTAGCTGTGACAAAAGGTAAACACTTAATATCAAGTAAAATGTAACGCTCGTGTCTTCTAACCCGCGTTATTGTTTAATACTGACTATTATATCGCACCTACCGCTCCTGTCAACGTCTAATTTTCGTTTAAAACTGCGCGTACCATCGTACGACGATCAAACATACCAAGCCGCGGGACCCAAGTTCCATCGTATGTCATCAAATTTAATGCTTCTTTACCCGGTTCAGCTGACACACCCATTGATTTCATGCCGGTCGCGTTCACTTGCTCGATTGACATGCTGTTGTTTTCAACAACGCTATACACAAATTTTTCACCGTCACCGCGCTGTATTGTGATAGTATCGCCTTTGACTAGAGTAGATAGTTTGTAAAATACTCCATTCTTGTTGATACCTACATTGTGTCCTAGCATCAACAAGACACCTCCATTACCTGGCGTACCGCTTGTTTTGTACCAGACGACATCGTTGATATTAACAGGAGCTGTTAATAGATTGTTTGCATCCAAACCGACAGGATATATTCGGGTGTTCTGGACATCTAGTGAAGGTATATTGATATATCGAGCCTGCATCGGTTCTACTATGTATTCATCTATTTCAGTAGAGGTCACTGGAGATTCGTCGACAGAGCTATTGGCACTCGCTATTGGAACGTCAACGGGTAAATCGCCTGTTGTGTACCATTTGTACCCATACCAGCCTGCAGCTGCAATCACCACAATTAAAATTATAAGTGCAATCCATCTGCCAGTGTGCCGTTGTTTCAAGTATTCTATATTAAGTGCCATAGGTACTACTTATAGTCGTCGTACGTAACCATAAGGGCGCGACTATTGATTTGACGTAGCGCTTCAAGACCTACAGAAACTACAATTAATAGTCCCGTACCGCCTATTGCTAGCCTACTGCTTACCCCTGCGATATTGAATAGCAAATACTCAGCCACAAAAGGCATAACGGCGATAATACCGAGTACTAGTGATCCAAACAGAATCAGTCGATTTACAGTTCTGGCTAAATATTCCTCAGTACTTTTACCAGGTCGGACGCCTTCGATAAAGCCACCTTGTTTTTGTAGGTTCTCGGCAATTTCGTTCGAATTGAACACTATACCAGTATAAAAGTAGGTAAACAGAATAACCAGGATAAAGTAGACTGTCGGATATATAAACGCTTCTAGTGTCGATCCAACAAAGGCCCCCGGGTTTGGTGCTTGGAACCATACGATTAGATTACTTGCTAGGTCTGCATATGCCGCATTGCCGGTCGCTTTAAGTACCTGTCCGATAAACGCAGGGAGCGACAAAAATGCAACTGCAAAGATAACCGGGATAACACCAGCAGCAATAAGCTTTATTGGAAGAATACTTTTAATGCCTCCGTAGCTACTGTTTCCTTGAACACGCTTTGCATAGTTGACAGTAATGACTCGCTGGGCTTCATTCACTTTTACAAGAATGTATAACACGATTAAAGACACTGCCGTAATCGCTAACACTACCCAAAATATAGTCGGATTCACTGGCACACTGAACCAGTTAAATACATTCAACGATCCACTAGATGTATCGAACAATGATTGGCCTAGTGTCGAAAGGGTAGATGGCAATTGACTAATGATACCTGCAAATATAATCAAACTTATACCATTTCCAATACCTTGTTCTGTCATCAGTTCGCCCATCCACATTAATAGCAAGGATCCTGCTGTCATGGCTGTCACTGCAACAATCCATTCAATCGGTGACGAGTCTAGCAGAAGAGTTGTGTTACCCTGCAGAACGGTTTGACGAAGAATATATATAAATGCGATAGATTGAACGATGGCGAGCGGCAGTGAAATCATACGCGTCCACTGGTTAATCTTGCGACGACCAGATTCGCCGTCTTTGTGCAGTTCTTCAAGCTTTGGAATCGCCTTGGTCATCAATTGCGTAATAATTGACGCTGTAATAAAAGGACTCAACCCAACAAGAACAACAGAAAAGCTAGCTAGTGCTCCACCAGATAATAGGTTTAAGAACCCACCAAAATCAGTACTGCTCACAACACTGTTAATAACTTCTTTCAGTTGAGTAGGACCCGCCAGGGGCACAGGTATGTGAGAGAGCAAACGATACGCAACGACGATACCGAGTACGATAACGATACGTTTTTGCATATCGCGGTTTTTAAATGATTGAAAGATTGTTTTCCAGTTCACAGTTTGTCTACCCTCGCTCTTATCGGTTATTGCTACTGGCCTGAAGTAATGATGTTACTTCAGGAAAGTGCAACAAACTATTTGTCTGACTTTTTATCAGTTTTCGTCGTCATTCTTAATGGTACAGCAGTTTTTACGAAAGTTCCACCGGCTTTGGTTAAAGCAGCGACGACACTCGCACTGGCGCCAGCAACATGTAGGGTTACTTTTTCAGTCAACTCACCACGTGCAATTAACTTTACTGCTTGGTGCGGTGAGCGAATCAGGCCAGCTTCAAATAACGATGCGTTATCGACAGTTTTTCCCTTAAACGCATTCAAATGGTCTAGGTATACAACTTGGGCGGGAGTTCGCAAAGATTTAAATCCTCGTGCTTTTGGTACAGCTTTTGCAAGTGGGCGTTGTCCACCTTGAAACATAGCATTTAGCTTCTTGCCTGTACGAGCGCCTTGTCCTTTAGTACCACGTCCGGCTGTTTTACCTTGGCCGGCTGCAATACCACGTCCAACACGCTTACGATCAGGTGTAGCCGATACTTGTAGTTCGTGATATTTCATTATTTTGTCTCCTCTGCTTCAACTACTTTTTTTGCAGCAGTTTTTTTAACAGGAGCATTTAACCATTCATCTTTCGAGACCATACTTTGCAAAGCACCAACAGTTGCGTATGCAATGTTTACTTTGTTGGTAGATCCAAGTGATTTAGATAGCAAGTTTCGGATACCAGTTACGCCAATGATTGTACGGACAACACCTCCAGCAATAATACCGGTACCAGGTGCAGCAGGTTTCAAAAGAACTTGCGCGCCAGAGAATCGGATTTCAGAATCGTGTGGAACAGTATCACCATCTACGGCAATTGTTATCATGTGTTTTTTGGCAACATCGGTAGCTTTAGCTACAGCTGCTTGTACGTCGGCGCCTTTGGCGACACCAACACCAACTTTGGTTTTGCGATCGCCAACAACAACCAGAGCTTTAAATCGAAAACGTCGTCCGCCTTTTACAACACGTGATACACGGTCGATGTTGATTACAATCTCTTCAAACTGTTTTGGTTCTTGCGGACCTTGGTCACGACGGTTATCGCGTCGGCCACCTTGATTGCGGTTGTTTTGTGCATTCGCAGGAGCTGGGCTCGCTACTGGTGCGGTTGTTATAGTATCAGCCATATTAGAACTCCAATCCTTCTGCGCGAGCAGCATCTGCTAGTGCGCTCAAACGTCCCGCGTACTGGCGACCATTACGGTCGAACACTACGCTGTTAATCTTTGCGGCTTTTGCTTTTATAGCAATATCTGTACCTATGAGCGTTGCTCGCTCGGTGAGTGTACCGGTATGTTTTGTTCCAATGGTCGTTGCAGACGCTAGCGTTCGTCCAGCAACGTCGTCGATAACTTGAACACTCACATGATTGTGTGAAATGGTTACCGTCAAACGCGGGCGCTCGGCAGTACCAGATACTTTTGCACGAACGCGGTTTTTGCGGAGACCAAAGTTTCGTAATTTTTTCGCAAGATTAGCCATGATTACTTTCCTGTCTTTCCAGCCTTACGAAGAAGAACTTCGTTAGCATACTTAATCCCTTTACCTTTGTACGGTTCAGGCTTTTTGAGTGCGCGAATTTCAGCTGCAACTTGACCGACTTGTTGTTTGTCGATACCCGCAACTGTAATCGTCATTTTATCGACAGCCAACGTCACGCCGTCCTGTGCCGAATAGTGAACAGGATGTGAAAAGCCAAGGGCCATTTCAATCTTTTGTCCGCCACCTTTTACACGGAAACCGACACCGTTGACCTCAAGTTTTTTTTCAAAACCTTTTGTTACACCGTCAACCGCATTATTTAATAGTGCGCGTTGTAAACCATGTTGTGCTTTGGCCACTCGCTCATCATCCTTGCGGATGACAACAGCAAAGCCGTCCTCCAGGGCTACAGTCACGTCTGACAAATGAGGTACTACCAGTTGTCCTTTTGGACCAACAACGGTAATAGCATCAGTGTCGACCGTGATTGTCACGCCAGATGGGATTTGAATTGGTAGTTTTCCGATTCGACTCATATCTATTCTCCTTTAAATTTCTAATATACCTTCAGCAGTAATTCACCGCCGATGTTTTGCTTATAGGCAACGTGCCCAGGCATGACGCCCTTGCTTGTGCTGATCAATATCATGCCGCGACCACTTTTGATGCGTGGGATGTCGTTGCCAGCCACATAGACGCGACGTCCAGGTTTGCTCATACGAGTAATCTCGTTGATTGTTGAGTTTTCACCTGGTTTGTTGATCGTAACGACCAGAATATCACGTGGCTTTGCACTTTCGATTTTGACATCAACCAAATAGTTGGCTTTGACAAGCTCTTTAGCGACCGTTACTTTCAATTTTGATGAAGGGACACGGATTTCGTTTTTGCCGACCATAACTGCATTTCGAATGCGAGTTAGCAGGTCAGCGATTGGGTCAGTTGATTGTAATGACATATTCGTTTCCTTTCCTACCAACTACTCTTTGTTATACCGGGAATTTCGCCCTTGGATGCTTTTTCACGGAAGTTTATACGGCTGAGACCGAAACGACGCATGTATCCCCGCGGACGTCCATGCAAACTGTCACGGTTCTTCCAACGAGTCGGCGAACTGTTCGGTGGCAATGACGCCAAACCTTCCAGGTCACCTAGCTCTTTGAACTCTGCCCGCTTTGCAGCGAATTTCAAGATCATTTTTTTACGCTTCTCGTCTCGTGCGACTGCTGATTTCTTAGCCATTAACGCTTCCCTCCAGTTTTCTCAAACGGCACACCAAACTTTTCTAACAATGCCCGGCTGTATGCTGCGTTACCGCCGCTAATTACCAAGTTTGCCTGCAAACCATGCAAAAGTTGTGTTTCTTCGAATGACAATTCAGGGAAGATTGACTGTTCAACGATACCAAAACTGTAGTTTCCAGACCCGTCAAATGCTTGTACGCTGACGCCATGAAAGTCACGAACGCGCGGCAAAGCGACATTTACAAAGCGGTCAAAGAATTCGTACATGCGTGCACCCCGCAGAGTTACGCTGATGCCGACACGGTTCAGCTTTGCACGTACTTTGAAACCTGCAATAGATTTCTTAGCCATACGATCAACTGGATGTTGTCCAGTTATCTTTGTTAATGTATTGCGAACAACTTCGTAATAATGTTTGTCGTCTTTATTTTTACCAGTTCCTACGCTTACTACAATTTTTTCTAGTTTTGGAACTTGGTGTATGTTACCAAGACCTAATTCGGCTTGTAGTTCCTTGACAATTGTATCTTTGTACAAGGCTTTCAGGCGAGGAGTGGCGGTAGAGGTTATTGTACTAACCATTACTTTATCTCCTTATCTTTAAGCTGACGAGCAACACGTGTTGTGTTACCATCAGCGTTTTTAATTAATCCCACACGGCTGGTTTTGCTTGATTTTTCATCAACAACCAATGCCACTTTGTGAATTGGTGTTGGGACATGAATATCTTTGTGTCCACCACGAGGGTTCAGCTGAGTCGGTTTGACGTGGCGGTGTTTGTTGCCAATGCCTTCAACCAGGATTGTGCCTCTTTTAGCAAGAACTTTTAATACTTTGCCAGTTGTGCCTTTGTGTGCACCGCTGATTAGTTTAACAGTATCCCCTGTTCGGATTCGTTTTATAGTAGCCATATTATAGTACCTCCGGGGCAAGGCTGATGATCTTGGCATATCCTAGATCACGAAGCTCACGTGGCACAGGCCCAAAGACACGCGTACCTTTAGGGTTTTTGTCGTCACCAATAATGACAGCCGCGTTATCATCAAATGCGATTGTACTGCCATCTTTACGTTGGATCTGATCGCGCGTGCGGACAATAACAGCCTTTATAACTGATTTACGCTTTACAACACCTGTTGGATTAGCTGTTTTAACTGTTGCTACGATAATGTCACCGACACGAGCATACCGCCGCTTTGTACCACCAAGAACACGGATACAAAGGATTTCCTTTGCTCCACTGTTGTCAGTGACCTTAAGTCGAGTTTCTTGCTGGATCATGTTATGCCTCTTCCTTTAATTCAACAGAACCACGTGACTTCTCGACGATTTGATCAAGGCGAAACGCTTTAGTCTTTGATACAGGACGAGATTCAACGATAACAACCTTGTCACCCATCTTTGCAGCGTTTTTTTCGTCATGCGCGGCGTACTTACGGCTGACCGTATATTGCTTGCTGTATACTGGGTGTGTTTCACGACTTGTAACAGTGACAGTAATCGTCTTATCTGCCTTGTCCGAAGTAACGATACCTGTGAATGACTTAGCCATTATTGAATCTCCTTTGCGCTGGCAATTTCATATGCATGTATAGCAAATTTTAACCGAGCGATTTCTTTACGTGTAACAGTGATAACTCGTGGGTTTGTAAGTTCGCCTGCAGTATTGCCTCGGCGCGCTTGCAGCAAATCAGCAATCTTTGTTGTCAAATCAATGCGCAGTTGATCAATTGTCTTAATCTCATCTGCTTTTTTAACAACCTTTGTTTTTTTGATAGTAGCCATTACACTTGCTCCTTCATGATGAACTTGGTTTTGACAGGCAATTTGTGTGACGCAAGACGCATAGCTTCTCGAGCAACAGATTCATCAACACCCTTCATCTCGAACAGAACGG
>Ga0163144_10004802_pt1 | contig 30276 bp, 24 predicted proteins | sample OliLak19BULKMAT1_FD_123175 | JGI IMG/M metagenome (GOLD analysis project Ga0163144, IMG submission 123175) | Freshwater microbial mat bacterial communities from Lake Vanda, McMurdo Dry Valleys, Antarctica - Oligotrophic Lake LV.19.BULKMAT1 | ecosystem: Environmental > Aquatic > Freshwater >...
ACCGATGTCGAGTCCCGTGGCTACGAAATCGAAGCGACCTATAATCCCACCCGCAACTGGCGCATCAAGTTCACCGGTGCTCAAGCGGTCGCGCTTGATCTCGCGGTGTCGCCCGAGGTCTTCAATTACTGGCAGAGCCGCCTGCCGACGTGGACCACAGCTCGTGATGATCAGGGCCGTCTCTGGTGGTCGACCCCGGCCGCCAACGGCAACACGCCCGAGGCGCAGTACAACAATGCTCTGTTGTCGCCGTATCTCGTCGGCGTGGCCAACGCCGGGAAGCCCCGCACCCAAGTGCGCAAGTATCGTTGGTCCACGGTGACGAATTACGATTTCACTGAAGGACGTCTGAAGAACTTCAATGTCGGCGGCGCCGTGCGTTGGGAAGACAAGGCCTCGATCGGATTTGGCGGCAAAGCGCCTGCCACCAGCGGAAACTTTGCCGGCGCGATTCTCGAACTCGATCCTGACAAGCCGTTCTATGACAAGGCCCGCTTCTATATGGATCTCTCCGCTGGCTATCGCTTCCGTTTGATGGGCGATAAAGTCCGTGGAAAGGTGCAGTTGAATGTGCGCAATGCCTTCGAGGATGGTCGCCTCCAACGCGTGGCCGTCAATCCCGACGGCAGCACCTACGCCTACCGGATCATCAATCCGCGCCAGTTCATCCTCTCGACCTCGTTCGATCTCTGATCGGTGCGCCGCACGCGGTGCGGTTTGAACGTGCGGCGGACGACCTTTGGGTCGTCCGCTGAGCGCGGTTTTTGAAGGTTGCAGGAATTTTGCCTTCGCGTCGGCCGTTCGAGCGATTGTTGAGGACACAAAAAGGGCGCAGCCGTGAAGCTGCGCCCTTTCATTTATACGAAGAACCTGCCTGTCGGCGGGTGTCCCTCGAAGCAGATTACATTAAATGTTTTCGACGATCTTATCGGCGAGACCGTATTCGATCGCTTCCTTTGCGTTCAGGTAGAAATCGCGATCGGTGTCCTTGTTGATCCGATCCAGTGGTTGGCCGGATGAGGTCGCGAGGATTTGGTTCAGTTCCTGGCGAAGTTTTTCCATTTCCTTGGCCTGAATGTTGATATCGCTCGCCGGGCCGATCATGCGGCCGGAAATCAGAGGCTGGTGAATGAGCACGCGCGAGTGCGGGAACAGCAACCGGCGGCCCTTGGAAGCGCCGCACAACAGAATCGAGCCCATCGATGCGGCCATCCCCGTCACCACGACGGTGATCGGCGACGAGATCAGTTTCATCGTATCAAAGATCGCCATGCCGGCGGTGATCGAGCCACCGGGCGAGTTGATGTAAAACGTGATGTCTTTGCCGGGCGCATCGACTTCGAGATAAAGCAGCTTCTCGGTCAAGTCCTTGGCGGACTCGTCCGTGACGGCGCCCCAGAGGAAGATTTTCCGCTGCTCGAGGAACTTCCGTTGGATCAGCATCGCGACCGGCGCGTTCTTTTTCACCAGACGATCCTCCTTCTCATCGTCGTCGTCTTCATCATCATCAAGACGCGGAAGTGGGGCGGAGAGTCCGGGTTGCAGGTTGGCGAAATGCATAGGTTTCGAAATTGGAACGGTGGTGGGAGATTGGCAAGTGGCGAGCGTGGGTTCGTCGCGAACCCAACGTTCGGCGGAGAAGCGCGTTGGCCTGATCCGACGGGTTCTCCGGCTTGGTTTCCCCAGCCCTACTGCGAACCGGCCGTGGTGGGCGTCGTGCCCTTTAGGTTCCACACCGCGAGCAGATCGGGCGAGCCTTGGGCGCGCACGCCGTTGTCGTTGAGGATCTCTTCGGTCGCGGCCATCATCTCTTTCCGGGGAAATACGAGCGTTTCGAAGCGTCGCCCCGCGAATTCCAAGACGAGGAACTCGTCCTTGGCGTCGCGCAAGGTGGCCACGAGATGACTGAGACTACGGATCTTCACTCCGTTGACCGATTCGACGACGCGGGATTGCGCCTGGGAATAGCCGATCGACAGCTTATGGGGAAAGAAGGGAGAGGAGATCACGACCAGTTCCTCCCCGGGAAACGCCGGCCGGTCAGCCCGACGAAGGGCAAGTGGGCTGGCCATCGCGGAAAGCGCCGCGGCCGCGTTATTCAGCCCGCCCAAAAACAACTGTGAGGCGGAGGAAAACACGATGGGCCCGTAGATGAAGTAGGACGGATACGTTCCCTGCAGGTCGGGAATCAGCATGGGGCGGGTTGGGGAAACGGGGACCGCGACCGTCTGCGCCTGGCCCGCTCGAACAATCGTGAAGGGCGCCTGCCCGTCGCGGGCGATTTTCTGCAGCAGGTAGTGAAAGCGAACCCGATTGTCGCCGACCCTCACCATGCCTTCGTTGTCGATCGGGGTGTCACCAATGTGCGTAATGATATCCCAGGGTTTGAGCGGATAACTGGCGTTCGAAGCATCGGTCTCGGTCACGATCATGCCATCCACCCCGCGCGTGACATTGAGGAAAGGCCGCAGCGCGGGGTTCTCGAACGTCTGCAGCGAGTCGAACAAGGCAGGTTTGCCGTCATAGCGGCCATCGACTGCATCGGCGAGGAACAGCTCGATCTCCTCGCATGGAATGATGTAACCGATGTTGTCTCCGCCGCCGAGACGGCTGAACGCGACGCCGATCATTTTGTCCTCGGCCACCGCGGGGCCGCCGCTGTTGCCGGGATTGATCGCGGCATCGATCTGGATGCGCAATCCGGAGGTGGGAAAATTATAGAGCGTGAAATCGATCCGCGAGACGATGCCCTTTGTGATGGAGAGATTGGTGCCGCCGGTGGGGAAACCGTACACCATCACCGAGTCTTTCACTGCCGGCAGCGTGGTGGCCCGGGGGAGGGGCGGACGGGTGTTGAAGAACGTTTCGTCATCGAGCTTGAGAATCGCGAGATCGATACCCGGTGCGATGGTTTCAACGGTCGCGGAAATCTTGTCACCTGACTGGTTGGCCTGAACCTGCACCTGGCTGGCGTAAAGGACGACATGGGCGTTGGTAAGAATGCGATTCCCCTCAATGATGACGCCTGTTCCCGTGCTCTCGCGGGGAGCTTGCTTGGTCCAAGGCTTGTAGGGATCGGGATAGCGAATCGTGGAAAAGACCTTGACCACGGTGTTTTCGACGGACGCCGGTTTTACGGCGCCGGGCGCGGACGCGCTATTTTGATCGACGACCTGTGCGTGGACAAGGGTCCAGGTAAACGCAGCGAGGGCAATGAGAGTGCGGAAAGAAAAACGGGGCGGCGAATGCATGAAAGCGTAGGGCCAAGGGTAAACCGTGAGCATGTAGGCTTAGCCGCAAACGCGAGCTCGATCGCGATCTGGCGGCGTGCGGTGGCGCCGGCGATGATGCCGACGCTCGGGTGGTTGACGAACTTACCGGGCGCTGGAGGTAGCCCTGTATCATACTCTTGGGCACTTGCCCGAACCTGAGTTAACCCATAGATTCAGCTGACGAGGCGTAAAGGGAATCGTAGCGTGATGTCGCAAGTGTGACGAATCCGTGGGCGTTTTAAGTGTTTGATTCTAACTGATAATCGCAGCCAGTCGGAAGAAGGGACAGACTACTCTCGAAGTCTGCGACAAGGGACAGGCTACACTGGATGCGGTAAAGGGACAGGCTACTCTCCGCGTCTGTTAGAAGGGACGGGTTGATTGGCGGACCTTACTGGATGGGGCCTCTATACTGTGAATTGGGTAGGCTGCGGGCTTTTCTCCGGCGTTCAGTTGAATGAACCTCCGGCCGTGCGACGCCCTAGAATCAAAATTTGCCCCGAGGAGAGCGAGGCCGCTTATCATTGTATTACCAGGACGGTTAACAGAGAGCGCTTGATTGACGACGTCGCGAAGGAAGTTCTTCGCCGTCAGATGTGGCAGGTGGCGGATTTTTGCGGAGTGAAAATTATTACTTACGCGATTCTGGACAACCATTTCCATGTTCTCCTGCGTGTTCCCCAGCAGCAGCCAATCCCGGATTTTGAACTGCTCCGACGATATCAGGTTCTCTATCCCAAACCGACGGTTTACCAAATGGCCCGGCTTGAGGTGATAAAAAGCGAATTGGATACGAACGGCCCCGAAGCACGGATGTGGAGAAACAGGCAGCTCGCTCTGATGGGCGACGTTTCTCAATTCATGAAGCTATTAAAACAGCGGTTTTCGATCTGGTTCAATCGGACCCACCAAAGGGTGGGAACGTTGTGGGCCGAACGGTTCAAGAGCGTCCTCATTGAAGTGGAAGAAAATGCCCTACAGGTAATCGCGGCGTACATCGATTTAAACTCCGTTCGAGCAGGCCTGGCACTTGACCCCATGAAATACCGTTTTTGCGGATACGCTGAAGCGGTCGCCGGTAACGTTCTCGCTCAGCAGGGGATCCAGTCGATAACCTCACATGGCGATTGGAGCACTGCACACGCCCATTATCGCGAAATGATCTTTGGCACGGGAGCTGCCGTACGTGAGTGTGCTGCCAGTATACCCTTTGCTGAATTCAAGCGCGTCCTCTCGGCGGGCGGCGATCTTCCGCTTGCCACTGTCCTTCGCTGCCGTTTGCGCTACTTCACCGACGGCGCCATACTTGGAAGTCGAGCGTTCATCAGTGTCCAACTCGCCCGCTACCGTCAACGGAATGGTCCATGCCCGCGCACTGGACCACGTGCGCTACCCGCGGGCGTCGAATGGAGCGGTCTCATGACTCTCCGAGCATTGCGCCAGCATCGGCGTGCTGGGATTTGATCCTTAACGGAACCCCGGCGTCGGCGTCTTTAATACGCTATTTTATCTGTTTTCGACCGCCACTCCTGAAAACTCGTCTGGGCCTCGTCCCTAAGCAGCGGTCTCATTGCAATAGCCCGCTTCCCGGGCGCAAGGGGGATCTGTTGGTAAATGAAGTCGTCGTCGAACCCGATGGCCGCAGCATCCGCGCGCGAATTGCCATAGAAGATCTGCGGAATCCGCGCCCAGTAGATCGCCGCCAGGCACATTGGACAGGGTTCGCAACTCGTATACAGTTCGCAGTCGTCGAGCCGGAACGTCTTTAACGACTGGCACGCCGCGCGAATCGCGGTCACCTCGGCGTGAGCGGTGGGATCGTTGGTCGAGGTGACCTGATTGCTGCCGCGGGCGATAACTTCTCCTTTTCGGACGATGACGCAGCCGAACGGCCCGCCGCGTCCGCTCCGCATCCCCAGCTCGGCTTCCTTGATCGCTTCCCGCATGTAGTGCTCGTTACTCACGGGCGGGACGATGGTTGCCCTCGGGCCTCTGACAACGCCGAACTTGCTTGGCGCGGTCGGATCTGTGCATTGACTCGCACATATGTCCTCCATGCGCATCGCGGATTTCGAAGTGCTCGATTCGGGTTATCCGGACTTGGATCAGATTCTTACTCCTGAAGCCTGTCGGTTCGTCGCTGATCTTTGTACGACCTTCGAACCCCGCCGCCAACAGTTGCTCGCACGTCGCGCGGAGCGCCAACGTGAAATCGACTCCGGCAAACTCCCTGATTTCCTGCCCGAGACTGCGTCCGTTCGCGGCGGCGACTGGCGCGTGCCGCCGCCACCGGCCGATCTCGTCGACCGACGTACCGAGATCACCGGCCCGGTCGATCGCAAGATGGCAATCAATGCTCTCAACTCCGGCGCGCAGTGCTGGATGGCGGACTTCGAGGATGCCAATTCGCCGACTTGGGAAAACGTGATCCAAGGGCAGATCAATCTGCGCGACGCCGTGCGCCGCACCATCACGTTCACTTCACCGGAAGGAAAACAGTACGCGCTGAAAGAAAAGACCGCGACCATCGTGGCACGTCCGCGCGGCTGGCACCTCGACGAGAAACATGTGCTCCTCGGAGGCCAGCGTATCTCGGCTTCGCTCTTCGATTGGGGCTTTTACTTTTTCCACAACGCCAAGGAATTGCTCGCCCGCGGCAGCGGCCCTTATTTTTACCTGCCGAAGTTAGAGAGCCACCTCGAGGCGCGGCTCTGGAACGACGTGTTTCTCCACGCGCAAGCCGCGCTCGGTATTCCGCGGGGTAGCGTCCGCGTGACCGTTCTCGTTGAAACCATTCTCGGTGCGTTTGAGTCCGAGGAGATTCTCTATGAATTGCGCGAACACGCGAGCGGCCTGAACTGCGGGCGTTGGGATTATATTTTCAGCTTCGTGAAGAAGCTGCGCAATCGGCCCGAGTATCTGTTCCCCGATCGCACCCTCATCACGATGACCGTGCCGTTCATGCGCGCCTACGCGCTGCATGTCATTAACGTCTGCCATCGCCACGGCGCGTATGCGATGGGCGGCATGGCCGCGCAGATTCCAATCAAGAACGATCCCGCGGCGAACAACGCCGCGCTGGCCAAGGTTCGCGCCGATAAGGAACGCGAAGCCAGCGACGGCCACGATGGCACGTGGGTCGCCCACCCGGGCCTCGTGCAAACCGCGATCGAAGCGTTTGGGCAGCACATGCACGGCCCGAATAATCTCCATCGCTTCCATCCAGGTCCCATTACCGCGGCGATGCTGCTCGAGCCCTTGCGCGGCCCAATCACCGAGCAAGGGGTGCGCTGGAATCTTCATGTCGGCGTCCGCTACCTCGAAGCGTGGCTCGGCGGCTCGGGCGCCGAACCGATTCACAACCTGATGGAGGATCTCGCCACCTCGGAGATCTCGCGTTCCCAGCTGTGGCAGTGGCTGCGGTATCAGGCAAAGCTGGACGATGGCCGGCCGGTCACGGCCGAGCTGTACGATCAGTTGCTCGCCGACGAATTGAAATCGATCCGCGCCGAATATGGCGACGAGCGCTACGATAGCGGACACTTCCCTGCGGCCGTCGACTTGTTCATGCGGATGTCGAAGAGCGAACACTTCGATGAATTTCTTTCCATCCCGGCGTACGAATTGCTCCCGTAGCGTAAACCCGTCGCTTTGCTCGCCTTTCTTGCCTTCCCGTTTTTGACGACGCCATGCATCGCCGCCAACCACCCCGACACCCTGTTCGGTGGCGTTTCGACCTCGTTCGTTGAGAGGTGAAACTTCCCGGCATGTCACTTTCGCTCCAGTCGATCAACGCCCTCGATCACGCCGGTTTTGTGGCCGCGTTGGGCACCTTGTTCGAACATTCTCCGTGGGTGGCGGAAGGAACCTGGTCGCGCCGACCGTTTCGTGACCCGGAGCATCTCCACGACGAACTCTGCGCCACGATGCGCAACGCGAGCGGGGAGCGTCAGCTCGATCTGATTCGGGCGCATCCCGATCTCGCCGGCCGGCTCGCGCAGCAACAAAAGCTCACGGCGGAGTCGACTCGCGAGCAGGCGAACGCCGGACTCACCACTTTGCTGCCGGAGGAGTTGGCGCGTTTCCAGGCGTTGAACGACGCTTACCGGCAGCGCTTCGGATTTCCCTTCATCATTTGCGCGCGCTTGCAGGCCAGAGACACCATCCTGCATGCGATGGAAACCCGCGTGAAAAATTCCGCCACGGACGAGATCGCCACCGCGCTGGGTGAGATCGAAAAGATCGCGCGGATCCGGCTGGGCGATCTGCTTCATCCGCTTTAACGATCGTATCCAGAATCTGACCACGACCCGCCCATGCCCGCCAAACTTAGCACGCACGTTCTCGATCTCACCCGTGGCGCACCGGCCGTAGGCATGGAGATCGAACTCTGGGGGATGAGCGAAACGCCCCGGCAAATGAAGGTCGTCACCACCAATGCCGACGGGCGCTCGGATGCTCCGTTGCTCGTCGGCGACGAAGTGGTGCCGGGCGACTATCAGCTGATCTTTAAAATCGCGGATTACTTCGCGCAACGGGGCACTCCCTCCACGTTTTTCGTCTACGCCGCAGTCTTCTTCCGGATCGAGGATGCGACAGCGGGCTATCACGTGCCCTTGCTGGTTACACCGTGGGCGTACAGCACCTATCGGGGGAGCTGATCCATGGCTTTCCATCCGGCAGCGCAGTTAACCCGGTGGTTGGACCAACTGGGTCGGATCAGTGATGACGGAGCGCACCTCACGCGCACGTTCCTGTCCCCGGCCATGTATCGCGCGAATGCCTGCGTCGGCGAATGGATGCGCGAAGCCGGCCTTGATGTCCGCGAGGACGGAACCGGAAATCTCATCGGTCGCGTTGAAGCGACGACGACCGCACGCCGCCCCCAAACGCTCCTCCTCGGTTCGCATCTGGATACGGTTCGCAATGCCGGACGTTTCGACGGCGCCCTCGGGGTGTTGTTGCCGATTGCGGCGCTCCGTGACCTCCGGCGCCGCGGGATTGCGCTGCCGTTCGCCGTCGAGGTGCTGGGTTTCTCCGAGGAGGAAGGCGTGCGTTTCGCAAGCGCCTATCTCGGCAGCAAAGGCTACACCGGCCAACTCCGCTTCAGGGATCTCGCGCTGCGCGATGCGGACGGCGTCAGCATCCGCGAGGCGCTCACCCGGCACGATGGCGGCCGCTTCGCCTTGCCCCGGCCGGCGCATCGGCCGGGAGAACTTCTGGGTTACGTCGAAGTCCACATCGAGCAGGGACCCGTCCTCGAAGTGGAAAATCTCGCCGTCGGCGTCGTATCCGAAATTGCGGGACAAACCCGCGGGCGCTTTACGTTCCGGGGAAAAGCCGGGCATGCGGGAACCACGCCAATGACCTTGCGGCGCGATGCGCTCGCCGGCGCCGCCGAGCTGATCCTGGCCATCGAGCAGTTGGCGCAGAACCAGCCGCCACTCGTCGCCACAGTCGGAACAATTTCTGTCCTGCCAGGTGCGCCCAACGTGATTCCGGCCGAGGCCGTGCTCTCGCTGGATCTCCGTCATCCGCGCGACGCGGAGCGGATCGCGGCCTTGCAACAGGTGCGCGCCACCGCAACCGTGATTGCGCAGCGCCGCGGGCTGACGTGCGACTGGCTGGTGACGCAGGACAATGGCGCGGTGGCGTGTTCACTGGAGTTGCGCGACCTGCTCGACGCGAGTGTGCAGGCGGTGCAGCGCCGAAGCGTTTCGCTGGTGAGCGGGGCCGGCCACGATGCCGTCGTCCTGGCGGCGCTTTCGCCGGTCGCGATGCTCTTTGTGCGGTGCCGGGAGGGATTGAGTCATCACCCCGACGAATACGCGGCGCCGGCCGACATCGCTGTCGCCCTGCAGGTAATGATCGCGTTTCTCGAACGTCTCGCCTCGCGCGAGCGCCCGGTTGCAGGTGCGGCACCGATTCAGCGCGCCAAGACGCACTGACTCGGCATAGGCTCGGGTTATGAGTGAACTCGAACTGATTGTCCGTGGCGGCACGCTGGTGAATCCGGACGGCCTGACTCGCGCGGATCTTGGCATTGTCGCCGGGAGGATTGTGCGGGTCGCTCCCGAGATTTCCGACGACGCGCCGGTCATCGTCGAGGCGGACGGACGTTTCGTGTTTCCGGGCATCATTGATGCGCACGTGCATTTCAACGAGCCCGGTCGCACGGAATGGGAAGGCCTGGCGACGGGCTCGGCGGCGCTGGCGGCGGGTGGCGGCACGGCGTTTTTCGACATGCCCCTGAACTCCGAGCCGCCCGTGCTGGATGGGGCGGCGTTTCGCGAAAAGCGCCGGCTCGCCGAGCTGACGTCGTGCGTTGATTTTGCGCTCTGGGGCGGCCTGACGGCCTTTAACCTCGACAAACTCGCGGCGCTGCGGGACGCCGGTGCGGTCGGGCTGAAGGCGTTCATGTCGAACAGCGGAATCGAGAGTTTCCCGCGGGTGGATGAGCGGACCCTGCGTGAAGGTATGAAACGCGCCGCCAAGCTTGGCCTCCTCGTGGCGGTGCATGCGGAAGACGAAACGCTGGCCGCGAAATTCACCGCGCATCAGAAAGCGCGCGGGCGCACGGATGCGCGTGCCTGGCTCGATTCGCGGCCGGTGGAGGTGGAGCTCGCCGCGATTCGTCTGGCGCTCGACCTCGCGGGCGAGACGGGGTGCGCGCTGCACATTGTGCACGTCAGCAGCCCGGAAGGCATCGCCCTCGTGGAGGATGCTCGCGATCAGCGCGTCGATGTCACCGCGGAAACGTGTCCGCACTATCTGTTGTTAAACGACAAGGACGTCGCGAGCATTGGTGCGACCGCGAAATGCGCGCCTCCCATTCGCGATGAAAAACGGCGCCAGGCGTTGTGGACCGACCTCCGGGCCGGCCGGATCCACACCATTGGTTCGGATCATTCCCCGGCGCCGGCGGATCTGAAGACCTCGCCCAACTTCTTCGACGTCTGGGGCGGCATCGCGGGTGTGCAGCATGGCTTCCCGCTGCTCCTTTCGGAATGTGCCGACAGCACGGGGGCAGATCTGCCGCGGCTGGCGGCGGTGCTGGCGCGAAATGTGGCGCGGCGGTTTCGGCTCGATATTCGCAAAGGCCTGCTCGCGACCGGCCGCGACGCGGATTTCTGCCTGGTCGAGTTCGGCGACCCGCACGTGATCGCGGCGGATGACTTGTGGACGCGGCACCGCATCAGCGCGTACGTCGGCCGTACTCTGCGTGCCCGGATCACGGATACGTATGTGCGGGGCCATGCCGTGTACGCCAATGGCCGGTTGGTCAACCTGCCCCAACCGGCCCAATTCCTGCGGCCGGACAAAGAGTAGGCCGGAAAAGAAGAAAATTGGGAAACGGAGTCGAAAATTGGAAAAGCGGGAAAGTGGAAAATCGGAAAACGAAAAGAGCCTAGGCAGGCCGCGCGAAGTAGGGCCCGCGCTCGCGCGTGGCTTGCCTTGATCGGAGAGACGGAAAAGCGGGAAATTGGGAAATTGGGAAATCGGAAAACCGCGGCGTTTCTCCTTTCTTCTGTCTATCTTCTTCTTTTCCTCTGTTCCTTTTCCGCTCTCCTTTGGGCTGCTTTTCTGCTTCTGTCTGCCTGAATGAATTTTCCGTTTGGCCAGACTCGTACTCGTGTTGCCGCTCGCCACGCCCTGATCGCACCCGATGGCCATGTGAAGAGCAACCTTCCGGGCGTCACGGGGGCGGCGTCGGTCGTGCTGATCAATCCCGCGATGGGAGCGAATTTCACGCAGACACTCCTCACCTTCGACGCAGATGGCCGCTTGGAATTGCCGGGCACGGGGATTGAAACGGCTGGCTACGTCGAGACGGGAGGCGCGAGCGTGATGATCGGGCGTGAAAGGGCCATGTGTGAGGCAGGTGGTTTCTTTTTCGTGCCGGCAGGTGAGGCGTGGTCGATCGCGGCGCCGCAAGCCGGGACGCGAGTGACGCTCTTTCAGAAACGGTTTGTGCCATTGCCGGGCTTGCCGGCTCCGTCACCCCTTATCGGCCACGCGGCCGACATCGAGGGACAGGCTTTTCTCGGAGATCCTGACGCCCGGTTGCAAGTGCTGCTCCCGGATGTGCCCGGGTTCGATCTGGCGATGAACATCTTCACGTACCAATCCGGGGCGACCCTGCCCTTTGTGGAAACCCACATTATGGAGCACGGGTTGCTGATGCTTTCAGGTCAGGGCGTTTATCGCCTCGAGGATTCGTGGTATCCGGTGGCGGCAGGCGATGTGATCTGGATGGCGCCTTATTGCCCGCAGTGGTTCGTGGCCATGGGCAAGCAGCCCGCCAGCTATCTCTACTACAAGGACGTGAACCGCGCGGCGATTTAGGCGGCGGTTGGGCTGGATCACACGTCCAGGCCAGTCGGGCGCGAGCGCAGGCGTGCTCATCGCATGTTTCCGTAGCGCCGTTGTCCGAGCTTTGGGTTGCGGGCATGCTTTCTGCAGTTACATACGATCTATGACTAACACGCCGGTCGCGTCAGCGGGAACAGCGACGACGGATTCCTTCGACTTCACGCTCAACGGAAAGCGCGTCACGATTGCGGGCGTGGCGGCCACAACCACGCTGCTCGATGTGCTGCGTGGTTCGGGCTGGACGGGCAGCAAGTGCGGGTGCGCCGAAGGTGATTGCGGGGCGTGCACCGTCGCGATGGTGGATCGGGCCGCGGATGGCACCGCCACCTATCGTGCGCTCAACAGCTGCATCGCTCTGGCTCCAATGTTTGCCGGGCGCGAAGTGGTGACCGTGGAAGGTCTCGCAAACGGACAGAGCTTGCATCCGGTGCAGCAGGCGATGGTCGATCATTCCGGATCTCAGTGCGGGTATTGCACGCCGGGTTTCGTGGTTTCGCTCTTTGAAGCGTACTACCGGCCCGGTGTCACGCAGCCGGTTCAGATCAATGATCAACTCTGCGGCAACCTGTGCCGCTGCACCGGGTATCGGCCGATTCGGGACGCGGCGATGGCGGTGCTGACCGATCGCGCGCCGGGGGATGCGGATACCTTTGCGGCGCGGTTGCAACAACCCGTGGAAGCGCTGCCGGGATTGAATTACGCAGCCGCAGGCGAACGGTTCCTGCGTCCGACCTCCTTGCTGGAATTGTTCGCTTTACGGAATCGCTATCCCGAGGCGCGGTTGGTGGCGGGCGCGACCGAGATCGGCGTCGAGTTGAACAAGAAGTTCAAAAAATTTCCGATCCTCATTTCCACGGAAGGCGTGCCGGAGTTGACGCGGATCACGTCGACGGCGACCGAATGGCGGATTGGCGCCGCGGCGACTTTGACCGCGGTGGAGGAGACGCTCGCCGGAGAATTTCCGGCCTTGGCGAAGATGCTCGCGGTGTTTGCCTCACGGCAGATTCGCAATCGCGCGACGCTGGGTGGTAACCTCATCACGGCCTCGCCGATCGGCGACACTGCTCCACTGCTGCTGGCGTTCGACGCGAGCGTGGTCCTCGCCTCGACACTCGGCGAGCGCACGGTCGCGCTCCACGATTTTTTCACGGGCTACCGGCAAACGCAGCTCCGTCCCGATGAAGTGATGCGCGAGATTGTACTGCCGCGAACCGCCTGGGCCGCGGGACTGACGCGCCGGGCGGAGTATCAGAAAGTTTCACACCGGCGGGAATTGGACATCAGCATTGTCGCAGGTGCGTTTTGTGTGGATACGGATGCGGCTGGCCTGATCCGACGGGCGCGGCTGGCGTTTGGAGGCGTGGCGGCGTTGCCTTTGCGAGCCCGGCGGGCGGAAGCCGCGTTGGAAGGAAAGACGATGGAGGCCGCCGCGGGTGTCGTGGCCGGGATTCTCCGCGATGAGTTCAAGCCGATTGACGACGTGCGGGGGAGTGCGGACTTTCGGAAAGGGGTGGTCGTTTCGTTGTGGCAGAAATTTGTGTCGGGGGAGACCAGTCTCGCGGTGGACGCATCGCCGACGTTTGCGCCGCGCGGAGTGTGGCCGGTCGCCGAGCCCTCGCGGCAACTGCGGCATGAGAGCGCGATCGGGCATGTGACCGGGGGCGCGCTTTATGTGGATGATGTGGCGCAGCGTCGTCCCATGCTCGACGTCTGGCCGGTGATGGCGCCGCACGCGCATGCGCGGATTGTTCGTCTCGATACGACGGCCGCGCGAACGCTGCCGGGCGTGGTGGCGGTGTTGACGGCGGACGATGTGCCGGGGGAAAACAATGTCGGCGTGTCGCGGCACGACGAGACGCTCTTTGCGGCGGAGGAGGTGCGTTATCACGGGCATCTGGTGGCGCTGGTGGTGGGCGAGTCGGTGGCGATTTGCCGGACGGCCGCGGCGTTGGTGGAAGTGGAGTACGAGGTCAGGCCGGCGGTGTTGACGATCGCCGAAGCGGTGGAGCAGGGGAGCTTTCACAATCCGCCGCGGACGCTGCAGCGCGCTGATGCGACGACGGCGATCGCGACAGCGCCGCGTCGGCTAACCGGCGACTTTTCGCTCGGTGGGCAGGAGCATTTTTATTTGGAGACGCAGGCCGCCTGGGCGGAGTGCGGTGATGACGGTGATGTGTTTATTAGTTCGTCCACGCAGCATCCGTCGGAGATCCAGGCGATCGTGGCGGAAGTGTTGCACCTGCCGCGTCACAAGATCGTGGTGCAGGCGCCGCGGATGGGCGGCGGTTTCGGCGGCAAGGAAACGCAGGGGAATACGCCCGCGGCGCTCGTCGCCCTCGCCGCGATGAAGACGGGCCGGCCGGTACGCGTGCAATGGGATCGCGATGTAGACATGACGCTCACCGGCAAGCGACATCCCTTCCACGCAACGTTTGAAGTCGGTTTCGCGGAGGATGGCCGCTTGCGCGGGCTACACGTTGATCTGGTTTCCAACGGTGGTTGGTCCCTTGATCTTTCGCAGCCGGTGCTGGAGCGTGCCATGTTTCACGTCGACAACGCGTATTATATACCGGCGATCCGCGTGACGGGCCGCTCGGCGAAAACGCATGTTGCGTCGAACACGGCTTTCCGTGGTTTCGGCGGACCGCAGGGCATGCTCGTGATCGAAGAGATCATGGACCGCGTGGCGCGCGCGCTTGGTCTGCCGCCCGAGGAGGTGCGGAAGTGCAATCTGTATCATGGCACGGGCGAAACCAATCGGACGCATTATGGTGAGGACATTGGGGATAACCGCCTTGAAACCATTTGGAAAAGCGTGCTGGAGAAGGCGGGCTTCGATGCACGCCGGGCGGAGATCGCAACGTGGAATGCAGCGCACGCGCGAGTGAAACGCGGACTGGCGATCACCCCGGTGAAGTTCGGAATCTCGTTTACGCTTACCCACTATAATCAAGGCGGGGCGCTCGTGCACATTTATCAAGATGGCACCGTCCAGGTGAATCACGGTGGAACGGAAATGGGGCAGGGGCTGCACACCAAGATCCTCGGAGTCGCGATGCGGGAGCTCGGACTGCCCGCGGCGTGTATCCGAATGATGAAGACAAGTACGGACAAGGTGCCGAACACCTCCGCGACGGCCGCATCCGCCGGGGCGGATCTGAATGGTGCCGCCGTGCGGGTCGCGTGTGCCACCTTGCGGCAGCGCATGGCCCCGGTGGCGGCAAAGATGCTGACGGCGGCGGCGGCCGGGGAGTCGCCTGTACCGGTGAGGGTGGACATCTCATCCGCGCTCGGCGCGAAGGATTTGCCGCCAAGTGAGATGGGGGCGGCGGAGGTGGTTTTCGCGGAAGGCTTCGTTTCAACCCGCTCTCGACCGGAGGTGCGGGTGGCCTTCGCCAAGGTGGCGACGCAGTGCTATGTCGAGCGGGTGAGTCTCTCAACCACGGGTTATTATTCGACTCCGGGAATTCACTGGGATTGGAGTACCGCTTCGGGTCGGCCGTTTGCGTACTTCGCGTCGGGAGCGGCCGTGAGTGAAGTTGAGGTCGATGGCTATACGGGAATGAGCCGTGCCCGCCGGGTCGATATTGTGCATGATGTCGGCGACTCGTTGAACCCCGGGGTGGATCGCGGTCAGATCGAAGGAGGATTTGTTCAAGGCATGGGATGGCTCACCAGTGAGGAGTTGAAATGGAACGATCAGGGACGATTGCTCACCCATAGTGCGAGCACCTATCAAATTCCCGCGATCAGCGATGCGCCGGCGGAGTTTAATGTCACCCTCTTGCCGGACGCGGTGAACGCAAACGCGGTGCACGGTAGCAAAGCCGTGGGCGAGCCTCCGTTCATGCTCGCGATCTCGGTGCGCGAGGCGATTCGCGATGCAGTCAGTGCCTTCGGTGCGCCAGGCGGGCCGGTGACGCTGGCCTCACCTGCGACCTCGGAGGCAATTTGGAAAGCAGTGCAGGCTCGCGGCGTATGAGATTCAAGACGGGTGCAGCGGTCCGATTTCCCCATGCGACCACGATCGGCCGGCTTAGGGTGGCGTCTGCCCCGTTTACCCGACTTTCGGGCGGCGCGCTCTACTAGTTCCGGTTCTGAACTAAAGTCGTCTCCAACAAAGCTCCCATGCCTAAATTCCTCATCGAAAGAGATATCCCTGGCGCCGGCAACCTGACGCCCGACCAACTAACCGGCGTTTCTTAAAAATCCTGCGGCGTATTGAAAGACCTTGGGCCCGCGATCCAGTGGGTCGAGAGCTACGTTACCGACGACAAAGTGTAGTGTGTATATATCGCGCCGGATGAAGCAATGGTGCGCAAACATGCACGGGAAGGTGGTTTCCCGGCTAATCGATTTTCCCAGATCCGGGGCATGAACGACCCCACGACGGCTGAACCTAAATTCTGCAGTTCAGATTAACCGCGGATGACACCGATGGCACGGATAGAGAGAATTGCAGATCAAGGAGCACCTGATTGCCATTAGGGACTCGGTCAGAAATTAACGCTCAAATCTACTTGGGCTTGAGTCGCGATCCGGCGTTGCTGGCTCAGTCACCGATCGGAGATAGGCTCTGTCGCCAGCGCCTTGGCTGGCGACCCAATCCCGGCGCAGCTCTGCGCGTTTATTTCTGACCGAGTCCCTTAACCCGCAAAGTGAAGGGCCCGAAATGCAGCATGCCTTGGTAATCTGGGTCTATCTGTAAAATCCTTGGGTCCAACTGCGTTTAAGGCTGAAGGTTGCCATCATCGCCAGCCCCATCTGATCACTCGACTCTAATCGATCAGGCGCGCACCTGCCCGGTGCCTTCAATTACGAATTTATAAGAGCAGAGTTCCGGCAGCCCCATGGGGCCGCGCGCATGCAGGCGATCGGTGCTGATCCCAATCTCGGCACCGTAGCCAAATTCATAACCGTCCGTGAAGCGCGTGCTCGCATTCCAATAGACAGTCGCACTGTCGACCTCGGCCTGGAAGCGCCGCGCGGCGGCTTCGTCCGCCGTAATGATCGCATCGCTGTGACTGGAGCTATCGCGGTTGATGGTCGCGATGGCGGCGTCGAGTGAATCGACCACCCGGATTGCGATCACATAATCGAGAAACTCCGCAGTATAATCGGAGCCGGCAGCCGGGGTCGTGGCGATTTTTTCTCGATCGAGAATGGCCGCGCTGGTGGCGTCACACCGCAATTGCACGTTCTTCGCGGCGAGGGCGCGCCCGATCGCCGGGAGAAAGCGGTCGGCGACCGACCGATGGACGAGGAGTTGTTCGGCCGCGTTGCAGGCGCTGGGCCGCTGGACTTTGGCATTGAGTGTGATCGCTTCCGCCATGGCCAGGTCAGCCGCCGCGTCGACGTAGACAAAGCAGACGCCCTTGTAATGTTTGATCACGGGAATCCGGCTGTTCTCGGTGACAAAACGGATCAGCCCTTCGCCGCCACGTGGAATGATACAGTGAATCAGCGTATCCAGTTTCAGCAATGTCATCAGCGCCGCCCGGTCGGTGGTCGGCACCAGTTGCACCGCTTCAGCCGGTAGGCCCGCCGACACGAGCGCCTGGGAAATGAGTGCGGCCAACGCGGTGTTGGTGTGGAAGGACTCCTTGCCGCCCCGCAGAATCGAGGCGTTGCCGCTCTTCAAACAGAGAATGGCGCAGTCGATCGTGACGTTGGGCCGCGATTCAAAAATGATGCCGATGACGCCAATCGGTACCCGAATTTTGCGAATGCGTAATCCGTTTGGGCGAGTGGTTTCATCCAGAACGGCCCCCACGGGGTCGGGGAGCGCGACCACTTCGCGGACTGATTGGGCGAGTTGGTGCAACCGGCCTTCGTTCAACTCCAGCCGATCGCGGGCGGCCGGAGTTAGGGCGAGCGCCTCGGGCGAGAGGAGATCACGCTGATTGGCCTCGAGGAGTTCGAACCGTGAAGCCTCGATCAGGTCCGCCAGTTTCTCCAACGCCGCATTCTTCTTCTCGGTCGGGGCAGTCGCGAGTACGAGCGATGCAGCGCGAGCGCGTTGGGCAAGGGACGTGACGAGCGTAACGAGATTGGCGGACATGAGAGAGAAGGGATGCCATAACTCGCCCGCGTTGACACGGCATTTTTTTTGCCGGGTTCGAGCAGGGCGTTGAGTGGAGGCGCCCGTGCTTAGCGCAAGGCCGTGAGCGGTATGGCATCCATACCGGCAAACCCTCCCTTCGACTTAATTTGCGGGGCTCGCGCCGACCGGATCGGATGCGGCGGGTAGCACTCGTGACCGGAGCACCTCGAAGTCTGTATCCGGAATGATGGGACCCATGTGCATGACGGTTTCCGCGCCCAGACGGGAGGCGAGTTTGCCTGACTCCGGGAGTGACCAGCCGCGCAAGTGACCAAAAAGGAAACCGGCGGCCCACGCGTCGCCGGCGCCGTTGGTGTCGATGACATCGGCAACTGCGATCGGGTCAATCCGGTGTACGGTGGTGTCGTGTGCGATCCACGCGCCGTCTTTGCCGACCTTGACCGCGGCGAGGACGCCGTGATCGGCGAGCCGGCGCGCCAGCGTTTTATAGCTGCTCGTGTGGTCTTCGTAGAGGGCGCGGATCTCATCCTCGTTGGCGAAGACGACGTCGATGCCGTGGCGAAACTGGTTGAACAGCCAGTCACGGGAGGCGTTCACCACTTCAAAGGAAGAGAGGTCGAGACTGGTGGTGCAACCGGCGGCACGCGCCGAGCTGAGGACGGCGTCCGCCAGGCTGCGGTTGAACACGAGGTAGCCCTCGATGTGGGCGTGTTTGCAGCCCGCGAAATCCGCTGCGGTGATCTCAGTGGGTGACAAGGTCATCGCGGCGCCGAGACAGGTGCGCATCGTGCGCTGGGCGTCCGGAGTGACGAGCGCGAGACAGCGCGCGTTGGCATGGGGCGCCTCCTTGAAGCGGCTCGCGTCAACCCCGGCCCGGCCGAACGCGTGACGGTAGGCGGTCGCGAGTTTGTCGTTGCCGAGTTTGCCGAGGAAGGTCGTGCGCAAACCGAGCCGGCTGGCATTGTAAGTGGCATTGGCCGCCGAGCCCCCCGTTGAATATGCCGGGTCGCCTTCGAGGCAGCCCAGGATGCGCTGCATCTCGTCGTGATCGACCAACACCATGCCGCCTTTGTCGCCCGAGACGTTCTGCTGCAGGAATGCGTCTGGCACGCGTGCGAGCAAATCCATGATGGGCGAACCGACGCCGATCAGCTCGAAGGAAGGATCTTGATTCATGCGGGGGAACAGAAGGTAGGCGAAAAGGAGAAAACGACGGCGGCGGGCAAGGGAGGAGGGGCGGGCGGAAAACGTTTACGTCCGCCCCGCGGATTAATTAACCGGAAATGGTGAGGTTGGTCGACAGTAACGGTTCATCATTGATCTCGATCAGGAGCGAGTAGTCGCCCGCTTCGGGGAAGGAGAGATTGCGAATCTCGTTGATGAGATTGATGCGATGCAGGGGGCTTTGAGATTCGAACGGTCGCTCCAGCAGCGGCTGCGGAGCCGAAGGATCGAGGCTCATCGAGATTTTCAACGTATGCTTGCCCGTGGCGCAATCGGTGATGGTCATGAACCAGATCATGAAGGGGTGCGTGACGGGAAATTGCCTCGCTTGGATGTTCGAGAAGATCCCGAGAATGGTATGCTTGCCGGATCCGGGATCAATGTGAACACCGTCACAGGTTAGCCAGGCCAGGAGTTGTGGTTTGGAATGCACGAGCCTAGCAGGGCGCTCCAACCTGCGCGGGGCAAATGATTTTTCTTGGACAAGGGGAGCCGTGCGGACTTGGTGGTGTTGTGCCCCTCTCAGAGATCGCCCATAGCATCATGATCGATTTGAGCGAGTACCCTCGCTGGCTGGTGGTCCTGGGCGGGACCGTGGTGGCCGTCGTGGTGATTTGGATCCTGATGAAGCTGCTGAAACTCACGCTCTGGCTGCTGTTAATCGGCGTACTGATCGGCGGTTTGGTCTGGGCGGGCTGGGAACTAATGCAATGAATCAACGCAGACGATCTCGGGATTCGCCGAGCTTTTCCTTGCGCGCCCTCGCTCCGGACCTTCACGCTGTTAACCCGTGAAATACATTTTCGTCACGGGCGGCGTGGTTTCCTCGTTGGGCAAGGGCCTGACGGCAGCAGCATTGGGCGCGCTGTTGGAGCTGCGTGGACTCACCGTTCGCATCCAGAAATTCGATCCTTATCTCAACGTGGATCCGGGCACCATGAGCCCATTTCAGCACGGTGAGGTGTACGTGCTCGAGGACGGAGCCGAGACCGACCTCGATCTGGGCCACTACGAGCGTTTCACCAGTGGGAAACTGTCCCGCTTGAACAGCCTCTCCTCGGGACAAGTCTACGAGGCGGTCATTCAGAAGGAGCGACGCGGCGATTACCTCGGCAAGACCGTGCAGGTCATTCCGCACGTTACGAACGAGATCAAAGAGCGTATCTATGCCGGTGGCAAGGATGCGGACATCCTGATCACCGAGATCGGCGGTACGACCGGTGACATCGAGGGCCTGCCGTTTCTCGAGGCCATGCGGCAGTTCGCGCTCGAAGTCGGGCCGCGGGATGTCGCGTTTATTCATGTGACGCTGGTGCCTTTTTTGAAGGCCGCCGGGGAACTCAAGACCAAGCCGACCCAACAATCCGTCGCCAAGCTGCGCGAGATCGGCATCCAGCCGCACGTGTTAGTGTGCCGGACGGACCACGCACTCGATCACGATCTGCGCGACAAGATCTCCTTGTTTTGCAACGTGCCGGTCAAGGCCGTCATCGAGTGTCGAGATGTCGATCACTCCATCTATGAGCTGCCGCTCGCCTTGCAGAAGGAAGGGATGGATCAACTCGTTCTTGATCTGCTCGGTCTGACCAACCCGCCCTCGGTGAATAACGTGTGGGAAGAAATCGTCCGGCGGATTCTGAATCCCAAGTACGAGGTTACGATTGGCGTCGTAGGAAAATATATCGAGCTGCAGGATGCCTATAAATCCGTTTACGAGTCGATCACGCACGCGGGCATTGCCAACAACTGCAAGGTGAACATCCGCCGGATCGACGCCGAAGATCTGGAGAAAAAAGGTGGGCTCGTGCTCCTCAAGGGGCTCGACGGTATACTCGTTCCCGGCGGTTTCGGAGACCGGGGTACCGAGGGCAAAATCGCCGCGGCGAAGTTTGCCCGCGAAGCCAAGATTCCTTACTACGGAATCTGCCTTGGACTGCAGATCGCGGTGATCGAATTCGCGCGCAACGTCCTCAAGCTCGAGGGCGCGAACAGCACCGAATTCGATCCGCGGCCTGCGCACCCGATCATCAATATGATGGAGGAGCAGAAGAACGTGATCGACAAAGGAGCCACGATGCGGCTCGGCAGCTACGAGTGCGCGTTGAAGCCCGGAACCCTCGCTCACAAGGCGTACGGCGTCGACAGCGTGCGCGAACGCCATCGGCATCGCTATGAAGTCAACAACGCCTACGTGGCCCAGCTGCAGCGCGGCGGGATGATCATCAGCGGCGTGAATCCGCGCCGAAATCTCGTCGAAATCATCGAACTCAAGGGGCATCCTTGGTTCCTCGGGACCCAGGCGCACCCCGAGTTTCAATCGAAACCCAACAAGGCACACCCCCTGTTTGCGGCGTTTATCGGCGCGTCCTTGAAAGCGAAGCGCAAGGCCGCGACCCCGCCCCGCGCAAAAACCAAAGCCAAGGCGGCGCCCGCTAGAGCCTCCGCAAAAACCTCCGCCAAAACCAAGCGCTAGCCCGGACCGCCGGTCGAGTCATCGAATTCGACCGCCCCCTGCGTCGTCAGGCCTTCCGGCGAGTTAAAGAACCTCCTTTCCTGCATTCCCAGTCCCGCCACCGGGTTTAGGAGTCGGACCGGTTCGGGTCTCGTTTCCGCTTTCCCAGTTTCCCAATTTCATCTTTCCCAATTTTCATCTTTTCCGCTTTTCCGCCCCCGTGCTCTTCGATCCTACAAAACTGCTCGTCATCACGGGTCCGTGTTCCCTCGAGAACGAACGCGTGTGCCGCACGGTGGCGGAGACACTCGTCGCGTTGCGCAGCGCGCGTCCTGAGTTGAACCTGGTTTTTAAAGGCTCATTCGACAAAGCGAACCGCACCTCCCTCGCCGGTCCGCGCGGCACGGGACTCGAGGAAGGCCTTGCGCTCCTGGCCATGGTCAAGCGCGAGTATGGGTTTCCCGTGCTGACGGATATTCATGAGACGGGCCAGGTCGCCGCGGTGAGTGCGGTCTGCGACGTCCTGCAGATCCCGGCATTTCTGTGTCGGCAGACGGATCTGTTGCTCGCGGCGGCAGCCACCGGACGGGTGGTGAACGTGAAGAAAGGACAATTTCTCTCGCCTCAGGAGATGGTCCATGTGACCGGCAAACTGCGCGAAGGCCAGGCGGGTGAGATCTGGCAAACGGAGCGGGGCACGACCTTCGGCTATCAGAATCTCGTCGTGGACATGCGGTCGTTTCCGATCATGCGGGAGAACGGATTGCCGACGGTTTTTGATGCCACCCACGCCGTCCAGTTGCCCGGAGCCGGGGGAGGGAAGAGCAGCGGGCAACGCGAGTTTGTACCGCCGCTCGCCCGGGCAGCGTTGGCCGCCGGCGCCGATGGCTTATTCATCGAGACGCATCCGAACCCGGAAGAGGCCATCAGCGACGGCCCCAATATGATCGCGCTCGCCGACCTGCCCGCCCTGTTGGATACGTGCCTGCGGGTGTGGCACGCGGTGCGCCCGTAACGTTCCCTCACGAGTCATTTTTTCCGTAACGCTCCCCAAAGCGTTCCTCGTTTCCGCAACGAAACAAATGTAAGGTCACGGACACATCCGGCAGCCCCGCCGACCAATTTGATGTCGCACATGCGACACCAAACGGGTCGGCGCTATTTCGCATCCGGCGTCCTCGTAGGTCGGGCCGACGTGGCCGATTTCATCGGAATACAGCCCAATCGAGGGCGCCTGCACGACCTGTTTTTGGTCCCGGAATCGGTTTCCGGAAAGTGATCGCGGCCTCGGACCGAGAGCACCGGCCGCTCGCATTTCCCTCGGCGATCAATGGCCCCGACCAGTTTCATGTCGCATATGCGACATGAAACTGGTCGCGCGTTTTTTCTTACTGAAGCGTCTTGAACGGGGAGCTCGGCGCCTTCTTGACCAAGGCTGCGGCACCCGCACACTCACGCCTTAACTCGAACCCTGATGGATACTTTTCTGATCGACGTGCCAATGCCTTCCATGGGCGCAACTGTGAATGAACTCACCGTGATCACCCTCAAGGTGCAGCCGGGTGAGAGCGTCACGAAAGGCCAGCGCCTCGCCGACTTGGAGAGTGATAAATCGATTTTCGAATTTGAATCACCCTGTGCCGGCACCGTGCGCGCCATCCTCGTCAACCCGGGTGATGTGAGGCCGGCGGGGACGCCTTTCCTGCAGATTGAAACCACCGACGATTCGTTGCGCCACCTCGAGATCAGGACTCCCGCGCCGAGTGGCGCCGCCAGCACGCTCGCTGCGGCCAAGCCCGCCGTCGCTCTCGTGTGGACGCCCCGCGCCACGAAACTCGCCCAGGAAGCGGGGCTCGATCCGGCGACGATTACGGGCATCGAAGCGACCGGACCAGGTGGGCGCGTGTCCGGTGATGACGTGACCCGTTACCTGACGAGCCGAAACTCTTGAGTGGACGCGGCGCCGCTGGCCCGTATTCCTCAGCACTGATTGAGCACGACCGATAAAACTGTTTGCATTGCAGGTGTCGGATACGCGGTCCCCGCGACGGTCCGTCCCAATAGCGAGATTCTAAAAGCGTTTCCCAACCGGACCGAGGACGAGATGGTGCGGCTGACCGGGATCAAGGAACGGCGTTACGCGACCGACGACGAGAGTGCGACCGATCTCGCGAAGATCGCCGTAAACCACGCGCTCGACCAGGCCGGAATGCACGTCAGCCAGATCGATGGCATCATCATGGCGACGATCATTCCAGATCAGCCGGTACCATCCATGGCGAGTTCGCTCGCCCGCGAGTTGGGGATTCCCCGCGCCCTGGCGTTTGACCTCAACGCCGCGTGTTCGGGTTGGCTCTACGGTTTGGAAGTCGGCCGCTGCCTAATCCAGTGCGGCTCGGCGAAGAATGTGATCGTGGTCACAGCCGAACTGCTCTCGCGCATCACGAATCCAGAATGTCATGACACCGCATTTTTGTTCGGCGACGGAGCCGGCGCGGCGATTCTGACGGCAGGCAAGAGCGGTCATCGTCTGCATCAAATGGGGCTCTCCGGTGACGCCACCCAGTTCGAAGCGATCCAACGGCAAGGCGGCGGTGCCCGGATGCCGTGGCCGGAAGGGATCGACGGCAATCTCGATAACTTTTATCTGCAAATGGACGGTGCCTCGGTCTTCCGCCACGCGGTGATCGGTTTCGCCGAACAGATCGAGCAGACGCTCGCGCGGGAGAACCTCAAGCCCGACGACATATCCTGGATCGTTCCCCACCAAGCCAACGAGCGGATCTTGAAGGCTGTGAGCAAACGCGTGGGAATTCCCTACGATAAGTTCGTGGTGACCATTTCGAAATACGGTAACACGAGCGCGGCCAGCGTTTCGATGGCGCTGGGCTGGGCCGCGGAAGAGGGGATCTTCACCGACGGCGACCGCATCATCTTCTGTAGTGTCGGCGCCGGTCTCACCTTCGCCGGTGGTTTGCTCGTCTGGTGAGGTCAGCGATTGATCTCACTGCGCCGGAGCGGACGCCGTCCGCTTCATTTTCGCGACGGTTCGCGTGATTCGCCGATCGTCTGCCCGGCTTTTCTATTTTCGGCCCGGGTGCGTTGCGCGGGGCGACCGCCTCGTGCCTTTGAGTCTTACCCGTTCTGCAATTCGTAACTCAGGATACTCACGGCGTACACGGCTGCGGTCTCGGAGCGCAGCACCAGCGGCCCAAGGGTAATCGGCGCGAAGCCGCGCTCTCGCGCGAGTGCCATTTCGGCGGGAGAGAAATCGCCTTCCGGCCCAATCAACCAGAGCACCCGCTGGGGCGCCTCGCCCCCATGCTGCGCCCGGAATGCGGTCAGCACGGGTTTCAAGGACGTCGCCCCGGGTTGCAGGCTGGCGATGAGCTTCAAGTCGAAATCGTCGCGGTGGCGCATGAAGGCACTCGCATTTTGTGGCGCGAGCACCTCGGGCACAAAGGGGTTGCCGCACTGTTTCGCCGCTTCGAGCGCCGCGACTTTCCACTTGCCGGCTTTGCGATCCGAGCGGTCGCCGGCGAGGTGCACTTGGGTGCGTTCACTCTCGAGGGGCACGATGCGCGCGACGCCAATCTCGGTCGCCTTGCGCACGATCGCATCCATCGCCGGGCCTTTCGGCAAAGCCTGTCCCAGCGTGATCGCGTAAGGTAAACGCGGGATCTGTCGACGCGTTTGCACCGTGAGAACGGCCGCGTTTTTGCGGTCACTGGTCAACGTGGTCTGCCACTCCGTACCCTGGCCATCGAAGGCGACGACGGGAGCTCCGACCCGCGCGCGATTGACGATCACCAGATGGTGCGACTCCTCCAAGGAGAGCGTGATCTGGCTCGGCTCGGGAGTGGGTGGGGTGCAAAAAACGCGGAAGTCCGGCATCGGGACGGAGAGGGAAAGCGCAGGAGCGGACGGGTTCGAGGGCAAAAACAGTAAGGGCGCCGGGAGTTAAACCCCAGCGCCCTTGCCGACTTGAACTGCAAACTATGAACTTACTAAAAAGAACGGGTAACTAACGAAGGGACAGACGCGCGACGGGCGGCGACGTTCAAAGTTCCTTCCGGTGAATTTTTCGTGGACATGGTCCGGGTCGGACATAGTTTGCCGGACTGGTTGTCGCCCGGGTGGCGGAATTGGCAGACGCAGTAGACTCAAAATCTACCGACGAAAGTCTTGGGGGTTCGATCCCCCCCTCGGGCACCACTTCTGACAGAGGGAAAGACCAAGAAAGTTCACCATTCGTGCCAGTTTCGCTGGCACGAATTGACCCGGGGCCCTCCGCCATGAGAGGCCCCAAGAAATCCGACCCATTCCGGATCCGACGGATTGTCGCCTCGGACCACGGAATCCGGTATCAGACGTTCCAAGTAGTCGGTTACCTTCACGGCCAACGAGTCCGGAAGAAATTCCAGTTTCGCGAGGATGCTCTCGGCGAGCTGAACCGACTCGCCGTTCTTGCGGCGAATTCCAGTGGGATCACCATTCAGCCGGTCAACACGCGGTTGACCCCAGACCAGGTCCGTGGTGCAGAACTGGCCATTGAAAGGCTGGGCACGCACGCTCTGAAGGACGCAATTGATTGGTTTCTGGCCAACTACCGTCCTCCGCTGGTTTCGACCACGATCGAAAACGCGGCAGCCGAGTCCATGCGCGATCGCGAGGGACAGGTGAGCACGCCGGTAGTCCGTGACTATCGAAAAGTGATGCGCCTGCTCTTGGAGGGTGTAATTGAAACTGATGTCAGCGTGGGGGCGGAAATTCAGGGCGATAGGTTTGGGAATGGAAGGGAGGCGAGAGCAGCACTTTGAATTTTGCGGTAAACATTCCCGGGCGGGTTCGGCCAGAGGGGATTGGGATGAACCGTTCCGAACCGCCCCGCTCATCCGTCACGCCAGAGTTTTTGGCGCGACTGGAGCAGTATCCGCAATTTTGCGAGCAGTTTACCCAGTTGCTTGACGAGATGGAAAACCGCGCTGGCGCCTGCAACACCGCGGATGAAGCCGAAGACGCCGTAGTGGAGCGAATGCGAGCGCTGGGCCGGGTAACCCTGGCGCAGTGGGCCGAGCAACGCCAGGCGGGGGTGCAGCCGCCGCGCTCGATCGGCCTGCGACTCGCCAAGCGTTGGAGAAACCCGCCGCCAGCCAGAACGTGATTTTCCAGCAACCCGCCTTAAATCGTATCATCAAGGAAACCCAAGGTTATCCCTACTTTCTTCAAGAGTGGGGCAAACACGCATGGGACGCCACCGATGCGTCACAAATTACTGCAGACGATGTCGAAAAAGCCTCCATTACTGTTATCGCGGCACTTGACGAAAGCTTCTTTCGCGTGCGATTCGATCGCCATACGCCATCAGAAAAACGTTACCTTCGGGCCATGGCCGAACTCGGAGCCGGGCCGCATCGGTCCGGCGATATCGCCGAGGTGCCCGGTCGCCCCGTCAACTCTTTCGGTCCGACCCGTAATCAAGTCATTTCAAAAGGTATGATCTGGAGTCCCAACCATGGAGACACGGCCTTTACGGTGCCGCTCTTCGACGAATTTATGAAGCGCATCATGCCGACAGATGATTGGAAGGTCATCTGAGAGGCTGGATTTTAAGGCGCCGGTGATATAAATAACGCGATCAGTGGACGGCTGGGAACGCTGTGACGAGGGACCGCTCCGCTGCACTCCGACAATATACAGGCCGCGCCGGGTTGACCGGCTGCTGTTCCATTCCCGGGAGGTGAGCGCATCTCCGGTGCACTATGATCCCGTGACAAACGCCGTTCGCGCCTGCTCGAGACCGGCTTCGTAAGCCGCAATGAGTTTGTCCCAGCGTTGATTGAGCGCGTCGTCGATCTGCTTTCGCGCCGGATCCGCATCGAACCAGGCGATCGTGCGGCGGATCCCGGTCGCAAAGGACGTTTTCGCCGCAAACCCGGGGACGAAACGTTTGATCTTCGTGGTGTCGAACACCGCCGACACCGCCTTGTCGCCGAGCAACGTGCCTTCGACAGTCGGTACACACGCGATAATAAAGTCCGACGGAATATGCACGAGCTTCGGCGCCCTCACGCCTGCCGCCTGCGCCGTTTGCTCGAAGATCTGGTTCCAGGTGAGCACGTCGTCCGATGTAATATGAAACGCGTGGCCGAGGGTTGTCGGGTTGCCAAACAGGCCGATCAATCCCTGGGCGAAATCGGTGTTGTGCGTGATCGTCCAGAGCGACGTGCCGTCACCGGGAACAATCACCGGCACGCCGCGGCGCATGCGATCGATCGTGGTCCAGCTCTGCGCCCAGGAATTGAGCACGAGCGGAACCTGATCGTCTCCATAGGTGAGCGACGGACGCACGATCACTCCGGGAAAGCGGGTCGCCTGATGGGCCGCCTCGAGTTCCTGTTCACAGGCGATTTTCTGCCGCGAGTAGTCCCAGTGAGGATTGGCACGGGGCGTCGATTCGGTGATCAGGTAGTGAGCGAGGGGCTTTTGATATACGCTGGCGGAACTGATGAAGATATATTGACGCGTTGTATCGCGAAACAGATCGAGGTCGCGACGAATATCGGCCGGGGTAAACGCGATCCATTGCACCACCACATCCCAGGTGTGTCCGCGCAGCACTCCACGCACGCTCTCGAGATCCGTGAGATCGGCGACGAGCGTCCGCACGCCATCGATCGGACGCCGCTGGCCGCGATTCAGGAGCCACAGTTCGTGACCGGCCTCGAGCGTTGGTTGCGTGGCGGCGTGACTGATCACGCCGGAGCCGCCGATAAAGAGTATTTTCATAGGGAGAGAAGGTAAGAGGTGGGAACGGGAGTAGGCAGTCGGCGGAGAACGCAGCTGGTCGCGTCGTTGGTCAGATCGCTATCGTTAAGGTTTCGGTTTTCCGGTGTCCGAGAGGGACCACGCGCCGACCGGGATGCTGCGCAGCTTGCTCACGGTTTCCAGGACGGCGCGCTGGCAACGTTGCGGAGGAAGGCCGGCGAGGATATTTTCCAAGTCGTCGACGACGAGTTCACCGATGAGCGGCTGGATCTCCGGAATACTGCCGGCCCGATGCGCCTGAAGCAGCGTGTTCGACGTGAAGCGGCCGGGCTCATGGGGCGGGATCGGCTCCTCGGGCCAGACATCGATCCCGGCACGAATGTGTCCGCTGGCGGCGGCGGCGAGCAGCTCCGGGAAGTTTACGAGGGCCGCGCGGCTGGCGAGGATGACGACGCTGTCTTTCTGCATGCTCGCGAAATGGCGCTGTCCGATCTGGCCGGTGTTCTCGCTTGTATTGGCCGCCAGCAGGAAGACCACGCGGGCGCGGGCAAAGCACTCATCGAGTGCAGCGGGAATCAGGTCCAGCTCGCGGAGGACGGAAGGGTGGATCCAGGGATCCGACACGAGGATCTCGCGGGAGAAAGGCCGCAGCAGCGGGAGCAACGCGCGGCCGAGATTGCCAAAGCCGACGAGGGCGAGTGGCTTTCCCTGGAGAAGAAAGGAGTCGTGATTGTCACCCTTGAACTCCCTGCCGGTGCGGACCGCGGCATCGGCTTCGTGGATACGCCGTGCCAGCGAGAGGGCCATGCCGAGGACCATCTCGGCGACGGGACGGGCGTAGACCGGCGCGGTGGAGAGGACAGGAATACCGCGGCGGTGGCATTCGGTGTAGTCGATATTGGGCAGGAAATTGCTTTCGACATTGAACACCGCCTTGAGGTGCGGAGCGCGGTCGAGGTGCGCTTTTTCCAGAGTCGACTGGCCGATTACCGCGATCGTGTTCGGCAGGTAGCGGTCGATGTGCTCGGCGGAAGCGGGCGTGCCGTCGTGCCAGATCACCTGGCCCAGCTGCTCAAGGCGCCGCTTGGTCGGCTCATTGAAAATACGTTCGATTTTCCGCGGAAAAGGATCGAGCAGGATGATGCCCTTCGGGTGCATGGGACGAGCGCAACGCAGTCCTGCCGCTGCTGCAATGCGCGAACGAATTCACCCCGCGCGGCGGACCGATTTTGTACTGGGCAACTCGTGGGCGACCCTGAAGTTGACCGCTGGATTCACCTGCCGCACCGGAAAATGTGGATCGCGTGAGGGCGACGTGGCGTGCGGAGAAAGAACCGGGAGTAGGCCAAGCCTTTGCCGCGCTGCGCGCTTTTATGTGATTTGCTGCTCGATTGAAGGCGCGGCGTGGTCGGCGTTCATAACGCCGGCGTCGCGGGTGATTCCTGCGGAGCAGGACGAGATCGCGGGCGGGCGCAGGTCTTATTCGCTCGATCTGCCGGCCTTTTTTCGTCGCTGGTTTATTCCGGGCCGGTGCGGTTGTGGCGACGAGGACCCCGGCCGCTGGCAGCCCGACGACGGCACAGGCAAAAATGTGTGTGACTGCGACAGTATAATAAAGGGGTACAATCTGGGCACAGCTCCGGTTTGGCCCCTGAGAGCGGGACGAGCCGAGATAAGTGATTTCGCTGCGGCTCGTGCAAAAGGCAGCTGAGCTGGAATTCCCCTGTATGCAGGACCGGCGGGTGGGAGAGAGCCCCCGAAAGGTTGATGAGACCCGAGATGGGGTGCAGCCCGGGTTTTGCGTATCACGCTCCCGTGCTCCCGACGATTCGTGGATCGCTTTTTCAGGAGACTCCGGCTGATCGATAGGGCCCTCGCAAAAGACCCGACGGGCGCGACGCCCAAATAATCGATGATACAGGCGTGCTGGTTAGGGTGGGCGGACTTGACCTTATGAGCGGTCACGGCAGGCTGCGGCCTCGGGCTCGGAACCCGGCCGTCTAGCAGGCTGTCGGACTTAGGCCTCAGTCTCAATAAAGCACCGTCTGTAGGGCGATAGTCTCAATTCAATCCGAATCTGAAGTCATATATGCTGCTATAGACGCCTTGGGCAGCCTAAGTCC
>Ga0163144_10004803_pt1 | contig 30275 bp, 26 predicted proteins | sample OliLak19BULKMAT1_FD_123175 | JGI IMG/M metagenome (GOLD analysis project Ga0163144, IMG submission 123175) | Freshwater microbial mat bacterial communities from Lake Vanda, McMurdo Dry Valleys, Antarctica - Oligotrophic Lake LV.19.BULKMAT1 | ecosystem: Environmental > Aquatic > Freshwater >...
GCGTGGCCTTGCGAGCCGTAGCCCACGATGGTGACGTTCTTGCCCTTGATCAGGCTCAGGTCGGCGTCTTTGTCGTAATAAACATTCATGGTCATCTCCAGAAAAATGGGTATGGGGACACTGCTTCAGTCTAGGCATCAAGCGGCCGCCGAGGATCCGGCTCCGCCGGTCCGCCAGCGGCCCCCCTCGAGGGAGAGCGCCGAAGGCGCTTCAGGGGCAGGTCAAATCCTCAAGATGCGTTCGCCGCGGCCAATGCCGCTGGCGCCGGTGCGCACGGTTTCAAGAATCGCCGCCCGGTCGATGGCGACCAGGAAGGCGTCGAGCTTGCTCGAGTCCCCGGTCAGTTCGATGGTGTAGGTCTTCTCGGTGACGTCGATGATGCGGCCGCGGAAGATGTCGGCCATGCGCTTCATTTCCTCGCGCTCCTTGCCCACCGCGCGCACTTTGATCAGCATGAGTTCGCGTTCGGTGAAGCTGCCTTCGGTCAGGTCCACCACCTTCACCACCTCGATCAGGCGGTTCAGGTGTTTGGTGATCTGCTCGATGACGTCGTCTGAACCGGTGGTCACGATGGTCATGCGCGACATCGAGGCGTCCTCGGTGGTGGCCACCGTCAGGCTTTCGATGTTGTAGCCGCGGGCGGAAAAGAGGGCCACCACGCGCGAGAGAGCGCCCGGCTCGTTTTCGAGCAGCAGGGCGATGATGTGTTTCATGGAGTCTCGCTTTCGGCGCGCATCTCGAACCACCGGCCGGTAAGCCGGCGGCTCTGCTGCACGCCCTTGGAATGTCGGAATCGGATGCCGGGGAACGCCGGGACTGTCTCGCTGTAGTCGTTGGCGGCGGGTCGGGCGCTAAAACGCCAAAGACCCGCCGGCGGCCCGCCAACGATTCAGGCGATCACAGGTCTTCGGAGCCGAGCAACATCTCGCTGATGCCCTTGCCGGCCTTCACCATCGGCCAGACGTTTTCGGTGGGGTCGGTGCGCACATCGAGGAACACCGTGCGGTCTTTCAGCCGTATGGCCTCGCGCAGCGCTGGTTCCACGTCGGCCGGCCTGTCGACCAGGATGCCGACATGGCCGTAGGCCTCGGCGAGCTTGACGAAGTCGGGCAGGGCGTCCATGTAGCTGTGCGAATAGCGGCCGCCGTAGTCGATCTGCTGCCATTGCCGCACCATGCCGAGGTAGCGGTTGTTCAGCGAGACGATCTTCACCGGCGTCTTGTACTGCAGGCAGGTCGACAGTTCCTGGATGCACATCTGTATCGACCCTTCACCGGTGATGCAGAAGACGTCTGAATCCGGCTTGGCGAGCTTGATGCCCATCGCGTAAGGCAAACCCACGCCCATCGTGCCCAGGCCGCCGGAATTGATCCAGCGGCGAGGTTCCTCGAAGCGGTAGTACTGGGCTGCCCACATCTGGTGCTGCCCGACGTCGGACGTGATGTAGGTGTCGCGGTCGCGCGTCAGTTGCCAGAGCTTTTCGACCACCATCTGCGGCTTGATGACGTCGGAGCTGTCCTTGAAGGCCATGCAGTCGCGCTTGCGCCACTCGCCGACCTGATTCCACCAGGCTGCAAGAGCGGTGGCGTCGGGCCGCGACTGCGCCTCGCGCAACTGCGAGATGAGTTCGATCAGCACTTCCTTGACATCGCCGACGATAGGGATGTCGACCTTCACGCGCTTGCTGATGCTCGAGGGGTCGATGTCGACGTGGATGATCTTGCGCTCGACCGAGGCGAAATGTTTCGGGTTTCCGATCACGCGGTCGTCGAAGCGCGCGCCCACGGCCAGCAGCACGTCGCAGTTCTGCATCGTCATGTTGGCTTCATAGGTGCCGTGCATGCCCAGCATGCCCAGGAAGCGCGGGTCGCTGGCCGGCATCGCGCCCAGGCCCATCAGCGTGTTGGTGCAGGGGAACCCGAGCAGGTCGACGAGTTGCCGGAGTTCCTGCGAGGCATTGCCCAGGATGACGCCGCCGCCGGTATAGATGTAGGGCCGGCGCGCCTGCAGCAGCAATTGCACGGCCTTGCGGATCTGCCCGCCGTGGCCCTTCTTCACAGGGTTGTAGGACCGCATCTCCACGGTTTCAGGGTAGTGGAAGGGCGCGGTCTTCAGTGAGACGTCCTTCGGGATGTCGACCACCACGGGGCCCGGCCGGCCGGTGCGCGCGATGTGGAAGGCCTTCTTCATCGTGAGCGCGAGATCGCGCACGTCCTTGACGAGGAAGTTGTGCTTCACGATGGGGCGTGTGATGCCCACGGTGTCGCATTCCTGGAAGGCGTCGAGGCCGATCGCCGCCGTCGGCACCTGACCGGTGACGATCACCATCGGGATCGAGTCCATGTAGGCCGTGGCGATGCCGGTAACGGCGTTCGTCACGCCAGGGCCGGAGGTGACGAGCGCGACCCCGACCTCGCCGGTGGCGCGTGCATAACCGTCGGCGGCATGCACCGCGGCCTGCTCGTGGCGCACCAGCACATGTTCGATGGTGTCCTGCTTGTACAGGGCATCGTAGATGTAGAGCACGGCACCGCCCGGGTAGCCCCAGAGGTACCTGACCCCCTCGGCCTGCAGGCAGCGAACCAGGATTTCCGACCCGTTCGGGTCCGTGGGGAGATTTTGCGGCTGTGCCGAAACGGCACGCTTGACTTCCGCGGCAGACATGTCCATGAAGAACCTTTGTGAATTTCTCTGACGAAAAACCATCGGTGCGCCTCTCCGCGTCCTCATGAGACGGGTGTGGCGCCTGCGCGGTCAGATCGCCGCCGTCCGGGTCGGACAGCCGGCATGAGACCAAATTGCGTTGTGCGAGGCAACATTATGGCATCCGGGCAGACGCCGCCGGGCTGGGGAAGCACCCGCAAGGTGCGGTGACATAATCCGGCGCGCCCACACCGGGCGACATGCCGCCCGATCCGCGTTGGCCACCGACAAAGAACTTTCCGACTTCCTCAAGAGCGTCGAGAAACGCGCCTTCAAACGCACGGTGTACGCCGTGCGCGGGGACGACGCGGCACTCGATATCGTTCAGGACGCGATGATCCGCCTGGCGGAGAAATACGTCGACCGCCCTGCCGCGGAATTGCCACTGATCTTCCAGCGCATTCTGTCCAATGCCACGATGGACTGGTTCCGCCGCCAGAAGGTGCGCAACGCGGTCATGACCAACCTCTCGGACTTCGAGGGGTCCGACGAACAGGGAGATTTCGACCTTCTCGAGACGCTTGAAGCGGTCGAGGGCACACTGGGCACGGAGAGTGCCTCCGATACCGTGTCGCGCAGCCAGATCCTGGCCCTCATCGACGGCCAGGTGGCCGAGTTGCCGGCTCGTCAACGAGAGGCCTTCCTTTTGCGTTACTGGGAGGAATTCGATGTTGCAGAGACGGCTGCGCTGATGGGTTGCTCGGAGGGCAGTGTTAAAACGCACTGTTCGCGGGCCGTGCATGCGTTGGCAAAGGCCCTGCGAGCCAAGGGAATCACGCCATGACGAGTCAGATCGACGCGCAAGAAACGGAGCTGCTGCAGACGCGGCTGTCAGCGCGCCTGGCTGCCTTGCTGGGCGAGCAAGTGTCGGCGCTGCCCCACGACATCACCGAGCGGCTGCGCGTCTCGCGCGAACAGGCGGTTGTACGTGCCCGCATTGCGCGCCGGCACGCCGAGACTGCGTCGGCGTCCACGGTCGTCGCACTGCCCGGTGGTCTGGCGGTGTTCGGCGGGCCATCTGCCTGGTGGCAGCGCATGGCCAACGTTTTGCCCTTGTTGGTGCTGGTGGCAGGCTTGTTGTTGATCGAACATTGGACCGCTCGCGAGCAGGTGCTCGCCGCCGCCGACATCGACACCGTGCTGCTCTCTGACGACCTCCCGCCGGGTGCCTACGCCGACCCCGGCTTTGCCGAGTTCCTGAAGTCGCCGCCTCCTTGATGTCCGCATTGCCGGCAATTCCGATCCAACGCTGTCTTCTGTGCTGCGGCCTCGCCTTGCTGCTGACTTTGGCGGTTGGCCCGGCGCGCGCTGCGGAACCAGCGCCGGGCACGCCCGCTGTGGTTCGTGCGCCGCAGACCGGCACTGCCTGGACAGCGCTGAACGGGGCGCAACGCAGTGCGCTGGCACCGTTGCAGCGCGACTGGGAGACCATCGGCTCCAGCCACCGTGAAAAGTGGCTCGAAGTCGCCTCGCGATTCCCGACCATGCCCGCCGCCGAACGCCAGCGCGTTCAGGAGCGGATGGCCGAGTGGGCCCGCCTGTCGCCGGCTGAGAGAACCCAGGCTCGCCTGCAGTTCAAGGAGGCGCGGCAGGTCAGCCCCGAGGACCGGCAGGCGAAGTGGGATGCGTACCAGGCCCTGCCCGAGGAACAGCGGCGCGAACTGGCGGAACGGGCCCAGCCTGCCGTGAACGGCAAAGCCGCGGCGGCCGGTTCGTTCGAGGTGCGGGCCGGCAGCTCGACGGACAGCAAAGGCAATATCGTGCAACCGCAGCGCGGCGTGGCAGCCAAACCGGTCGCGCCTGCCGTGTTGCAGGCCAAGCCGGGCGCGACCACCACTTTGATCTCGTCCCCGGCGGCGCTGCCGCCACCCCACCACCAGCCGGGGCTGCCAAAAATCGCAGCCACCGAAGGCTTCGTCAATCCTTCCACGCTACTGCCAAAACGCGGCCCGCAAGGCGCTGCGGCACAACCCGCTTCCGTATCCGTATCCGCGCCGCCGGCCGCCGGCGGGAAATGACGTCGACCCCCACAGGTGCCGGCGCTCTCGAGACGCCGGGCCTGAAACGCCGGCTGGCATGTTTCCTCTATGAAGCCGTGCTGCTTTTCGGCGTTGTGATGGCCGCCGGGCTGGTTTGGGGCGTGCTGACGGAACAAAGGCAGGCGCTGGTCGGCCAGCATGGCCTGCAAGCGGTGGTCTTCATCGTGCTCGGAATCTACTTCGTGTGGTTCTGGTCACGCAAGGGGCAGACGCTGGCGATGCAGACCTGGCACATACGGCTGCTCAGGGCCGACGGCAGCCCTCTGTCGCGCGGGCGCGCCTTATGCCGCTACCTGCTGGCATGGCTGTGGTTCCTTCCGGCGCTGCTCATACTGTGGCTGACTGGCCCGAGCAGCGGGCCCGTTGTGACCACCGTGCTGCTGGGCGGTGTGCTGGCCTACGCCGCCCTCGCCCGCCTGCACCCTACGCGCCAGTACCTGCATGACGTGATCTGCAGCACCCGGCTCGTGACCTGGCGCCCGACCGGCCGTCAGGCTTCTTGAGCACGCCGGGCCGCCCCAAGGCGAATACCGGAAGTGCGCAGCACGAAGCTTCTCCAGTGATCGCGGTCGCTGCGGCAGAATCCACGACAATGAGCAACCCGTACAAGGGACGCACCGGCTTTGACCGGGTGATTCACGCTACCGGCCATTCAATCGCCGGGCTGCAGGCCGCCTACCGGGGCGAAAGCGCATTTCGCCAGGAGTTCTGGCTGGCGGCGCTGATGCTGCCGGCTTCTTTCTGGCTCGGCCGCGGCTGGGTCGAGACGGCGATGCTGGCCGGCTCGGTGATCCTTGTGCTGATCGTCGAGCTGCTCAATTCCGCCGTCGAGGCCACGGTGGATCGCGTTTCCTTTGAACTCCACGACCTGTCCAAGCGCGCCAAGGATTTCGCAAGCGCCGCCGTGTTGCTGTCACTGTTGCTGTGTGGCGGCATCTGGGCCGCCGCCCTTATCTACCGATTCGTTCCATGACATCCACCCCGCCATTCAGCATCTGCGTCTATTGCGGCTCGCGCCATGGCGTCCGTCCGACCTACACGGAAGCCGCGCGCACGCTGGGCAGAGAGATCGGCGCCCGCGGCTGGCAGCTGGTCTACGGCGGTGGCAATGTCGGGCTGATGGGCGTGGTCGCCGACGCCGCGCTGACAGCGGGCGGCCGTGTCGTCGGCGTCATTCCCGACACCCTGATGCAGCGCGAGGTGGGCCACCCCGGCCTGCATGAACTGCACGTCGTGCCGACCATGCACCTGCGCAAGCAGATGATGGCCGAGCGCGCCGAGGCTTTCATCGCGCTGCCCGGCGGCATCGGCACGCTGGAAGAGCTCTACGAGGTATGGACCTGGCGGCAGCTCGGCTACCACCAGCAGCCGATCGGCCTGCTCAATGTGGACGGCTATTACGACGACCTGCTGCGCTTCATGCAGCGCTCGGTCGACGAAGGCTTTCTGTCAGCGGAGCAGATGGCGGTGGTGCAGGTCGGCACCGAGCCGCTGGAACTGCTGCTGCGACTGCATGCCCTGAAGCTGGCCGACGACAGCCAGGGAAATTTCGGCCGGGTCTGACCGCCGACCGGGCAGACCGCTGGCTTCAGACCGCCGCTTCGTCAGTCTCGCCGGTGCGGATGCGTACCACCTGGTCGACGCCGGTGACGAAGATCTTGCCGTCGCCGATCTTCCCCGTCTTGGCGGCCTTGACTATCGCCTCGATGCAGCGTTCGACATCGACGTCCTTGACGACGACCTCCACTTTCACCTTGGGCAGGAAGTCGACCACGTACTCGGCGCCGCGGTACAGCTCGGTGTGCCCCTTCTGGCGGCCGAAACCCTTGACCTCGGTGACCGTCAGGCCCGACACGCCCACGTCACCGAGCGCCTCGCGCACTTCTTCGAGCTTGAAGGGCTTGATGATCGCGGTGATCTGTTTCATGGCGGCTCCGGGGTAATCGTGGCTGGTGCAAAAACGCGGGCTGAAGTTGGGCTGAACGCCGCTGCAGCGATTTAAGCACGGAACTTCGAGGTGATGGGATAGCGCCAATCGCGGCCGAAGGCGCGGTGCGTGATGCGTATGCCCACTGGCGCCTGCCGCCGCTTGTATTCATTCACCTTGATGAGGTGCGTGACACGCTCGACATCGGTGCGCGCATAACCCGCCGCCACCAGTTCCTCGATGCCCTGGTCGTCTTCCATGTAGCGCGCCAGAATGCCGTCGAGCACCTCGTAGGGCGGCAGGCTGTCCTGGTCGGTCTGGTCGGGCCGCAGTTCGGCCGAAGGCGGCCGGGTGATGATGCGCTCCGGGATCAGCGGCCCCGGGCTGCCGTCGGCACGCCGCGTGGGCTGCCGGTTCTTCCACTCGGCCAGCCGGTAGACCAAGGTCTTGGCAACGTCCTTGATGACCGCGAATCCGCCCGCCATGTCGCCGTACAGCGTGCAGTAGCCGGTGGCCATCTCGCTCTTGTTGCCGGTCGTCAGCACGATCGAACCCGTCTTGTTCGACAGCGCCATCAGCAGCGTGCCGCGTATGCGCGCTTGCAGATTTTCTTCGGTCGTGTCTTCGGCCAGCCCGGCGAACTGCCCGGCCAGAGCGTCGCGGAAGGCGTCGAACATCGGCGCGATGGGAATCTCGTCGTAACGCACCCCCAGACGCTCGGCCATGTCGCGGGCGTCTATCCAGGAAATGTCAGCTGTGTAGGGGGAAGCCATCATCACCGTGCGCACGCGATCGGCGCCCAGCGCGTCGACGGCGATCGCCAGCACCAGCGCCGAATCGATGCCGCCCGACAGCCCGATGATGGCGCCCGGAAAACCGTTCTTGCCGACGTAGTCGCGCACGCCCACCACCAGCGCCTGCCAGGCCTGCGCTTCGATGCACGGCACCGGCGCCACGCTGCCCTTCGGCACGCCGCCGACGTCGAACTCGACCATCAGCGTCGCCTCTTCGAAGGTCGGCGCGCGCGCGGCCACCGCGCCAGCGGCGTCGAGCGCGAACGAGGCGCCGTCGAACACCACCTCGTCCTGCCCGCCCACCAGGTGCGAGTACAGCAACGGCAGGCCGACGTCGCGCGCGCGCGCGGCCATGCGCTGCTCACGCTCTTCGGCCTTGTCGAGGTGGAAAGGCGAGGCGTTGATCACGCACAGCACCTGCGCGCCGGCGTCGCGCGCCAGCCGCGCGGGTTCGTCAAACCAGGCGTCTTCGCAGATCAGCAGGCCGAAACGCCGGCCGCCGGCCTCGAAGACCAGCGGGCCGAGTCCGGCGTCACGCCCCGAGACGAAATACCGGCGTTCATCGAACACCTGGTAGTTGGGCAATTCGCGCTTGCAATAGGTGCCCAGCAGCTTTCCACCCGACAGCACCGAAGCCGCGTTGAAGCGCCGCTGCACGGCCAGCGACTTCGACCTAACATCGGCCAGCCCGGTGTCATCCTGCGGGTGGCCGACGACGACGCACAAACCGGCGCAATCGGCCAGATCGGAGGCCAGCGCCAGCAATTGCTGCTGACAGGCGTGCAGGAACGCCGGGCGCAGCAGCAGATCTTCCGGCGGATAGCCAGTGAGCGAGAGTTCGGGCGCCACCACCAGGCAGGCACCATCCGCATGGGCGGCACGTGCCATTCTGGCGATGCGCGCGGCGTTGCCGGCGAGGTCGCCCACGGTGGCATTGAACTGCGCGAGGGCGACTTTCACGCGCTGGCGCAAAGGTACATCAGAGGTCCGTTCGGAGGTCGACATCAGAGCTGAAGATTATGTCATCCGGGTCCACGGCGACCCGGCCAGCGTGGACGCCGCGGCGTGGAACGAACTGCTGGAAGCGCAGCACGCGCCGACACCGTTCATGCGCCACGAGTACCTGCTCGCGCTGCACGAATCGGGCAGCGCCGTGGCACAGGCAGGCTGGGCGCCGCAGTTCATCACGATCGAATCGGGCGGCCGCCTGCAAGCCGCCTGCGCGCTCTATCTGAAGGCACACTCCTACGGCGAATACGTCTTCGACTGGGCCTGGGCCGACGCTTACCAGCGCCACGGTCTTCGCTACTACCCCAAGCTGCTGGGGGCGGTGCCTTTCACGCCGGTGCCGGGCACGCGGCTGCTGGCACGCGATGATGGACATCGCGACTTGCTGGTGCGCGCCGTGCAGCAGCACGCCAGCGACGCCGGCCTGTCATCGGTGCATGTGCTTTTCGGTGATGAGGCCGATCGTGCGGCGTTCGAGCGCGCTGGCTGGATGATGCGCGAGGGCGTCCAGTTCCACTGGACGCAGGACGCCGCCACGCCGTCTGTCGACTTCGCCGACTTGCTGAGCCGGCTGCAGCGGGAGAAGCGCAAGAAGATCCAGCAGGAGCGGCGCCGCGTCCTCGAGGCGGGTATCAGCTTCACCGCCCACGAGGGAGCGGCCATCACGCCGGCCCTGTGGGACTTTTTCTACCAGTGTTACGAACTCACTTACGCCGCCCACCACTCCACGCCCTACTTGACGCGAGAATTCTTCAGCCGCATGGCCGCCAGCATGGCGCAGAACTGGCTGCTGTTCGTGGCGCACATGGACGGCCAGACCGTCGGCGCGTCGCTGATCGCCATCGACCCCGAGCGCCGCACGGCCTGGGGCCGCTACTGGGGCAGCAAGAGCTACGTGCCCTGCCTGCATTTCGAGGCCTGCTACTACCAGCCGCTGGCCTGGTGTCTGGCCCACGGCTACCGGCGTTTCGAGGGCGGCGCCCAAGGCGAGCACAAGATGGCGCGCGGCCTGCTGCCGGTGTGCACCAGTTCAGCGCACTGGCTGCGCGACCCGCGTTTTGCCTCGGCGGTGGCTGACTTCCTTGCCAGCGAAGGCGCGGGCGTCGAGCAGTACGTGAACGAACTGCGCGAGCGCAACCCCTTCAAGGCCGACTGACCCGGCAGTTCAGGCCGCCCGCCCCTTCGCCCATGCCGCCATGCCGGTGACGATTTCCTCGAGTGCGGACTCAGGGCCTTCCCAGCCCAGCACCTTGACCCACTTGCCCACTTCGAGATCCTTGTAGTGCTCGAAAAAATGCTGGATGGTCTTCAGCCGCATCGGGTTCAGGTCTTCCGGCTTCTGCCACTGGCTGTAGATCGACAGGATCTTGTCGATCGGCACCGCGATCAGCTTGTTGTCGCCGCCCGCCTCATCGTCCATGCGCAGCATGCCCAGGGCGCGGCAGGTGACCACCACGCCGGGTATCAGCGGCACCGGTGTGATGACCAGCACGTCGACCGGGTCGCCGTCGTCGGCCAGGGTGTTCGGGATGTAGCCGTAGTTGCACGGGTAATGCATCGCCGTGCTCATGAAGCGGTCGACGAACAGCGCGCCGGTCTCGTGGTCGACCTCGTACTTGATCGGGTCGGCGTTCATCGGGATCTCGATGATCACGTTGAACTCGGCTGGCGCCTTGGCGCCCGGCGTCACGTTGTGCAGACTCATGGAGGTATTCTTTCTCTGGGAATCGCGCCAATTCTACGGTTGGCCCTTGCCACGGCCTGACAAGGACTCGACGCACATCGGGCGGCGGCGCACCCGCAGGGAAACCCCATGCCGAATCGTCACGGCCATCCCGTAGCATCGCCGCGCTAAACGCGCCGCCTTCGGCCGCGCAGCCTGTTGCGTGCGGGCCTCACCATCACAAGACCTGATCGAGGAAGGATCTCTCTCCATGACTACCACCATGGCGCTGTACGCAGCGCTGGCGTGCGGCCTTGCGGCCGTCGTCTACGGCTTCGTGCAACGAAGCTGGATTTTGAGTCAGGATGCCGGCAATGCCCGGATGCAGGAAATCGCCGGCGCCATCCAGCAGGGTGCCGCCGCCTACCTGGCGCGCCAGTACAAGACCATCGCCATCGTGGGCGTCGTGCTGGCGGTGCTGATCTTCATTTTCCTGGACAAGCTGACGGCCGCCGGCTTCGTGCTCGGCGCCGTGCTGTCGGGCGCCTGCGGCTTCATCGGCATGAACGTCTCGGTGAAAGCCAACGTGCGCACCGCGCAGGCCGCCACCAGGGGCATCGGCCCGGCGCTCGACGTCGCCTTCAAGGGCGGCGCCATCACCGGCATGCTGGTGGTCGGCCTCGGGCTGATCGGCGTGGCGCTGTTCTTCATGGCCATCGGCGGGCTGGCCAAGCCTGATGCGGCCACGCTGAAGCCGCTGCTCGGTTTCGCGTTCGGCTCGTCGCTGATCTCGATCTTCGCGCGGCTGGGCGGTGGCATCTTCACCAAGGGCGCCGACGTCGGCGCCGACCTGGTGGGCAAGGTCGAGGCCGGAATTCCGGAAGACGACCCGCGCAACCCGGCGGTCATCGCCGACAACGTGGGCGACAACGTCGGAGACTGCGCCGGCATGGCCGCCGACCTGTTCGAGACCTACGCGGTGACGCTGATCGCCACCATGACGCTGGGTGCGCTGATGGTCACGACGGCGCCCGCCGCGGCCGTCATCTACCCGTTGCTGCTGGGCGGCGTGTCGATCATCGCGTCGATCATCGGCTGCTACTTCGTGAAGGCCTCGCCCGGCATGAAGAACGTGATGCCGGCGCTGTACAAAGGCCTGGCGGTGGCCGGCGTGCTGTCGCTGATCGCTTTCTTCTTCGTCACCAGGGCCGTGATGCCCGATGACGCGCTCGGCGCCGGCACCCAGATGCGCCTGTTCGGCGCCTGCGCCGTGGGCCTGCTGCTGACCGCCGTGCTGGTCTGGATCACCGAGTACTACACCGGCACGCAGTACCCGCCGGTCAAGCACATCGCGCAGGCTTCCACCACCGGCCACGGCACCAACATCATCGCCGGCCTGGGTGTCAGCATGCGCTCCACCGCCGGCCCGGTGTTGATGGTCTGCCTGGCCATCCTGGCCTCCTACTGGCTGAGCGGCTTGTATGGCATCGCGATCGCCGCCACCTCGATGTTGAGCATGGCCGGCATCGTGGTCGCCCTCGACGCCTACGGCCCGATCACCGACAACGCCGGCGGCATTGCCGAGATGGCCGAGCTGCCGAAAAGCGTGCGCGACGTGACCGATCCGCTCGACGCGGTCGGCAACACCACGAAGGCCGTCACCAAGGGTTACGCCATCGGCTCGGCGGGCCTGGCCGCGCTGGTGCTGTTCGCCGACTACACGCACTCGCTGGAAGCCCGCGGCATGAGCGTGGCGTTCGATCTGAGTGACCCGAAGGTCATCGTCGGCCTCTTCATCGGTGGCCTGATTCCCTACCTTTTCGGCGCCATGGCGATGGAAGCCGTGGGCCGTGCCGCCGGTTCGGTGGTGGTGGAAGTGCGGCGCCAGTTCGCCGACGGCCTGATCATGGCCGGCAAGCGCAAGCCCGACTACAGCGCTGCGGTCGACATGCTGACCACGGCGGCGATCAAGGAAATGATCGTGCCCAGCCTGCTGCCGGTCATCGTGCCTGTGCTGGTGGGTCTGCTGCTGGGGCCGGCCGCGCTTGGCGGCCTGCTGATGGGCACCATCGTGACGGGCCTCTTCGTCGCCATCTCCATGTGCACCGGCGGCGGCGCCTGGGACAACGCCAAGAAGTACATCGAAGACGGCCACCACGGTGGCAAGGGCAGCGAGACGCACAAGGCCGCCGTCACCGGCGACACCGTCGGCGACCCCTACAAGGACACCGCCGGTCCGGCCATCAACCCGCTGATCAAGATCATCAACATCGTGGCGCTGCTCATCGTGCCCTTGCTGCCGATGAGTGGCACCGCCACACCGAAACCGATGGCGCATGCACCGGCCGCTGCAACGGCAGCCGCCGACGCGGCGTCGATCAAGGTCGAAGGCGGCGTGGTCAAGTTCTTCTTCGTGATCGGCAAGTCCGACATCGCCACCGGCGCCTCCGCCGCGCTGGCCGATGTGGCCAAAGGCGTGGCGGACGGCAAGAAGGCGGTTGTCAGCGGCTACACCGACGCCACGGGCGACGCCGCAGTCAATGCCGAACTGGCCAGGCAGCGTGCCTTCGCGGTGCGCGATGCGCTGAAGGTCGCCGGCGTGCCCGAGGACAAGGTCGAACTCAAGAAGCCCGAGCAGGGCACCGGCAGCGGCCTGCACGCCGAGGCGCGCCGGGTCGAGGTGACACTGCAGTAGGGCACCGCCCCGCCGCTCTCGAGCGAAAGGCCGGCACCCTGTCGGCGCTCTGCATAAAGGGCAGGCACGACGACGGCGGTGCAGAAAAAAAGGGTCGGCACCGCGCCGGCCCTTTTCGTTCCAGGCGCGCGGCGGCGGCCCCGCCACGGCTGTGGCACAGTGCGCGTCCAGTCGAACTCCACGCACCGATGCACCAGCCCGCCCCGCCCCAACCCACCACCACGCAGCCATGGCCATAAAGGCGACGATCTACAAGGCCGCGCTGCAGATTGCGGACATGGACCGGGCTCTCTACGCCGACCACGCTTTCACGCTCGCCCTGCACCCCTCGGAGACCGAAGAGCGCATGATGGTGCGGCTGCTGGCCTTCGCGCTGCTGGTGCCGCCTGACGACCATGGCGGTGCGCTGCAGTTCGCGCGCGGCCTGGCGGACGCCGACTCACCCGACCTCTGGCAGCACGACCTCACCGGGCAGCTGCTGCACTGGGTGGAAGTGGGCCTGCCGGCGGACGACCGCCGCCTGTCCAAGGCCTGCGGCCGCGCCGACCGCGTCACCCTGTTCGCTTACGGCAACTCTGCCCCGATCTGGTGGGCCGGCATGGAAAGCAAGGTCGCACGCCTGCGCAACCTCACGGTCTGGCATCTGCCCTACCCGCAGACACAGGAACTGGCGGCACTGGCACAGCGCTCGATGCAGTTGCAGGTGACGGTGCAGGATGGCCAGGTCTGGATCAGCGACAGCCAGCGCACCGCCGAGCTGACGCCGTTGGCCTGGAAGACCGCGACCCTTTGAACAAGGCCCCACGATGACCGACCGCAGCTCGCCCGACACCGACCCCCACCTGTGGCTCGAAGAGGTGGCGGGCGACGCCGCGCTGGCCTGGGTGCGCGAGCGCAACGCCATCACGGAAGCCCGACTCGGCAGCGACCCGCGCTACGCCCCGACCCGCGCCGCCACCCTGGAAGTGCTGGACTCGCGCGAGCAGATTCCCTACGTGGCACGGCGCAGCGACTGGCTCTACAACTTCTGGCGCGACGACCGCTCGCCGCGCGGCCTGTGGCGGCGCTGCACGCTGGCCGAATTCCGCAAGCCGCAGCCGGCCTGGTCGACCGTGCTCGACATCGACGCGCTGGGCCGCGCCGAGGGCGAAAACTGGGTCTGGGCCGGCGCCACGGCCTTCGGCCCCGAGTACCGGCGCGCCCTGGTCAGCCTGTCGCGCGGTGGCGCGGACGCCACCGCGCTGCGCGAGTTCGACCTCATCGATCTCTGTTTCGTGGCCGACGGCTTCACGCTGCCCGAGGCGAAGAACCGCGTCGTCTGGGCAGACATCGACACGCTCTTCGTCGCCACCGATTTCGGCCCCGGCTCGCTCACCGATTCAGGTTACCCGCGCACCGTGCGGCGCTGGCGGCGCGGCCAGCCGCTCGCCGAAGCGCCCACCGTCTTCGAAGGCGAGCGCAGCGACGTCAGCGTGCATGTGTCGGTCGACCGGACCCCGGGCTATGAGCGCACCGTCTTCGGCCGCGCGGTCGATTTCTACAACGACCGCGAGTTCCTGCTGCACGGCGGATCGCTCACCGAGATCGACAAACCCAGTGACGCCCAGCTGACTTTCTGGAACTCGCGCCTGCTGCTCGAACTGCGCAGCGACTGGCCCCTGCCCGACCACAACTGGCCGAGCGGCTCGCTGCTGGTCTGCGACGCCGCGGCGTATCTGGAGCGAGGTGAACGGCAGTTCGAAGCGCTCTTCACACCCACCGCCACCCGTTCGCTGGCCGGCTTCGACAACACCGCCCACAGCCTGCTGCTGACCGTGCTCGACAACGTGGTCAGCCGGCTGGAACTGTGCACGCCGGGCGATGACGGCTGGCGGCGCCAGGACGTGCCGGCGCCCGCCGCGAGCACGTTGTCGGCAAGCGCGCTGTTCGATCCGCTGCTGAAGAACGACCCGCTGGGCGCGGCCTTCCTGCTCAACTGCACCGGCTTCCTCACGCCGGACAGCCTGCTGCTCGGGCACACCAGCGGCGCCGCGCACGAGTTGCTGAAGTCGCGGCCCAGCTTCTTCGACGCCGCCGGCATGCGGGTCGAACAGCGCCATGCCACGTCGAAGGACGGCACGCAGGTGCCCTACTTCGTGGTCTGGCCGAAGGGTGCCAGCGCCGACGGCGGCAATCCGACGCTGCTCTACGGCTACGGCGGGTTCGAACTGTCGATGCAACCGTCCTACTCCGCCACGCAGGGCCGAAACTGGATCGTCCGTGGTGGCGTTTTCGTGATGGCCAACATCCGGGGTGGGGGTGAATTCGGCCCGGCCTGGCACCAGGCCGGGCTGAAGGAGAAGCGGCAAAACTGCTTTGACGACTTCATCGCGGTCGCCGTTGACCTGATCAGGACCGGCATCACCAGCCCCGCCCACCTGGGCATCCAGGGCGGCAGCAACGGCGGCCTGCTGGTCGGCGCGGTGATGCTGCAGCGACCCGAACTCTTCAACGCCGTCGTCTGCCAGGTGCCGCTGCTCGACATGCGGCGCTACCACCGCCTGCTGGCCGGCGCCTCGTGGATGGCCGAATACGGGGACCCCGACGACCCCGAAGATTGGGCCTGCATCTCGGCCTACAGTCCGTACCAGAACCTGCGTCCGGGCGCGGTGCTGCCGAAGGTGCTGTTCACCACCTCGACGCGCGACGACCGCGTGCACCCTGGCCACGCCCGCAAGATGGCTGCCCTCATGCTGGAGCATGGCCATGACGTGCTGTACTGGGAAAACATCGAAGGCGGCCACGGCGGCGCCGCCGACAACGCCCAGCGCGCCACCATGGTGGCGTTGGAGAACACCTTCCTGTGGCAGCAGCTGGCGCGCCGCTGAACACATCCGACCGGCAGAGCTCGCGTGCTGACCTGGATAGACGACGACAGCCCGCTGCCGCCCGTGCGGTTGGCGCTGGGCTGCGATTCCGATGCCCCCGGGCTGCTGGCGGCCGGCGGCAGCGTGACGCCGGCACGGCTGGAAGAAGCCTACCGAATGGGCGTCTTCCCGTGGTTCTCACCCGGCCAGCCGGCGCTCTGGTGGAGCCCCGACCCGCGCATGGTGCTCCCGGTGGCCGACTTCCGCCTGTCGCACACGCTGAAGAAGACACTGCGCCGCTTCATCCGCTCACCCGTCCACGAAGTTCGCATCGACAGCGTCTTCCGGCGCGTCATGGAAGCCTGCGCCGCGGCCCCGCGCGAAGGACAGAACGGCACCTGGATCGTGCCCGAGATCATCGACGCCTACGTGGCCTGGCATGGCGCCGGCCGCGCGCACAGCGTCGAGACCTGGATGGACGGCGAACTGGTCGGTGGCCTTTACTTCGTCGCCATCGGCCGCATGTTCTTCGGCGAATCGATGTTCTCGCACCGCAGCGACGCCTCGAAGATCGCGCTGGCCGCGCTGGTGGCCTTCAGCCGGCGCCAGGGCGTGACGCTGATCGACTGCCAGCAGAACACCGGCCACCTCGCGTCACTCGGCGCTCAAGAGATCCCGCGCGCGGATTTCGAGGAACACCTGTCCCGCACCTCTGGGGAACCCCGGATCGCCAATTGGTCCTATGATCCCTCCATGTGGCGGGAACTGGCGTTGTAACGAATCCGGTGACTGCAGTGGCGGCCCCGGATTCGCCAGCCCGCCAGGCGAGGAATTGAACGCGTGACCTACCCGAAAGAGCTTCCGCTTTCCCAGTTGCAGTTCTACGCCACGGCGCCCTATCCGTGCAGCTACCTGCCGGAGCGCCAGGCACGCTCGCAGGTCGCCACGCCGAGCCACCTGATCCACGCCGACGCCTATTCCGGCCTCGTGGCGAGCGGCTTCCGTCGCAGCGGCATGTTCACCTACCGGCCCTATTGCGACGGTTGCCGTGCCTGCGTGCCGATGCGCGTGCCGGTGGACGGCTTCACGCCCACACGCAGCCAGCGCCGCGCCTTCAGCCAGCACGCCACGTTGAAGGCCCGCGTGCTGCGCCTGTGTTTCGTGCCCGAGCACTACCAGCTCTACCTGCGTTACCAGTCGGGCCGCCACAGCGGCGGCGGCATGGACCACGACAGCGTCGACCAGTACACGCAGTTCCTGCTGCAGAGCCGCGTCAATTCACGGCTGGTGGAATTCCGTGAACCCGGCATCGACGGCCAGCCCGGCGTGCTGAAGATGGTCTCCATCCTCGACGTGCTGAACGACGGCATCTCGGCCGTCTACACCTTCTACGAGCCCGAGGAGCGCACCAGCTACGGCACCTACTGCGTGCTCTGGCAGGTCGAGCAGACACGCCAGCTCAAGCTGCCGAACGTCTACCTGGGCTACTGGATCGCCGAGAGCCCGAAGATGGCCTACAAGCAGCAGTTCCAGCCGCACCAGTTGCTGATCGACGGGCGCTGGCAGACCGCGGCGGCGGCGGCGCCGTCGGCCTGAGCAAACCTCGGCGCCGCCCGGTCAGCGTGCGGCGCCAGCCGCCCGCAGCGCGGCGATCTCGTCTGCACTGAAACCGGCTTCCAGCAACACCGATTCGGTGTGCTCACCCACCGCCGGCGCAGGGCGCGGAGGCGCGGTCTGGCTGCGGTCGAAGCGCGGCGCCGCCGCGGGTTGCACCACGCCGTCCAGCGTGACGAAGGCCTGACGTGCCACCGCGTGGGCATGGCGCGGCGCTTCCTCGAAGTCCAGCACCGGCGCGAAGCAGGCGTCGCTGCCTTCAAGCAGCGCGCACCATTCATCGCGGGTGCGGGCCAGCATCAGCGCCGCGATTTCCCCGCGCATCTCGGGCCACAACCGGCGGTCGTACTGGCGCTTGACGAAGCGCGGGTCCAGGCCGATGCGCTGCGCCAGCTCGGCAAAGAATTTGGGCTCCAGCGGGCCCAGCGCGATGTGGCGGCCATCGGCCGCCTCGTAGGTGTCGTAGAAAGGCGCGCCACCGTCGAGCAGGTTGTCACCGCGCGGCCCGTCCCAGTTGCCGGCGGCCAGCAGGCCGTAGAAGATCGACGCCAGCGAGGCGCTGCCGTCCACCATCGCGGCGTCGATCACCTGGCCGCGCCCCGAGCGCTGCCGCTCGAAGAGCGCGGCCATGATGCCGAAGGCGAGGTAGAGCGCGCCGCCGCCGTAGTCGCCCACGAGGTTGAGCGGCGGCGCCGGCTTGCCGCCGCGCGGGCCGATGGCGTGCAGCGCGCCGCTGAGCGCGATGTAGTTCAGATCGTGTCCGGCCGCGCCCGCCAGCGGGCCGGTCTGGCCGAAGCCCGTCATGCGGCCGACCACCAGGCGCGGGTTTCTTGCATGGCAGACGTCCGGCCCTATACCCAGGTTCTCCAGCACGCCGGGGCGAAAGCCTTCGATCAGCACGTCGGCGCCGTCGAGCAACCGCAGCGCGGCGTCGCGCCCGGCCGGCGCCTTCAGGTCCAGTGCCACCGAGCGCCGGCTGCGCGCATTGACGTCGAAACGCCTGTCCATCGGCAAGCCCAGGCCGCTTGGCTCCAGGCGGTCGACGCGCACCACGTCGGCGCCGAGGTCGGCGAGCAGCATGCCGCACATCGGGCCGGGGCCGATGCTCGCGAGTTCGATCACGCGCAGTCCTTGCAGTGGTCCCATCGACATCTCCTTCGTGCCTTGATCGTGGCGCGCAGTGTGCCCGAAGGCGGCCGGCAATTGGCGCGGCGCCAGAGGGTGGCAGCGACAGGCGGCGCGAAGGTGCTACCGTCCTGGTGTGACGATCCATCCTGAATCCCCGCCGCCGCAGCGCGCCCGCCCGCTGACCGAGGCTCCAGCCGAAGCAAGGCGGGCGGCGGAGTTGCTGCGCATGCACGGCGCGCTGCGACAACTCAGCGAAGCCGAGGCAGACTGCGTGGCGGCGCAGATGAGGCTCGTCGTATTTCACCAGGGCAGCACGCTGTTCCACGAAGGTGACGACACCCGCACCGGCTACCTGCTGCTGCTGCTGGAAGGCGAGGTGTCGGTCGAGACGGCGGCCGGCGGGCACGCCGCCATGCCGATATCGGCATTGGGCGCGGGCAGCGTCATCGGTGAGATGGCCTTGCTCGACGGCTCGCCGCGCTCGGCCACCTGCATCGCGCTGGCGCCGGTGCGGGCCGCCGGCTTGTCGCGCCAGGGTCTCGATCTGCTGATCGAAGCGCAGCCGAAAGTCGCCGTCAAGCTGCTGATGAGCCTGGGCTCGCACATCGCCGAGCGGCTGCGCGCCATGAGCGAACAGTTGCAGATGGTCTCGCGGTTGCACGGTGATCTGCAGGCCGAGCTGAAGCAGCGTCAAGGCAAAGCGGGTCACTGACCGCCTGGTCTTGTGTCGGCGGCCGTCGGCCCCATTTGCCTCTCTCAGGCGGACAATTTCCGCCTGTCATGAAAGGCACATATGCAGACCAGCACCCCATTCGTCGTTCCGGCCCGCTTGCACAGCCTGGCGGCACTGGCGTCGCTGCTTGAAAAGCTCGATCGACTGCCGCGCCAGGCCAGCGCCGAACAGTATCGTGCGGTGGCAGAGCAGCTGTCGATGCGGCTGGCTGCGAGCCCGCTGGACGATGCACTGAACACCATCCTGCTGGCCTGCCCGGCGACGGCCGAGTTGTATGAAAACCTGCAGTACCGGCACGCCGGGCTGTGCCGGCAGAGGCTGGAGCCGGCGCTGGCCGCCGAGGCGGCCGCCACGGCGCTGATCAGCCGTGCCCGTGGAGCGGCCTGAAGCGCCGCGGCCGGTGCGGCAGGGTCAGCGCTTGGTCAGCGCCTGATCAGCGCTCGACCAGCGCTCGACCAGCGCCTGATCAAAACAGGCCGACCACCCTGCCTTCGTCGTCGAGATCGATCAATTCGGCCGACGGCACCTTGGGCAAACCGGGCATCGTCATGATGTCCCCGCAGACCATCACCACGAACTCGGCGCCGGCTGCCAGCCGCACCTCCCGGATGTCGACGACGTGGCCGACTGGCGCGCCGCGGCGTTGCGGATCGGTGGAGAAACTGTACTGTGTCTTCGCCACGCACACCGGGTAGTGGCCGTAACCGCTGCCCTGCAGGTGGCGGATCTGCTCGCGAACCGCGGATGACGCACTGATGTCCTCGGCGCCATAGATTTCCACGGCAATCTTGCGCATCTTCTCCCACAGCGTGTCGGCGTCTTCGTAGACGTAGTGGAAGCGGCTCGGCGAGTCGCACAGGCGCACCACCTCGTGTGCCAGTTCAGCCGCGCCGGCGCCGCCATCGGCCCAGTGGCGCGCCGTCACCACCGAGACGCCGAGCCGGCCGATGCGCTCGCGCAGCAGCGCATGCTCGGCGTCGGTGTCGGCGCTGAAATGGTTGATCGACACGACGCATGGCAGGCCGTAGCGCTGCGTCACGTTCTGCACGTGGCGCTCGAGGTTGGCCAGGCCGCGCTCGAGTGCCGGCAGGTCCACGGTGTTGAGCGCCGTCAGATCGACGCCGCCGTGGAACTTCAGCGCACGCACGGTGGCCACCAGCACCGCGCAGTCGGGCCGCAGGCCGGACTTGCGGCACTTGATGTCGACGAACTTCTCTGCGCCCAGGTCGGCACCGAAACCGGCCTCGGTGACGACGTAGTCGGCCAGTTTCAGGGCGGTCTGCGTGGCGATGACGGAGTTGCAGCCATGCGCGATGTTGGCGAACGGCCCGCCGTGCAGGATGGCCGGGTTGTTCTCCAGCGTCTGCACGAGGTTGGGCGCCAGCGCGTCGCGCAGCAGCACGGTCATCGCGCCGTGCACCTTCAGGTCGCGTGCGCGCACCGGCGTCTTGTCGCGCGTGGTGGCCACCACGATGTTGCCCAGCCGCTCTTTCAGGTCGGCCAGCGAGGTGGCGAGGCAGAAGATCGCCATCACTTCGGAGGCCACGACGATGTCGAAACCGTCCTGCCTCGGGTAGCCGTTGGCCGGCCCGCCCAGGCCCACGGTGATGTCGCGCAGCGCGCGGTCGTTCATGTCCATCACGCGCTTCCAGCTGATGCGCCGCACGTCGATGGCCAGCGCATTGCCGTGATGGATGTGGTTGTCGATCGCCGCGGCCAGCAGGTTGTTCGCCAGCGCGATGGCGGAGAAATCGCCGGTGAAGTGCAGGTTGATGTCTTCCATCGGCACCACCTGCGCATGGCCGCCGCCGGCCGCCCCGCCTTTCAGGCCGAACACCGGGCCCAGCGAAGGCTCGCGCAGCGCGATGATGGCTTTCTTGCCGATGTGGTTGAGCGCATCGCCCAGGCCCACCGTGGTGGTGGTCTTGCCCTCGCCGGCAGGCGTCGGGCTGATCGCGGTGACGAGCACCAACTTGCCGTTCGGCCGCTCTTTCAGGGTGTCGATAAAGGTCAGCGAGAGCTTGGCCTTGTAGTGGCCGTAGGGCACCAGGTGTTCGTCGGCAATGCCCAGGCGGTCACGCGCCAGGTCGCTGACGCGCACCAGCCGGGCTTGCTGGGCAATCTCTATGTCGCTCTGCGGCACGTGAACTCCTGAGTACGGAACAAAACCGGCATTGTGGTGCCCGCCCGCGCGGTGCCGCCCCGGGCTTTCACCGGGCCGGCAGGCCGGCCCAGCCGCCGCCGAGCGACTTCACGAGGTCGATGCTGGCCGACAGCTGGGCGCGGCGGTTGCGCACCGTCTCGAGCTCGGTGCTGCTGGCGGCGCGTTGGGACTCCAGCAGCTCCAGGTAGCTCGAATAGCCGGCGTCGAAGCGCGCCTGCGCCAGCACCAGCGCGCGCCGGGCCGTGGCCTCGCGGAACAGCAGACCGGCCTGCGATTCACGCGCCGCCGACAGGTTGGCCAGGGCATCGGCCACCTCCCTGAAGGACGTGCCGACCACGCCCTGGTAGACCGCCACGGCCTCGCGCTGGCGTGCGCTGGCCTGGTCGACGCGGGCGCCGAGCCGGCCTTGCTCGAACAGCGGCAGCGTCAGGCCGATGCCGACCGACCAATAGCTGCCGGGCGCCTTCAGCAGATCCTGCAGGGCCACGCTTTCGCCGCCGAGCAGGCCGGTCAGCGAGATCTGCGGGAACATGGCGGCGCGTGCGACGCCGATCTGCGCATTGGCCGCCACCAGTTGCTGCTCGGCACGCTGCACGTCGGGCCGGCGCTCGAGCAGCGCCGAAGGCAGGCCGGCCGGCGGCAGCGGGGGCGGCACATCGGCGAGCAGCGGGCCGGCGGGCAGGCTGAGCCCGGGGTCGGCCGTGAGCTGGCCCAGCAGGGACACGGACAACGCGCGCTGTCGCTGCAGTTCACGCAGTTGCAAGGCCACGTCGGCGCGTTGCAGCTCGGCCTGTTCCAGGTCCAGACGCGACGCGGTGCCGGCGTCCAGCCGCTGGCGGATGACCCTCAGCGCTTCTTCCCGCGTCTTCAGCGTGCTGCGCAGCGAGACGCTCTGGGCGTCGAGCGCACCGAGCGCGAACCAGCCCTGCGCGACCTGTGCGGCCACCGTCAGGCGCACGGTGTCGGCGGCGGCCTGGCTGGCGAGGTACTGGGCGCGCGACGATTCGTTGAGCCGCCTGTAGCGGCCCCAGAGATCGAATTCGTAGGCGGCCGTCAGCGTCAACGACAGATCTCCTTCGTTGATGCCCTGGCTGTTGATGCTGGCTCCACTGCCGCGCACGCTGCCGCTGCCGGTGACGCGGGGAGTGCCGACCTCGGTCTGCAGACCCACCGCCTGCTCGATGCGCGCCACCGCCTGCGCCACGTCGGCGTTGGCGAGCAGGGCGCGCGCCACCAGCCGGTTCAAATCGGCGTCGCCATAGACCGTCCACCAGTCGGGCTCGATCGCCGCCTGGCCTTCGGTGGCGGCCGGGTAGACATCCGGCAGCGCGGCCCGCGGGCGCTCGTATTCGGGGCCCATCACGGTGCAGCCGGTCAGCAAGGTGACGGCGATCAGCAGGGCGCCTTTCATGACCGGCCCTCCCCGCCCGTGGCCGTCACTTCGGCCGCCGCGGCCGTGGCCGCGTCACCGTGCAGCGGTCTCGGCTTGCGCGCCAGCAGCGAGAAGAACAGCGGCACGAAGATCGGCGCGATGAAGGTCGCCACCAGCATGCCGCCGAACACGCCCGTGCCCATCGACTGCCGTGCCCCGGCGCCGGCGCCGCTGGCGATGACCAGCGGCACGACGCCGAGCACGAAGGCCAGCGAGGTCATCACGATGGGGCGAAAGCGCAGCCGGGCGGCGTCGCGCGCGGCGTCCATCGCGCTCTTGCCGGCCGCCATGCCCTGCATCGCGAACTCGGCGATCAGGATGGCGTTCTTGGCGGCCAGCCCGATCAGCACCACCAGGCCGATCTGGAAGTAGATGTCGTTCTGCATGCCGCGCAGGAAGACGGCCAGCAGCGCGCCGGTCAACGCGAACGGCACCGCGAGCAGCACCGCCAGCGGCACACCCCAGCGTTCGTACAGCGCAGCCAGGATCAGGTAGACCATGATGATCGCGAAGCCGAAGGCGAACACCGAGGCGTTGCCGGTGCGCTTCTCCTGAAAAGCCTGGGCCGTCCATTCGACCGAATATCCGGCCGGCAGCACCTCGCGTGCCACCTGCTCGACCACGTCGATGGCCTCGCCCGAACTGAAGCCGCCCTTTGCGGAGCCGAAGATCTTGGCCGCCACGTAGCTGTTGTAGCGCTCGATCTGCTCGGCGCCGATCAGGCTGCTGACGGTGATCAGTGCCTTCAGCGGAATCATCTGCCCGCTGGTGTTGCTGCGCACATGGATGGCGCCGATGTCCTCGGGCCGGGCGCGGAAGTTCGCGTCGGCCTGCATCACCACCCGGTAGGTGCGACCCGACTTGTTGAAGTCGTTGACGTACAGCGAGCCCATCTGCGCCTGCAGGGCGGCAAACACCTCGTTGACGGGGATGCCCAGCGCCAGCGCCTTTTCGCGGTCGACCTCGACGCGCAACTGCGGCACCGTGGGGCGGAAGAAGCTGTTGATGCCGTCGAGCTCCGGCCGCTTGCGCAGGGCGGCCATGAACTCGTTCGTCACCTGCGCCAGGCGCTGCGTGTCGGAGTCGAGCCGGCCCTGCACGTAGACCTCGAAACCGCCAGCCTGCCCCAGGCCCTGGATGGCCGGCGGGTTGAACGCGAAGGCGATGCCGTCAGCCAGCGCGAAGCCCTTCCCGCTCAGCTCGGCCGCCAGTTGCTGCGAGGTCTGCTGGCGCTGATCCCAGGGTTTCATCGGCAGGAACATGGTGGCCGCATTGGCCTTGCTGCCGCCGCCGATCAGATCGAAACCATTCACGATGAAGAAGTTCTCCACCGCCTGGTTGCCGGCCATCATCTGACGCAGCTGCTCGGTGCTCTTCGCGGTGCGCTCCAGCGTGGCGCCGTCGGGCAACGCGGCGATGGCGATGATGTAACCCTGATCTTCCGGCGGCACGAAGCTGCCCGGCACACGGGTGAAAAGAAAGGCTGCGCCGACCAGCAGGCCGGCGAACGCCAGCAAGGCCAGCACGCGGTGGTGCAGGCTCACGTCGACGGCGTGCAGGAAGCGCCGCGTCAGCCAGCTGAACCCGCGGTTGAAGGGGCCGAAGAAACGTTCGGAGCGGCCGCCGTGCTCGGCCTTCAGCAGCAGCGCGCAGAGTGCCGGCGTCAGCGTCAGCGCCACCACGCCGGAGATCACCACAGCAATGGCCACAGTCACCGCGAACTGCCTGTACAACTGCCCCGCAATGCCGCCGAGGAAGGCCACCGGGATGAACACCGCGCACAGCACCAGCACGATGCCGACCACCGCGCCCGACACCTCGCGCATGGCCTCGATGGCGGCCGGCATCGGCGCCATCTTCTCTTCGCGCATCAGCCGTTCGACGTTTTCCAGCACGACGATGGCGTCATCGACCACGATGCCGATGGCCAGCACCATCGCGAACAGCGTCAGCGTGTTGATCGAGAAGCCGGCCAGCCACAGGCCCGCGAAGGTGCCGATCAGGGACACCGGCACCGCCAGCATCGGGATCAGCGTGGCGCGCCAGCTCTGCAGGAAAACGAAGACGACGAGCACGACGATGATCGCGGCTTCGACGATGGTCACCACCACTTCCTTGATCGACGCCGACACGAAACGCGTCGTGTCGTAGGGGATCAGGTAGTCGACGTCGGCCGGAAAACGGTCTCGCTTGAGTTCGGCGATGCGTTTCTTCACCGCCGCACCGGTGTCGAGCGCGTTCGCGCCCGACTGCAGGAACACCGCCAGCGCGATGGCTGGCTTGCCGTTCACGCTGTTGCTGGCGTCGTAGCTCTGCGCGCCGAGTTCGATGCGCGCCACGTCTTTCAGGCGCAATACGCCGCCGGCGCCGCCGGCGCGCACGATGATCTGGCCGAACTCCTCGGCTTCCAGCAGGCGGCCGCGCGCGGTGACGGTGTAGACCAGCTGCTGGCCCGGCGGCGCGGGGTCGGCGCCGATCTTGCCGGCGGCGAACTGCGCGTTCTGCGCGTTGACCGCTGCGGCGATGTCGCCGGTGGTCACGCCCAGCCTCGCCATGCGGTCGGGCTGCAGCCACAGGCGCATCGAGTAGTCGCGCGCGCCGAAGATCTGCACGTCGGCGGCGCCCGGAATGCGCTTGAGTTCATCCACCACGTTCAGCGTGGCGTAGTTCGACAGGAACAGCGAGTCGTAGGTGCTCTTCGGCGAATTCAGCGCAATGACGAGCAGGAAATTGTTCGAACGCTTGGCCACCACCACGCCGTTGCGCCGCACTTCATCGGGCAGGCGCGGCGTGGCGAGCTGCACGCGGTTGTTGACGTTGAAGACGGCCTTGTCGACATCGGTGCCGACCTCGAAGGTGGCGGTGATGACGGTCTGCCCGTTCGACGACGAATTCGAGCTGAAGTACAGCAGGTTCTCCACCCCCGACAGCTGCTCTTCGATCGGTGCAGCCACCGTGCTGGCCAGCGTCTCGGCCGAGGCGCCCGGGTAGGTGGCGGTGATGCTGACCGTGGGCGGCGCGATCTCGGGGTACTGAGCGATCGGCAGGATCTTCAGCGCTACCAGCCCGGCCAGCACGATGATGATCGACAGCACGGCGGCGAAGACCGGCCGTTCGATGAAAAAGCGGGAATTCATGGGACGCCCGGCTCAGCGCGAAGCTGCCGAAGCTGCCGAAGCTGCCGAAGGAGCCGCAGAGGCTGCCGAAGCCGCGCCAGCCGGAGCAGCGGCCCGGGCCACGACCGAAGCCCCTGGCCGCAGCTTGATCAGGTTGTCGACGATCACCAGGTCGCCGTCCTGCAGCCCCTTGCGCACCACCCAGTCGCTGCCCAGCCAGCCGCCCACCTGCACCGGCGTGGGCACCGCCTTGCCGCCTTGCAGCGTCCAGACGGAGCGGCCCTGCTCGCCCGTCACCACGGCGGACTGCGGCACCAGGAAGGCGCGCTCCTCGCCGGCCTGCACCTGCGCCCGCACGAACTGCCCCGGCAGCACCGCCAGCGCCGGGTTGGCGAACTCGGCGCGCAACTGCACGGTGCCCAGCCGGGCGTCGACGGTGGAGCCCGCGTAGTTCAGCCGGCCGGCTGCGCCCAGCGGCTTGCCGTCGGCTGCCAGCAGGCGCACCGTGCCGGCCTGTCCGCTGCGCAGCAGCGTGTGCTCGGCCTCGCTGAAGGAAAAACGCACCCAGACCGGGTCGGTTTGAAAGATACGGGCCAGCAGACCGTCGGTCGGGCCGACCAGGCTGCCCACCGACTTTTCGGCACGGCCGCTGATGCCGGCGATCGGCGCGTTCACTGCGGTGTACGACAGGTTCAGCTCGGCGTCGCGCATGCGCGCCTGACTGACCGCCAGTGCGGACTCGGCCAGCCGCGCCTGGGTGGCGGCGTCATCTGCCTCGCGCTGCGGAATGGCCTGCATGTCGGCCAGCGGCTTCAGGCGCGCGGCCTCACGGCGGGTCTGTTCGATGCGCGCCTGGTCTTGCGCCATGCCGGCACGCGCCTGCGCCAGCGCGATCTCGAAAGGCGCACGTTCGATGCTGAACAGCGGCGCGCCGGCCTTCACGCGTTCGCCCTCGGTGTAGTGCTGGCGCTCGAGCAGGCCGCTGACCCGCGCGCGCACCTCGACTTCTTTCGAGCCCTCGGCCTGGCCCACCGCCTCGATCAGCACAGGCACCGTCTTCAATGCCACGGCGAGCACGCCCACCGGCATCGCCGGCGGCGCGCCACCGCCCGCGGTCTCGGCCGGTTTGCCGCAGCCGCCCAGCATCAGCAGACCCAGCAGCATGCCGGGAAGCGCCAAAGGCCACAGGCGTATGGAAGGATTGAACAGACGCATGGGCAGCCCGAGGAAGAGTAAGTTGCGGAGGACAAGGCGACCCGCCAGATCGGCGCGGCCGGCAGTGGCGTCGGCAGCGCTGGCTGCCGGCCGTGATGTGGGTCGCGAGTTTATGGGTATTCCCGGATGGCTGCGCCTGTCCCGGGTCCATCCTGGGTCCATCCCGCGCTCAGGTCAGAGGCCCTTGCGCTGCGAGATCCAGCCCGCCATGCGTGCGTCGAGCCTGGTCAGCGGCACCAAGCCGGTCAAGCACGGCGCGCCCAACCCTCGCCATAGGCGACGAAACACGCCGTCTTGCGGAACATCGGCAGACCAGCCAGTTCCAGCGCGCGGGCGAACTGAAAATGATGGCCTGGCACCGCCTGATGCAGGACGAGCGGCATCCGTTCCCTGCTTGGCCGCGTCTCTGGCTCGCAGATTTGACGCACGGCGAGCCCGGCCCCGAAGGCGCTCAGAGGCCGTGTTCCGTCGACAGATCGTTGCGCCCGCTGCGGTCCACGCCCTTCACCAGCCACAGCGGACGCCGTGCGAAGTCGACCGGCACGCCGGACTGGCCATCGATGGGGCGCAGATCACGCTCGAACACCGAACTGGCCGGCATGTAGCGCAGCGCCACGCCGGTGCGTCGCCGGGCCGAGGTGTTCGCCGCCGCGCCGTGGATCACGTGTACGTCGTGCAGGGACATCATGCCCGGCTGCAGTTCCAGGTCGACTGCGGCAGCCTCGTCGAAGCTGCCGTCCACCAGCCGCTGGTTGAGCGTCAGGTCACTGCGGTCTTCATGCAGGTGGGCATGCAAACGCTGGCCGACGTGCGAGCGCGGAATGACGCGCAGGCAGCCGTTCTCGCGCGTCGACTCTTCCAGCGCCACCCACACCGTGCAGTTCGCCAGCGGGCGTATCGGCCAGTAGTGGCCGTCCTGATGCCACGGGGTGGCATAGCCAATGCCCGCCGGCTTGCAGAAAACGTGGCAACCCCAAAGGATGATGTCGTCACCGATCACACTCGAGACCAGATCGACGATCTTGGCGTCGCGCGCCAGGTCGAGGAAGGCCCGGCTGCCGCGCACACCCTCGCCGTTGTCGCCTTCCACGTGCGCCGAAACCAGCTTTTCAGGCCGCACGCCAGGGTTGGTGCGGATCAGGTCGTCGAGCGCCTGCGCCATCGTCGCCACTCGTGCGGCAGGCAGGCGATAAGCAGGTATCAGCCAGCCTTCGGACTGATAGTGCGCGACTTCGTCGGGGCTCAGATGGCTCATCTGCGGATCCTGCCAGAAATACGGACCCGGCCGGCTCCGGCAAGTGCCAGTCGATGCGTGCTTCCAGACGCGACAGGCAAGGAACCGGCATCCTGTGACGTGACGACGAGGCCGAAGCCGGCCACCTGGTGCCTGGCCGCACCGGCCTGCGATGAACCGATCCTCCCGTCAATCTGCCACCACGATATGCACGGCAACCCGTTCCCCGACGCCGCCGCCGCCTGGAACAGGCGTTTCGCGAGCAGCGACTGCATCTTCGGACGCGAGCCCAACGGTTGCATGCGCTCCCACGTCGCCCGGCTGCAGCCTGCCGGCGATGTCCTGTGCGTGGCCGACGGCAAGGGCCGCTACAGTGTCTGGCTGGCGCAGCAGGGCTTTCGAGTCGACTCTTTCGACATCGCCGAACAGGGCGTGGCCAAGGCACGCAAGCTTGCCGCCGAGTCCGGTGCAACGATCAATCTGAACGTTGCCGACTGCGACCGCTGGACAGGGCCGAAGGGAAGTACCACGCGGTGGCGGCGAGCTTCGTGCAGTTCGCCGACCCGGCCACCCGCGAATGACTTTTTGCCCACATGTTTCGCACGCTCAAGCCTGACGGCCTGCTGCTGCTGCTGCTGCTGCAGGGCTGGACGCCAAAGCAGCTGGGCTACAGAACCGGCGGGCCGCCGATCCTGTCGCACCTGTACACCGAGGACTTGCTGCGAACGTCGTTCCCCGCCTAGACATCATCGAGTTGTGCACCTGCGAGGCCGATCTGACCGAAGGCAGCCAGCACCTTGGGCGGCCCGCGCTGATCGGCATGCTGGCCAGAAAACCCTGAGCAGCGAACGCCCATCCAAACCCTCAAGGTTGGGCGCAAAACCAACCTTGATTTCTTCGTCAAAAAACGTTTATCAACACGCGGGTCATGACACCCAGCCGAGTTGCTGCCGGTCAACTTCAGGTGGCCGCTGGATCTGCACCAGACCATCTTCGCGACGGGCGACGCCGACGCCCATCTTCATGCCCTGGCGTCGATGGGTTTCTTGCGGCCCCGCTCGGGGCTGACAGGGTGCAGCGCTACCGCACGGTGGCCGACTGACGGTGGGAATGGCAGACTTCGGATCCGGCGGCGGGGCTGTGTTGCCCCGCCGCGGCCCGCGAGCGACTTGTGTCACACGCCGTTCCCCGCGCTACCGTCATGACAGCGTTGCAAAGAGTGTCTTAGACATCTGGATCCCCGAGACCATTCTTTCGGGGGAGAAGGGCCTCCCTCTTTTGGGGGATAAAACCCTGCTGGCACCGTGCCGAGCTCATCAAAAGCCGGCGCACGGAGCCGCTATATTCGCTTCCCCGATCCAGCCACGCGAACCATGACCACCTCGTCCAGAACAGCAGCCGCCACACCGAAACGGACCGGAAAAGCGCCATCCAGGGCATCCACAGAACGATCAAAGTCGAACGGCAGCACGCGCGCGACGAAGGCTGCAACGAATCTTGCAATCACGACTGAACTGGCGCCTGCAGTGGCCATTGCCTTGCTGGAAAAGACCGAACAGCCTCCGGGCGCTCCAGCGCCAGCGCTCGAGTGTCTGGCAGCCGGAGCATCTTCATCGCAAGTCGCAGGCATGGTTCGTGTGCAGCTCATGTTCGAAAACGGGACAGTGTTGCCTGTCGAAATGAGTGCGGATGCGGGCGCGGCGCTGTCCAAGGGACTGGCAAAGGAGCTGCCCGGAAAGTGAGCCGCCTTTCGGCGGCCTCTCAGCCTCTCAGCCTCATGAGCAAATGTGGCTCTGCCACTTTGCTCATTCCCCCTCGGGGGGCGGACGACGTATGTCGTCGGCCTGGGGGCTCCATCAGCAAATGTGGCTCTGCCACTTTGCTCATTCCCCCTCGGGGGGCGGACGACGTATGTCGTCGGCCTGGGGGCTCCATCAGCAAATGTGGCTCTGCCACTTTGCTCA